>Ga0210407_10001405_pt1 | contig 22741 bp, 22 predicted proteins | sample IncBWC27MmetaG_FD_150860 | JGI IMG/M metagenome (GOLD analysis project Ga0210407, IMG submission 150860) | Forest soil microbial communities from Barre Woods Harvard Forest LTER site, Petersham, Massachusetts, United States - Inc-BW-C-27-M | ecosystem: Environmental > Terrestrial > Soil >... | reverse complement strand
CTTTGCAGCACCTTTGCAGCGGCGGAGAGGACGGAATTTGGATCGTCGACGTATTCCAGGATGTTGTGGCAAAGAACGACGTCGAACGATCCCGCCGGAAACAGGTTCGCCGCTTGGGCCGCGTCGCCGTGGTTTAGAGCGATCCTCCCGTCAACGCCAGCTTCCCGTGCCGCGCGTTTCGCGATATCCAGCATCGCGGAAGAGGAATCCAGCAGCGTCATATGAATGCCAAGACGCGCCAGGCGCACGGCGGTCGCTCCCGTGCCGCACCCGAGATCCAAACCGCGCAACGATCGCCTGTTCTGCGGCAGGACCAGAAAATCCTGCAGATTGGCGAAAGCCAAGCCGCAGCGCAAGCGGCCCTCAGGTGTCTCGAGGTAGGCGGCGTACTTGCCCGCGCCGCTCTGGAAGCGATCGCTGTCGGGTTTGGCGGTCATCTGCATGCAAAACTCAGGCGCGATGGAGAGATAGACTCTTTCGTGGACAAGGCTTTACATGCTTGGATGGTGCCGGGGGCCAGAATCGAACTGGCTACGCCCGCCTTTTCAGGGCGGCGCTCTACCAATGAGCTACCCCGGCATATTCGAACTTTTCAATTTTAGAGACGACAGGCAGTGCTGTCAATTCGGCTTGTGGACAAGGCTTGCCACAGTGTGAGTCATCACGCCGGCGAATAGCACAATCAGCCCGAAGGAGCTTCTCCAACTCCGTCCTGCAATGCCAAGCGTCGGTTCCGCAATAAAGGCCAGGAGCAGGGATACTGCGGAGAAAAGAATCAGCGGGGAACCGATCTGTTGCAGCAAGCGCCGCCATCCCGGCGACTGCAGTTGAAGATACCGCCCCAGGGTCAGGTTTACGAGCGCTGCCTCCAGCAGATAGATGTGCCGGGAAACGTACATCATGCGGACATCGGGTGTCAGAAGCTGCATCTTCGGGATATGGTGTCCCAAGACCTGCCGGTAATCAGAAATGCGATTACTCCAAGCAGTCCCACAGTGAGATGAACGCGCCTCATGGCAATTCAGTAGATTCTAGGTGGGGAATACTACCAGACCCAAGCCTGCAATTCAGGCATCGTCACCAAGACCGCCGTAATTCGATGCCAAGTACTGAACACTGACAACTAACAACATTCTCCTAACGCGCGGAATCGTCTAACTCTTTCATCCAATTGCGGTTTTTCAGGACCTCGCGCGGCTTGGTTCCATCGGGCGGGCCGACGATGCCGTCCTTCTCCATAAGATCGATCAGGCGAGCGGCTCGGCCGTAGCCGATTCGCAAGCGGCGCTGCAACGTAGAAGTGGAAGCGCGGCCTGCGTCGCAGACCACGCGAATCGCATCCTGGTAGAGATCGTCGTCCACGTCTTCGCCGCCCTCGGCCTCGTTATCCTCGCCGCCTTCGGCTTTGCCGTTTTCATCTTTCGGAGCTTCCAGCAATTCTTCCTGATATTTTGCCTGTGCCTGCTCGCGCCAGAAGTCGCAGACGGATGTAATCTCGTCCTCCGTCACCAGCGGGCCGTGAATGCGATGGAGTCGCGCTGAACCGGCGGGCAAATAAAGCATATCGCCTCTTCCCAGCAGCGATTCCGAGCCATTCGAATCGAGAATCGTGCGCGAATCCACTTTGCTGGCCACCCGGAATGAAATACGGGCCGGGAAGTTCGCTTTGATCAAGCCGGTGATTACGTCTACGGAAGGCCGCTGCGTTGCCAGGATCAAATGGATGCCCACGGCGCGCGCCATTTGCGCAAGCCTGGTAATCGACTCTTCCACGTTATTGGTGTCCACCATCATCAGGTCGGCCAGCTCGTCGATCACGATAATCAGGTAGGGAAGCGGCTTGTGCTCGGTTTCTTCCAGATTGTCGAAGAGCGAGAGCGATTGCTCCTTCTTGAACGTGCGGTTGTACTGGTCGATGTTTCGAACGCCGCGCTGCGCCAGCAGCTTCAAGCGGTTCTCCATTTCGCGCGTCGCATTTCGCAGCACGTTGGAAGCAATCTTCGGATCGGTCACCACCGGCGCGATCAAGTGTGGAATGTTTTCGTAAAGATTCAGCTCTAGCCGTTTCGGGTCCACCAGCACTAGCTTGACTTCTTCCGGACTCGCTTTGTAGAGAATCGACATCATCAGCGAGTTAATGAACACGCTTTTTCCGGTTCCCGTGGAGCCGGCGATCAGCAAGTGCGGCATGGCTGCGAGGTCCGTCACGCGAATCCGGCCGTGCAAATCCCGCCCCATCGCCAGCGTCAGCTTGCTCGGAGAATTCATGAACTCCGGCGCTTCGATGATTTCCCGCAGCGCAATCGTCTGCCGCTTGTCGTTCGGAACTTCGATGCCAATGGTGGATTTGCCGGGGATGCGCTCTATGAGGATCGATTCCGCTTGCAGCGCAAGACACAAATCTTCCGTCAGCCCTATAATTCGGCTGTATTTGATGCCCGCTTCCGGTTTGAATTCGAAGGTCGTAACCACCGGCCCGGGATTGATTTGCGTCACGCGCCCTTGCACGTCAAATTCAAGGCATTTCGCTTCAATCGCGCGCGCACGCTGTTTCAGTTCGTCTTCATCAAGCTTCTGGCCGCGCTCGCCCTCGCGGAGCAGGGAAGGCGAAGGCAATTTATAATTCTGGTTGCCCTTGGCGATTTTGGGTTCGCCGGTCTTTTTGCCCCCGGCTTTCTCCGTGTCTCGATTGAGTACGAAAATCGGCGCCTTGCGCGACGCATCTTTTTTTTTCTTCTCGTCTTCCTCTTCTTCGATTTCAGTCTTGCTCTTGAAAATATTGCTTTCGTCAGCGAGGCGAATGGTCTTCCCCGCATCATTCAGGAGCTCAGCCTTGCCAATCAATTGCGGCGGAACCGGTTTCCTGCCTGATAGGCGGGACTCTTCGACGCGGCGCCGCATGCGCTGTTGTTCGCGTTCTTCGCGCCAGGCATGCCAGCGTGCCTGGGCCTTCTGCAAAATGCCCAGCCTCTCCACTTTTCCGATGGGCCCATTCGGGCCGCTGGCCCACGCGTGCGCGCCGGAAAAAGAAAACCGCGTGGTCATGAACAAAGCGGTCACCAGCAGCGCCACGGTCACCAGGTTCGCGCCCCACAAGTTGAACCCGGTGCGCAGTCCGCTGGAAAAAAGCTCGCCGAGTAATCCTCCTGGAGGGACGGCGCCACGCACGTCCCAGACATGCCACAGGGAAAGCAGAGTCGGCAGCGAAAGGAGCAGCAACCCGAAACCCACGACCGTGGCCACTTGCGAATCAATCGCCCGGCTTCGGAGCCAGCGCCAGCCCAGTACCAGGATCGCCGCCGGCAACAGAAATGCGGCAAACCCGAAGATCTGGAAGAGACCGTCCGAACCATACGCGCCAACAGGTCCAATCCAATTCTGCGTCGCCGCGTTTTCGGGCGCGGAGACATTAAACGCCGCATCCTTTGGAGAATAGGAGAGCAAAGCCAGCGCGATGAGGATCGCCAGCGTGATGCACAAAAAACCAATCAGTTCGTTGAACCGCTTATTTCCGGTCGGAGTCAGTAAGCGCAAGAAGATCTCCTCAGCATTGTGGGGAAGGCTGAGTGTCGCGGCGGGATGCTGGCGCTATCGCACGCCCGCCTGGAGGAACTTCCTAAACACACTGAATATAGCAAACTACCACCCGCGAAAACCAAAAACTTTATGTGCTCGTGTTTCCAAAAGCCCTAGTGCAACAGCCCGGTAGCCCACGCCAACACCACTGCGCCTACAACGATTCGGTACACCGCAAACGGCGCAAACCCGTGCTTCCTTACCCACGCCAGGAACCATGCCACCGCTCCGTACGCCACGATAAACGACACCACGAAGCCGATCAGCAGCACCACCCACCCGTGCGCATCAATGTGTGTTACTCCAATCGCATTCTCGCCTTTGCCTCGCAGGGATTTCAGCAGGTCGTATCCCGTCGCCGCCACCATCGTCGGGATTGAAAGGAAAAACGAAAACTCCAGTGCCGACGCCCGCGACATTCCCGCAAGTTGCCCCGCCGCGATCGTCGACATCGAACGCGAAGTCCCCGGAAACAGCGCCGAAAGGATCTGGCAAGCTCCGATCCAAATTGCCTGGCCCAGGTTCATATCCTCCATGTGCCAGGTGCGAATCCGCGTTCCCGTCGCGCCCAGTCCTGCTCCTTCCGACTCCGAATTAAACTCATCCACAATCCACATGACGAGTCCGCCAATCAGCAGCGAGGCTCCCATGATGTAGAGACTCTCAAGATGCTTGCCAATTATTTTCGTTAGTAAAAATGCCGGCACCGCCGTAACCACAAACGCCGCGCACACGAGCCCCAGTGGATGCGTCAAAATCGTCCGGTCGCCGCGCTCGCCCGTCGGAAACGTCGACAAGAACTTCTTGATGCGCTCGCGAAAATACACTGGCAAGCAAAGAATCGCCCCCAGTTGAATCACGATCGTGTACATCTTCCAATAGCCATTCGCCAGGTCGATGTGAAACAGCGCTTCGCTGATGCGCAAATGCGCCGTCGAGCTCACCGGCAAAAATTCCGTCAATCCCTCTACAATTCCCAGCAGCACAGACAGCAGATAGTCACTCAAATCATTTCTCCTGGATGTTTCGCCATTTTTCTCGCACCGGGCAGAATTTTCCGCATTTCGTACGCGTCGATTTTCAGCAAATAGTAACGTTTCAGCGTCGCTTCGATACGATAACCATGCCGCTGCCAGAACGCAACGCCAGGTTCATTGCTGGTTGCCGTTTCCAGCAAAATCGTTCGCACGCCCCGCAGCGCCAGGTTCTTTTCGCTTTCCGCCAGCAGCGCCGACCCCACTCCTTGCCGTCGATGCGACTCCGCCACGTCCAACGTAATCACGTGCGCCAGCGGCGGATTCTCCTCCGTCAAAATAAATCCCACGATCCGCCCGGCGTCCTCCGCCACCAATCCGTCCGCCGACGGCAGCTTCAGAAAATATCTCAGCATCGTCTTTGAATAGGCTATCCCCGGAGGGAAGCACGCTTGGTCCAGCCGCAGCAGGGCAGCAAAGTCCTGCGGTTTATGCGCACGCAGCGTGGCCGGCATGGCCGAGATTGTAGGCCGAACGCTCCCCGCTGAACAGCGCGGGCCGCCCTTCTCGCCGATTTATCCAAAAAAGTAGGGGCACCCCCGTGGCTGGTGCCCCTGCTTATGCTGCAAGTCTCGTTGTTTTGTTTACAGTTTGACGGTCACGGTTTTTACTTCCGTGTAATTCGCCAATCCATATTCGCCGAGTTCGCGTCCGATTCCGCTCTGCTTGAACCCGCCGAACGGCGCTCCCGCGTCGAACACGTCATAGCAATTCACCCAAACCGTTCCGGCCCGCACGCTATCCGCGATGGCATGCGCCTTCGTGATGTCCTTGGTCCAGACCGCGGCCGCCAATCCATACTGCGACTTGTTCGCCCGTTCCACGACCTCGTCCAGGTTCTTGAACTTCAGGATGGACATCACCGGCCCGAAGATTTCCTCCTGCGCGATCTTCATATTGTCTTGCACATCGGAGAAAATGGTCGGTTCGATGAAGTAGCCCTTGTCGCCCACGCGGTTGCCGCCGGTGGCGAGCGTCGCCTTCTCCCGCTTTCCGGCGTCGATGTAGCTCATCACCTTGTTGAACTGGTCTTGATCCACCTGCGGCCCCTGTTCCGTCTTCTTGTCGAACGGGCTGCCCACGGTCCTCTTCTTCGCACGCGCCACGCTGCGCTCCACAAATTCGTCATGCGCCTTTTCCTCGACGTACAACCGCGACCCCGCGCAGCAGCACTGCCCCTGATTGAAGAACAGCGCAAAATGCGCGCCTTCAATGGCCTCATCCATGTCCGCGTCGGCGAACACGATGTTCGGGCTCTTGCCGCCCAGCTCCAGCGTCACGCGTTTCAGGTTGGTGTCGGCGGCAGCGCGCATAATCAAGTGGCCCACTTCCGTCGATCCCGTAAACGCCACTTTGTCCACGTCCATGTGCCGCGCAAGCGCCGCGCCGGCCGTCGGCCCGTATCCGGGCAGCAGGTTCACCACGCCTTCGGGGAACCCCGCCTCCAGCAGCAATTCGCCCACGCGCAGCGCGGTCAGCGGCGTCTGCTCCGCGGGCTTCATCACTACCGTGCAACCCGTTGACAGCGCCGGCCCCAATTTCCACGCCTGCATCAGCAGCGGAAAATTCCACGGAATAATCTGCCCGACCACGCCCACGGGCTCGTGCTTGGTGTAGCAGAAATAGTTCCCGCTGACGGGAATCGTCTTCCCGTGATTCTTATCCGCCCAGCCCGCGTAATAGCGATAACAAGCGATCGTCAACGGCAGGTCTGCCGCCCTTGCCACGTGCGCTGGCTTCCCATTGTCCAGCGCCTCCAGTTGTGCCAGCTCATCCGCGTGCTTCTCGATGAGGTCCGCCAGCCGGTTCATCAACACGCCGCGCTGCGAAGCGCTCATCTTTCGCCACGGGCCTTTGTCAAACGCCGCTCGCGCCGCCGACACCGCCTTGTCCACGTCCGCAGCGTCCGCCTCCGCCACTTGGGTAATCACCTCGCCTGTCGACGGGTTGATCGTTGGAAAGGTTTTCCCCGAAACGCTGTCCACCCACTTCCCATTAATCAGTAATTTTGTCGGTCCAATCTTGATTTCCGGTTGCATCGCTGCCGTTGCCGTCGCCATAGTTTCCTCCTCTTATTTGTTTGCGCAGTTGCCAGGTGGGTGCAGGGCAAGACCCCTCAAGCCCCGCATGACGCAAACATGCTGCCGGGGAAGAAGGGTATACCTGAGAGAAGAGGGACGCAAGGAGGTAGGGAAGGGGTGACCGGACCCATCCGCTGTCAATGCGCGGGAGCGGCCAGAACTCGAACGAGCTTGAACTGTTTGATTTTCGGAGACGCTAAAAATTGCGCACCAAAGCGTGCCTTCCCCTGGGGTTCCAAATTAGAGACACTGTCTTGAGTACTGCCCACCTGAACCCCGGATTCATCGTAGAGGTTGTAGACCACCAAGACAGACACAAACCGCCGGTCGCAATTGTTGCGGATCGTCCCGGTAACGCACGGATAGAGCGTGCAGGCCCCAGCCCCATTTGGATCGGGTTGGTCAAGCTTGGCATCAAGTACCTCAATACACGGCGCTGTACTGTCGGAAGCGGCTTTTGCAGGCGGAAGGGGCTTAACCTGCCTATGCGCCCACAAATAGCCAAGTCCGAAACCGGCCCCCAGCAGCACAACGCCGCCGACAAAGTAAGCGAGCTGTCGCATCCGGACCTCAGAACAACCTGTGCGGATTGTATATACCAGATTTCTATTGGAACAGTTTCGCTAAAGCAGGTTTTTCAACAGCCCTCACTAGGGGAAACACCTGACTCAAAATAGAGTAAACACTAGATTCCCCCGGCAAGACTCCTAGTGCACGATGTATGCACATTCGGACGACGGGTCGCCGCCGTGTCCAGGGCCCCTACCCTACTACCCCAACTCCATTTGTCCTGGAGCGGAGGCGACTCGCCCTAAACCATGCATCTACATTCCGTTTTAATCTTTAGCCGGCCCTGTGGCACAGACTTCAGTCTGTGCCCGGTAGGCTGCCCCGATCGAAGATGCCGACCCTGTCGGAACCGGGTCGGGGCAGGTGAGCGTTTGACCTTTCCCTCGATTCTTGTGCCGCCGCACCACCCGAGCGACGTTTGCTCGTGTGGCGAAACATTTTGACCGCCTTCGCGTTATCTCCAATAGACCCTTACACTAGGCCCCTTACACCAAGGGAGGAAACATGAGCTCGACCCGCAATCCCGGGAGAGTCGCCGGATTCCTGTACCTGCTCCTCGTCCTCGGCGGCCCCATCCGCCTCATCTACATTCCCAACAAGCTGTTCGTCCATGGCAACGCGGCCGCCACGGCCGGCAACATCGCCGCTCACGAGTGGCTCTTCCGTTTCGGCATCGTCAGCGACCTGTTCTGCGGGGTCATCTTGATCTTCCTCACCCTGGCCTTTTACCGCTTGTTCAAGGGAGTGGACCAGAATCTCGCTGTGCTGGTGGTCATCTTCGGAGGCGTGATGCCGGCCCTCATCGACTTCGTCGGTGTAGTGAGCGACGCCGCTGCCCTGATGCTCGTGCGCGGAGCCGATTTCCTGTCCGTATTCGACAAGCCTCAGCGCGACGCCCTGGCCATGCTGTTCCTCCGTCTGCGTGGCCAGCAAAACACCGCCGCGGAGATCCTCTGGGGGCTATGGCTTTTCCCCTTGGCGATCCTCACGTACAGGTCGCGCTTCCTGCCGCGCTTCCTGGGCGCCTGGCTCGTCATCAATGGCTTCGCCTATGTGATCCTCAGCCTTACGGGCGAACTGCTGCCGCAATACCAGGACAAGGTGTTTCTCCTCTCCCAGCCCGCCCTCTTCGGCGAGCTGGCGCTCATGCTGTGGCTCGTAATCAAGGGCGCCAACCCGCCAGCCCCGGCCGCCGCAGCCTAATCGTGGTCGACTGCCTAGTGCCCAATAAGTTGCGCTGCCGAAGATGTGAAGTAAAACTTCACCTCTCCGATTAGCGCATTATCAGGCACTAGTAGCGAAGGGGTTGACTGCCGTAGGATTGCGCTTACTGGATTCAGTTTTCGGTTTGCTCCTATTCACCACCGAACCGCGTACCGCTGGGGGTGCCGCAGGAGGTGAGGGTTACGTTGTCGTTGGCATCGCGAATCTCGATTGCTGAGTGCGCTGTAAACTCATCGCCGCTTGCTCCGAGTGTCAAGGCAATCCTAGCTCTCTGTGATCCGGTGAAAACGCCGCTTGCGTCATAGCGGTAGAAGATGAAAGTGAGCGAGTAATCTTGCCAGCCGGGTTCGCGCTGCCAAACTCCGTGGCCGGGACTACGCAGAGCCGTACTCAAACCGGGAGCAACAGCAAATTCCGACATTGTCCCGCCTTCGTGAAAAGTCCATAGTCCTGGAAGAGTGCGGATCACGTCGCCCGTTTGGCAGTTAACCGAGGTTAGCGCCATTCGCCACACGCCTACGATTGTCCTTTCGTGCTCGCCTGACAACGCCGGCGACTCTTTACCTGGAATGTTGTGACTGGAAACGATAGAAACTGTGATGCTCAAAGCCGTAATCACTGCCAATGCGAGGACTAATGTTTGTTTCTTGAAATTCATTTTTTCTCCTTATTTGAACTGCGGCGGAACAGAGCTACTTACCTGCAGGGATTCCTGTTTCCGACGGGAACTCAAACTTTCCAAAAGATTTTTGTTACTCGGCCAATTCGAGGTGAAGCACGGCTGGGCCGAAGGAGTCCGAACTCGGTGGCGTCGGCGTCGCTGCGTTGGAGAAGTGCTCATGTGACAGTCCCCAAGGCATGCGCAGCCTCGACCTTTTCAGGCGAACGGCGCTAAATGTGAGCAGTGATTATTTCCGCTGAATGGAGAGCAACCGCAGGAGATTCGGCCCGGAAGGGAGTGCGGGCTGGGCACAAGGAATGAGCGGAAGGCTTGGGAGCGTGGCTGTCGGGGCCGCATCCTGCCGAGAATTTGCCTCTCTGCGGGCCGTCTGCACTCTTCCAATCTTGGGCGCAGGACCGGATACAAGGAAATCGTTGGAAGTATCGTCGTACAGGCCGAGCGATTCAGGGATTTCGCTGCAAACTAGACCGAAGGCAAGCGAGAACACTAGGAGGATACAGAATCTTCCAAGAAATCGCATTGGTAATGAGGTGCCTTTCTTAACCAACCCGACATTAGAACTGAGGCACGATTTGCGGCTACCATACTCCGCACAATTCTCTCCGTCAATAAGAACTTGAGGACGAATCGTGATCTGCCAGGTGCCCGCCCTCGAATTTTGAGGTGGGGACCTCTTCTTCGCAGTTTTCTGATTAACAATCCGGTCACTATTCTGATACATTACCCTCGTAACGTAGTGCGCCTCGCCTTTCGCGAGACTCCCCTTACAACTCAAATCTTTCAATTCTGAGGAGACTTCCAAGTCCACGAAACGCTCCGTTGGCCGTCCTATGTCCACAAATACATTTAGACGGTCGCTCTGGCGCCACACCCAAAAAGAGGCGCATCTAACTCCCTTTAAAATCAACACTTACATGAGCGCCCACAAAAGTGCTGATTCTAAACCACTTACAGCTAACTCTAAGTCTTTTAGATGCAACACTTATGAAAAACAAGGGGGAGGGGGCACAGTTACTGTCAAAGAATCCGTAGCTCACCCCGAGGTTTATCCCGCCTGTCCCGAGCATCTCGGGGGCACGGTCGGGAGGGGCACGGGCGAACTCGGTTGGATCAGCATCAGTGATGGCTGAATAGGCCATACATTATCGTAAAATGGACAGGCCAAGCCTTGGGCGGATTGCCCAATATGGTCGACGAGGGCCTATGTCACTTGAAAAGAAGGAGGTTTTCCCGAACCTGTTTCGATACGTCTGTGATTCCTGTCCGTTCGACTGGCCGAGAACCCCGGTAAAAGAAAGCGATTTGCCGCCTCCCCCGGCCCACTCATGTCCGAGCGAGAACCGGCCTGAGCCGACGCCAGTCCTCGAAGAACAAGAAAAGGGAACCAGCGAGAGCCCGAGGCCTAGGCCCGTGGCCGTGTGCACCCGCTGCGGCGCTGTTTCATACGCTCTAAGCCTCATTAACGGTCAGTGTGGACAGACAGTCGCAGGAAAGAGATGCATCGGAGTCAACGGAAGCGCTCCCAGCGCTGACGACTGGAAACGATGTGCCGAATGTGAAGGCACAGGGAGCATTGGAACGACTCGTTGCGGCCCTTGCGACGGCGCAGGCTGGTTGTACGCCCGCAACAGGGGAAGACGCTAGTCCATCTCTCGGGGAATTAACCATACCGGGCAAGTCCCGTCTCAGAACCTCCAGTCTCCGATTGCCGCGTTAATCAAGACTTGGCTCATTGGTAGTGGCAAGGAACGCAAACCGGCCTTGATCTGATCTAGCGATCTCTCAATCGATCGGCGAATCCTGCTCGCGGCGATTCCAGGAAATACGTCCGATTCGGCTAAGTGGAGCATGCTCGCAGGGTGGCAGCCTTTCGCGTCTGGCGTTCGCCCCGATTCCGGGCGGGCTAGACCGTGCCGGCTGCTTTGCCTTTGCGGAATTTGGTGTCGGCAGTGAGGCCGAACGCTTCCAGCACGTTCGCTTGCACTCGTTTTGAGAGGGCGTTGATCTCGTTGAGACCGAAGTCTTGGGGGCTGACGAAATACCTCAGCTGCTTCTCTCCCGCAGGAGTCTCGATAATCCGCAAAACCGTGTCCGCGACTTCCTGAGCATTTCCAGCCGTGGAGGAGAGTGCGGCGTTGACCTTCACAGGGAACTCCTTCGCAGCGCCATACGTATCGGTGCGCGCCTCATCGGCAGCCGTCACGGTATTCCCAAAAATAGGAGTCTCGTATTGGCCAGGTTCGACAATCACGGATTCAATTCCTTGCGCGGCAAGTTCGTAGCTGTATGCCTCGGCTAGCGCCTCGAGTGCAAATTTGCTGGCGCAATAGAAGCCCACGGAAGGAAGAACCACGCGGCCGGCGCCGCTGCTGATGTGCATCAGCACGCCGCTGCGTTGCCGCCGCATGTGCGGAAGCACGGCGCGATTTACGCGCACCGGGCCAAGAAAATTCGCGTCCATCAGGCGCTGCGCTTGTTCCGTGGTGACCGCTTCCTCCAGCCCTGTGAGGTAGTAGCCGGCGTTGTTGATGGCCACGTCGATGCGGCCGGCTTTGGCGATGGCGGCATCCACAGCCCGCGCGACCGAGGCGTCGTCGGTTACATCCAGTTCAAGGACGTGTATCGGCAGTGACTCCTTTTCCGCAAGCGTGCGGATTTCGGAGGCATTCTTGGCATTGCGGCCTCCAGGGTCCCGCATCGTCGCGAAAACGGTGTGCCCTTTACGAGCCACGGTTTCGGTGAACAGTCTGCCGAAGCCGGTGCTGGAGCCGGTGATGAGAACCACTTGCTTGGAATTCATGAATATCCCTCCTCGTGACCCTGCCGTTAACCAGTTTGATGCCGGAACTAAAGCGGTTAGGTACAAAAAATGAATTCAACAGATTGCTGGCTAGGGAAACGGCGCATGCGTAACTGATCCAGTCTGGCGTTCCCTCACTCCGACAAAGTAACCTTGTGCTCTGCTGATGAAGCGGATTGCACCGCTTCTCCTGGCCGGGTCACATAAACAGCCAGCAGCAAGCTGGCTCCCAGAAGCAGCGCCGCCAGATAGTACGGCGCTCCCGGCAAATGGAGCCCGTACCGCGGCGAAATGGCAATCGCGAAAACCTGCGTGAAGAGGACCGGGCCCGCCATCCCCGTAATCGCGCGAAGGGAATTAATAGCTCCTTGCAGCTTGCCTTGTGAAGATGGATCAACATGCCGCGCCATCAGCGATTGCATGGCGGGCGCCGCGATGCCCCACAACGCAATGAAGGGAATCACGGCTAGGATCACCCATCCACGCGACGCGAGAGCAAAGCCCGCGAAACCCATCGTGCCGAAAAGCAATCCGGAAAGGAGGCTGCGGCGTTCCCCGAATCGCTTCACGAACGGGCCGACGAGTGCGCCCGACACAACTGCGGCGCATATACCGACCACGGCAAGGGAAAGCCCAACGTCGCGCCGGCTCCACATGTAACGATATTCGGTATAGAGCGCCCACATCGACGGAAGCGAGTTATGCGCGAGGTAGTAGAGCGTAGTGACCACGGAAAGTCCTGCCAGTTCCGTATGCGAGCTCAGCAGCCGGAGCGATCCCAGCGGATTCGCCATGTGCCACGCGGATTTGGCGCGGCGTTCCGGCGACAGCGATTCCGGTAGCACGAAATAACCGTAGAGGGCGTTGCCAAAACTCAACGCTGCCGCGGCCCAAAACGGAAAGCGCAAATTCATGTTCCCAAGCCAGCCGCCCACCGCAGGCCCAATCACGAACCCCAATCCAAAAGCCGCGCTGACTAGGCCGAAGGGCTTGGCGCGCTCCTCCGGCTTGGTCACATCCGTGACGTAAGCGAACGCCGTTGAGATGTTGGAAGTCGTGACGCCGGAAATGATGCGGCCCACCAGCAGCCATCGCAGCGACGGAGCCACCGCCATGAAAACGTAGTCGATGCTCAATCCGAAACATGAAATCAACATGACCGGACGCCGGCCAAAGCGATCCGACCACGCGCCCAGGACGGGCGAAAAAATGAACTGCATCGTGGCCCATGCAAATCCGAAATAGCCGGTGACGCTCGAAGCACGGGCAAAGTCTCCGCCCTCGAATTGCCGGATGAGGTCCGGAAGGACCGGCGCGATAATTCCAAACGCCACCATGTCAAACGCAACCATAACCAGAATGAAGACAAAAGCGGCTCTTCCAACGGCCGGCGTGGGAGTAGTGGTGGATTCAGCCATCAGCAGCGCAGCCTGTTAGACTTCGAGAATCACGGGAAGGATCAGGGGCCGCTTAGAAGTCTGTTTGTTGATGTAGCGCTTGAGGTCCACGCGAATTTTTTCCTTGATCACGCCCCAGTCCGATTTTTCCTCCGCGTTCGATTCCTCGACCGTCTTCATAATCACCTGTCGCGCCCCGACGATCAGTTCCTGGCCGTTGTCGCTCATCAATCCGCGGGTCACGATTTCCGGATGCGACTCCATCTTCCCGGTGTGCTTGTCGATCGCGATGATCGGCACGACGATGCCGTCTTCGGAGAGATGTTTGCGGTCGCGAATCACGACCTCTTCAATCTCTTCGAGAGAGCCGGAATCCACGCAAACGCGCCCGGCCGTCACCGGATCAAGCCGCCGTGCCCCATCTTCCGTGAACTCCACCGGCCGCCCGTCTTCGACCAGCAAAATCTCCTGCGAAACAGAACCCAGCTGATGCGCCAGCGCCGCGTGCCGGAACAAATGCCGGTATTCGCCATGCACCGGAATGAAATACTTAGGCTTTACCAGTTGCAGCAGAAGTTTTTGCTCTTCCTGGCTGCCGTGCCCGGAAACGTGGATGGTGCCCGCGGAATTGTCGTAATAAACCAGCGCGCGCCGCCGGAACATATGGTCGAGCATCCGGAAAATGGATTTTTCATTTCCGGGGATGATGCGCGCCGAGAGAATCACGCTGTCATTTTCATCCACGGAAACAAACCGGTGATTGTCCACCGCAATGCGCGAAAGTGACGACATCGGCTCCGCCTGGCTGCCGCTCGCCAAAATAATGATGCGCTTCGGATCGAATCCCCGAATGTCCTGCGGCCGCACCACCATTCCATCGGGGATGCGCAGAAGTTCCAACGAATGCGCAATCTCCACGTTGTCCACCATGCTGCGCCCGACAAACGCCACCTTGCGGCCCACGCGCGAAGCAATATCAATCACCTGCTGAATGCGGTGAATGGACGACGCGAAGCACGACAAAATCACCCGCCGCGGCGCCGACCGGCACAGTTCTTCGATTCGCGGAACGATGGCCCGCTCCGATGGCGTAAACCCGGGGCGCTCCACGTTCGTCGAATCGCTGAACAGCGCCAGCACACCCTCGCTTCCATACTTCGCGAACGCGTGCAGATCAAACGGCGCGCCGCCCACCGGAGTCTGATCGATCTTGAAATCTCCCGTGTGAATCACCACGCCGAGCGGCGTGCGAATCGCCAGCGCCACGCAATCCACCGTGCTGTGCGTCACGGAAATAAATTCAATTTCGTACGGCCCGATTTCCACCAGTCGGCCCGGCATTACTTCGCGCAGCGTGGTCGAATCCAGCAGCCCCGCTTCATCCAGCCGTTTTTTCACCAGCGCCAGCGTGAAGCGCGTCCCGTACACCGGAACATTCAACTCGCGCAGGATGTATGGCAGCGCGCCGATGTGATCTTCATGCCCGTGGGTCAGCACGATCGCGCGAACGTGCGCGCGATTCTGTTTCAAATACGTGATGTCGGGAATGACCAGGTCGACGCCGAGCAATTCGGATTCCGGAAACATCATGCCCGCGTCAATGACGATGATGTCATCGCCCAGACGCAAGACCATCATGTTCATGCCGAATTCGCCGAGACCACCGAGGGGAATTGCCGTGAGGGATTGCGAAGACTTGCTCAATGACGCGTCAACTCCGGGACGCAAACGAGAATCGTATCACAGTGACGACGACCATCACTCTCCACGGCTAAAGGCGTGCGCGATGGCGACGAGAATAACAGCGCCAAGCGTGGCGGCTGCCAGCGAGTACAAGAAACCGCCGCCAAAAATTCCCAGCTTGAGGAAAATCCAGCCACCGAGGTAAGAGCCTATCAGTCCCAGGATGATGTCCGTGACGCAGCCGAAGCCGCGGCCGCGCGCGATTTTCCCCGCAAGCCATCCGGCAATCAGCCCAAGGAGAAGCCACGAAACGATACTGTGCGACTCGAACCAGACTCTAACCGTCCTTTGTGTAATCACCTGTTCGGCGAGCATAAGACCTCCTTCAAGAACAAGGATTGTATATGACTTTGCGGTTCAGGCCAGCAAAGGAATGCTCGAATGGAAGCCTGTTTTATGAAGAACCTGGTTGCTGCTGGGTCATGCAATGAATTGTACCCAGGCCCAGCACCAGATCGCGGCAGGCGATGCCGACGACTTCGCGATCGGGGAACAGGCCCGCAAGAATATTTAGCGCGACGCGGTCGTTCGAGTCGTTGAAGGTTGGAACCAGCACGATTCTGTTAGCGATGTAAAAATTCGCGTAGCTCGCTGGAAGCCGGAAACCTTCGAAATAGACCGGCGCGGGCATCGGAAGCGTTTCCACGCGCAGCGCCCGGCCATCTTGATCTTTCATCATTTTAAGCAGCGCGAGATTTTCCTGCAGCGCGGCGTAGTTTGCGTCTTTCGGATTATCCTCGACGATGGTCACGACCGTCGACGGGTTCACGAAGCGCGTGAGATCGTCCACGTGGCCATGGGTGTCGTCGCCCGCGATTCCGTTTTTCAGCCAAAGAATATTTGTCGCGTCGAAATATTCGCGGAAGACTTCGGCGTAATCGTCTTTGGTGAATCCCGGATTTCTCGCCTGCACTTTGCTGAGCAAACATTCTTCGGTGGTCAGCAGCGTTCCGCGGCCGTTGACGTCGATGCTTCCGCCTTCGAGGACCACGCGCCGGCCTTTGTGCACCGGCTGCCAAACGCGGCGCTTCAACTTTCGGTTGGCTTTGGTGAGGACGGCGGCGTCTTTTTTATAATTCGAATACTTGGCCCAGCCATCAAAAAGGAAATTGTTGCAGGCGACTTCGCCGGATTCGTTCCGGACGCAGATGGGACCCGAGTCGCGCATCCAGCCGCGATTGGTGGGCACGCGAAAAAAATCCACGGCGCCGAGATTTGCGCCGGACTTTTTCAGGGTGCTTCGAACGGAGGATTCGGCGGCGCGATTTTCGACGAGGAGATAGACGCGCTCGACCTGCGACAAGTGGCGGACGATTTCGGCGAAGGCCCACGGAATGGGCGCGAATTTCCCGGGCCAATCGGTTACCTCGTGCGGCCAGCCGAGCCAGGTGGCTTCGTGGGTTTCCCACTCGGCGGGCATGCGAAAGCCGAGGCCGTGCGGCGTTTTGGTTGGCGTTGGCGCCTTCATTGGGAAAAAGAATTTAACACAGAGATCACAGAGGACACAGAGAACGCAGAGAAGAAAAAGAACGCCGAGAGCGGGGAATTCACAGAGGAAGGCACTCTATTTGTCACCGAGCCATCGGTTGAGGATTGGCTGGTAGGCGTCGATGCGGCGGTCGCGGAGGAACGGCCAGTTGCGGCGGGTTTCTTCGCTCTTGGCGGGGTCGCATTCGACGACGAGGATTTCTTCCTTGTCGTTGGACGCTTCGGATATAACTTGGCCAAAGGGATCGGCGACGAACGAATTGCCCCAGAATTCCAGACCAGGGTCACCATTCTCAGGTTTTCCTTCGAAACCGACACGATTGACGACGGCAGCGTAGACGCCGTTGGCGATTGCGTGGCCGCGCTGAATCGTTTTCCACGCGTCGAGCTGGGCGGCGCCGAATTGCGCTTTTTCGTGCGGATGCCAGCCGATGCTGGTGGGATAGAAAATCACGTTCGCGCCGCCGAGTGCGGTGAGGCGCGAGCCTTCGGGATACCACTGGTCCCAACAGATTTGCACGCCGACGCGCGCATAGCGAGTGTCAAAATTCGGAAAGCCGAGGTCGCCGGGAGTGAAATAGAACTTTTCGTAATAGAGCGGATCATCAGGAATGTGCATCTTGCGGTATTTACCCAGGAAGGAGCCGTCGGCGTCGAGCACCGCGCAGGAATTGTGATAGACGCCGGGAGCGCGGCGCTCGAAAAGCGAAACGACCAGCGCGACTTCCTTCTCTTTTGCCACTTGCGCGAGCTTTTCGGTGGTCGGCCCGGGGACCGCTTCCGAAAGATTGAAAAGGTCGGCGTTTTCCGTGCGGCAAAAATATTCGCCGTGAAACAGTTCGTGCAGCGAAATGATTTGCGCGCCGCGCGCGGCGGCTTCGCGGATTCTCTCGATAGCGCGCGCTAGATTGTCTTCTGCGTTCACCGTGCATTTCATCTGCACGAGCCCAATGGTAAATTTGTCCGCCATGAAATTTAGTTTAGCATGAGCCGGAAAGAAAATATTCGCGCGCGTTTTGTAGTATCTTTTGCACTGCGTTTTGTAATATCAATCAGCATGACTGCGCGTTTGGATCGCGCGGCAGAACTTTTCTGTAATTTCGATTTCATTTCCGTCGAGGAGACGCGATGGCGAAGCAGAGAGAGAAAACTGTGACGGGGAGAGTGCTCCACGATCCAGTAAAAGACAAACTCCGGCCGATGTTTCCGCTGGATTTGTCCAAATGCCGCACCGTCGACGAGCTGGTGCGCGCGATGGGAGATACGGCGTTCACCGGGCGGCAGATCGGCGATGCCGCCGATGTTTTTGAGCAAATGGCGCGCGACAAGGATTGTTTTGTGGTGATGACTCTCTCGGGCGCCTTGACGGTTGGCAAAATGGGCCTTGTTTTTTGCGATCTGATCGAATCGGGTGTCGTCAAGGCTATCGTCTCGACGGGCGCGCTCATGGCGCATGGGCTGGTGGAAGCGACGGGTTACTCGCATTTCCGTTACAACCCCAATATGGACGATAAGGAACTTTTCCACGCCGGGTACAACCGGGTGTACGACTCGCTGGAGCCGGAAACGAATCTCGATCACGTCGAAGAGGTGATGGACCACATATTCACGGCGTGGGATGCGGAAGACATCGCGTGCAGCTGGAAGATTCACCAGCGCATCGGCGAGTATCTGCACAAGACGGCGCCCGGGCGAGGGATTCTGAAATCCGCTTACGAGCATAAGGTTCCCATTTTTGTTCCCGCCTTCAGTGATTCGGAACTGGGCATCGACTTTGCGCTGCACAAGATTGCCCGGCAGAGAGATAAGCGTCCGCTGCTGCGGTTTGATCCGTTCCTGGATTTTGAGAAGTTTGCCGACACGATGCTGGCTACCAGGCGCATGGGGATTTTTACGATCGGCGGAGGCGTGCCGCGCAATTGGTCGCAACAATTCGGCGTGTACGCGGAATTGCTGGCGCGGCGCGGCTATAAGAAGATTCCGCTGAAGCGTTATAACTACGGAGTGCGAATCTGTCCCGAGCCAGTCCATTGGGGCGGGCTTAGCGGCAGCACGTATACGGAAGCGGTTTCGTGGGGCAAGTTTGTTCCGCCGGAAGAGGGGGGGCGCTTCGCGGAAGTTTTCGATGATGCGACAGTAGCGCTGCCTTTGATCGTTCGCGCGGTTCTGGAGCGCATCGGGTACTTCAAGAAGAAGAAAAGGGTTAAGAGGTCGAATGGGTTGCCGAATCGCAAAAGTTGATTGGAGGTGAAGAAATGCCAAAAGCAAGCCTTGCGAAAAGTGAATCGTTGTATGGAGTGCACCCAAGCGTGGCGATGGTGGAGAAGTGGTTGGCGGAGCTAAGAGAAGCAACGGGGCGTTCCATGGAAGAATGGATTGCACTGGTGAAGAAGGAAGGGCCGAAGGACGAGAAGTCTCGTCGCGAGTGGCTGAAGACCAAACACAAGATTGGTACCAATAGCGCTTGGTGGATTGCGGAACGCGCGGAGGGAAAGGGCGGGGACGAAGACACGCCGGAAGTGTATTTGAAGGCCGCAGTTCGGTATGTGGAGGGGCAGTACGCGGGGCCGAAGGAGAAATTACGGCCGATTTACGATGAACTGCTGGCGCTGGGCAAGTCGATGGGCGACGACGTGAAAGCTTGCCCGTGTAAGACCATTGTGCCGCTGTATCGCAAGCATGTGTTCGCACAAATCAAGCCAACGACGAATTCACGGATTGATCTGGGATTCGCGCTCACGCATTACAAAGGGAAATTGCCGAAGCGGCTGATCGATACGGGCGGTCTGGCGAAGAAAGACCGCATCACGCACCGGATGGAAATTACTGCACCAGAGCAGATCGACGGCGAAGTAAAGAAGTGGCTGAAGACGGCCTATGACCTGGATACGTAGACGCGTTCTACGGAATTTCGATTTGCGTGCCTGCTCCCGCGTAAAGATAGTCGTCGCCGAAAGCTTTTTGCAAACGCAGGAACGCCGGCTCTCCGGTGCAGTGACCGGGAGCGACTTTTTCGAGTTTCCATTTGTTCTTCAGGTTATCGACGAGGAGGTCGATGTCGGGCACGGATGTTCGGACGAGGTGCATGCCGCCGAAAACGATGTGTGTGTGCGGGTCTACGGCGCTGGCGGCTTTGAGGATCTCCTCGATGCCGGTGTGCGAGCAGCCATCGACCAGCATCAGTCCGTGGGGTCCTTTGATGGCGAGAGTGAGCTCGGGGAGCTCGAGGGTGCGCGGAATATTGGAAACGGTGTACAGCAGAAAAATGCCTGGAGCGACCTCCGTGAGTTTGTCGACGAGGATGAAGTGGCCGATGTCGTAGAGTTTGCCGGAGCGAAGATGTTCGGGATAGGCGGCGTCGAAATAACGCATTTTGGCGGGTAGGGAAGGCTCGGGCCGGTAGAACACTTGAGGAAATTCTGAACCGCCAAAGCCGTTGTCGCCATCGGCGGGGACGTAAACGGTGACGTCCGGTTTGATCTTGAGTAGATACTTCAGCCCGGAAGCGTGATCGGCGTGACGGTGAGAAATAACGGCGAAGTCGATCTTGGCAAGGTCAACGTTGAGGGCCTTGACGTTGTGCTCGAAAATTTCCGGGTTGTTGCCAGTGTCAAAGAGGATGCGCTTGCCGTCGTGCTCGACGAGGGCGGAAAAGCCCCAGTCTTTCGTGAGCGCTTTGTTGTCGGAAAACGCGTCATACAAAATCGTAACGCGATCCTTGGTTTCAGCATGCCCAGAAATTGCAAGCAGGAAAAAAGCTACGGCGAGCCCAAGGAATCCGCGAATAACTTTCATCGAGAGCCTCCCGGAGAGATTTGGTAAGGGCCTTAGTCGTCTTCGCCGATGAGAATGGCGGCGCCGAGGACGGTGGTCCAGAGGCCACGCTTGTCGCCGACGGCGGATTGCGTGACGTTCATGGTGCGAACGATCTTGTTGGAGATGCGGTAGACCTCTTTTTTTTCGTCGAAGGACAAATCCGGATCGAATTCCACGTTCAAAGTGGTCGCAAGCATCTCTGCGGCTAGTTCTTCGGCGTATTCGCCGGCGACTTCCTCGGTTTCACCGAACGAGTGATGCTCGGACAAGTATCCGTACATGGATTTGTCGCTGGGAAGGGCGAGGCCGATGCTGGCGGCGATGAGGCGGTGCGCTTCCTTGGTGGAATTCTCGCTAATGACCGTAAACGCGACCTGCCCGGGCTTCATATGCTTCAGCCCTTCGCTGCGGGAAATCAATTTGCAATTGGGAGGGAAGATCGAGGAGACGCGGACGATGTTGCATGCCGCAATGCCCGCGTTCCGGAGGGCGAGCTCAAAGCTCGAAAGTCTTTCACGATGTTTACCGACGCCTTTGGTGAGGAAGATTTTCTTAGCGACGAACGCCATGGTGCCGGTTTGCCGTGCCTCCGTGAGTAGACTGGGAACGAAAAATCTAGCCGCTGTGGAAAAGTAACAAGAAGGTATTGCAGTGTCAATTCAATTCCGACCCTGAACGCGCAGAGAGCGGCGAAATTATGAACGCAGGATGACAAGTCCGGCGGAAGCGGAGGGATCATTCGCCAGCGACGTGGCGAAGAAATTTTCCGAGAGGTTTGCAGAGCGCCAGGATTTTTCCGAGGTCGTCGGCGGTGAAGTCCGGGCCGGCGCTGTGCGGATTTGCGCCTTTGCGGCTCACCTGAATGACGCCGATGACCTTGCCATCCAGCAAGATCGGCGCGCTGATCATTTTCTGGATTGTGCCAGAGGCTCCGTCGCCGATTTTTATGCTCTCGAAAACCGTGGCGTGCCGCGCGGCGGCAAAATTATTCTCGATCTCGGGGCGGCTGTCGCGGGCGGTGCGCGCCGCGAGGGCTGAATTGCTGGAAAGGGGGATGAAGCCGACGTTTTTCAGGGCTTCCGGGACCAAGAAATGCAGGTGGCGCCAGCGCGTGGAAACCGCCAGAATGGCAACCTCATCATTTTTGACACCGAGATTCCTCGCGATTTTTTCGGCCACGGTCGAAAGGGAAATCAGCATTGCGCCCCCTTCTTCCGTGCCGAGGGTGTTGGCAATCCGCTCCATCTCCGAAACCAGATTCAGGGTTGTGCTCATATTCGAAGAAAAGTATTGTTGCGCCGAAGCCAGGAGAGGTTTAGGCCCAGCGAATTCCATCCATCACGTACTATTTTCGGACACTAGCGCCCCCGCCGCAAGAAGATTTCGAATAGTTTGTGCTTGCGGAAAGAACAGTCCAACTTGCATCGCCGGAATCATGTGCCTATACTGATTTCGCCGCGGTTCTCAACGCTCCTTCGGGGTCAATCAGTGAACCGGCTGGGACTTACGCGGCGGAGAGGGCATGTCTTCGACGGCAACCCGGCCTGATACAAGCTATCTCCTCAGAAAGCTTCATTCTTTTACCGGCATCCTTCCTGTTGGGGCGTTCCTGGCAGAACATTTCTGGTCCAACAGCGCGGCGCTGGTGAGTCCGGAGAAATACAACGCGGTTTCGCAAGAGCTGCAAACCATCCCGTTCCGGCTGATTGTGGAATGGGGTGCGATTTTTCTGCCGATGTTGTTTCATGGCGGATACGGGATTTACATCTGGATGCGCGGAAAATCGAATGTGTCGGCGTATCCGTGGGTGGGAAATTGGCTTTATGTGACGCAGCGATATACGGGACTGATCGCGTTTGCCTATATTGGCTGGCATCTTTATACGGAACGCTGGCTGACGCATGGCAGGTCGACGTACGCGAACGTGGCTGAGGACATGCAGAATCCGTGGTACCTGGCATTTTTCGCAATCGGCGTGCTCGCTTCTTCGTTTCATCTCGGCGCTGGCATCTGGAATTTTCTGTGCAAGTGGGGACTGGCGGCTACCGTCAAAGCGCAGCGGGCGGCGGGGCGATTTGGCGCGCTGATCGGAGTTGTGTTCAGCGTCGTCGGAATCCTAATCATTATTAGCTTTAGGTTCGATTGGCATCCGTTCTCGGCTTACCTGCCAAACAAATGAGACAGCCAAAAATCATAGTTGTGGGTGGTGGCCTGGCCGGGCTGATGGCAACGATACGCGTTGCTGAGGCAGGAATTCCGGTTGAGCTTTTTTCGATTGTGCCGGTGAAGCGATCGCATTCAGTTTGCGCCCAGGGTGGCATCAACGCGGC
>Ga0210407_10001404_pt1 | contig 22744 bp, 21 predicted proteins | sample IncBWC27MmetaG_FD_150860 | JGI IMG/M metagenome (GOLD analysis project Ga0210407, IMG submission 150860) | Forest soil microbial communities from Barre Woods Harvard Forest LTER site, Petersham, Massachusetts, United States - Inc-BW-C-27-M | ecosystem: Environmental > Terrestrial > Soil >... | reverse complement strand
GAAGTTTGCGCCTGATCGCGCGACTCATGTGGCCCGTTCGCTCGCGGAAGCGCGCGTTCTGGCGGCCAAGAGCGCTCCCGATCTGTTCATAATCGACTTCGATCCGCATTATCCTGGTCTAACGGAATTTCTACGTGAAATGCAAGGGGCCCATGCGGATGCGAGGGCACTCATTATCGCGGCGGGAGTTCCACGCGAGATCGCGGCTGAACGCAGATCGTTCGGAGCGCTCCAATTTATCGAAAAGCCGTTCGAGGTGGCGGATTTCGGCGCCGCCGTCCAGGCGTTGCTCGGGCCCTGGAAAGAATCTGAATCGGCGGTCTCGCGCGGAACTCTGCGCTTCCTCGGTTTGCCCGACATTGTGCTATTGCAATGTGCGGGCGGAAGAAGCGTCTCAGTGGAAGTAAAGGGGAGCGCCGGACATTCGGGCGCGGTTCACATATTAGACGGCCAGATTTCTCACGCAGAAACGGGCGGACTCAGCGGTGTGGATGCCTTGAGGGAGATGTTCAGTTGGTCTGAAGTGCAAATGAGCGAAGCAGAGAAAGCTGCCTCTGCACCGCGCACCATTCATGGGCCATGGGGAGTGGTGTTCCTTGAAGCTTGGCGACGGGCCAAGCCGAGCCAGCAACCGAGCATCTTGCCGTCAGAAGGAGCGCGCCCGAAAACCGGCAAGAAAATTGTTGTGATCGACGATACCGAGATGCTGCTCATTTTCGTGGAAGATGTGCTCGCAACGACCGACCCGAATTTGCAAATCACAACGGCACTCAATGGCATGAGCGGGATAAAAGAAATCGAGCGCATCATCCCGGACCTCGTTCTTCTCGATTACAGTCTGCCCGATCTGAATGGCGGCGAAGTCTGTCGCCGGCTTTTGCAGGACGAACGTACCGCGCGCGTTCCGGTTTTGATGATGTCGGGGCACGTTCCGGAAATGGCCGCAGCGGCGGCGCGCCTTGAGAATGTGGTAACAACCATTGCAAAGCCATTTTTGTCGGATGCGCTTGTCGATGTTGTGGAGCGAGCATTGGCGGCCGGTCCGCGGCCGGCGCCAGTTGCGCCGACCCACGCCCCTGCGGTTGCGGCGCTCAAACCGCCCGACGAACCGAAACCGCCCGAGGAGGACAAGGACGCTTCCGAGTCGATTCCGGGAATTGTTTCTGCGCCGCCCGCGCAAGCAGCCGAATCGGCAACGTCGGCGCCGAAAGTTCCGACCGTTCCCGCGCCTCTCGTATCGAGTCGTCAAAACAACGTTGTCCTCGGTCTTTTCTTGGAGGTGGTATCAATGCAATTCACGCCAGAACTACGGATGGGCGCCGTCCGTGCCAAGCCCTCTTCTTTCACCGTCTCACTTCATATGCATTCTGCCGCGCTGCGCGAGGTGCTTCCGCTAAAAACCGGTTTTCAACTCGGCCAAACGGAGCTCGATGCCAATGGCCGAATCACAGTCCTTCGTCTTAGCCCAACTCTAAAGCCTTTCCAACCAGCGCCAACGCGAAATGCATTTGAGATCGGCGACATGGCTGTTATCCCCGCTCACGCGCGCGAGCGGGTAGAACTCATTCCAGCGGCCGCCGCCGCGATGACGATGCAACTTCTGGCGCAGCTCGAGCTCGTGGGCGTTCAACTATCGCCGAGCTTTCAAGTTGCTAACCTAATCTTAAAATGGCGCAGCGACGCTGTGCGCGTCACATTCAGTTCCAACGGTACCGCAAACGAAAAAAGCGGAGCGGCTTTTGAGACCGCTGCGATTCAACTCGATAATTCCGCGCGCATCGCCGAGTTGCTTCTCAACCCCATCCGATAATGCGCGGGTACGCTTTTCCTTGTTGAATTTTTCCGCCTGACGATTGCGTTTTAGTCCAAACCGAGCGCTTTGAAAGTCGCATCGATATGTTGGAAGTGAACATCGAGTGAGCACAACCGATCGATTTCCGCCCCCGAAAGCCGCGATGCTATCTCCGGTTCACGTTTTACATTTTCGGCAAATGTCCCCTCACCCTTCCAAGTCTTCATCGCCGCCCGCTGCACTGCTTCGTACGCGCTCTTCCGCTCCGCGCCGGCACGGGTGAGCGCGAGTAGGATCGATTGGCTGAAATAAAGGCCCTTCGTCATCGCTAGATTTTGCTGCATTCGTTCTGGATAAACCTGCAACTTTTCAACCAGCTCGCGTAATTTCACCAACATATAGTCCAGCAGCGTGCACGAATCCGGCAGGATAATTCTCTCCGCGCTCGAATGACTAATATCGCGCTCGTGCCACAGCGCGACGTTCTCCAGTGCCGCAACCGCGTTTCCCCGAATGACGCGCGCCAAACCGCTCAGCCGCTCGCTCGTGATCGGATTTCGTTTATGCGGCATGGCGGAACTACCTTTTTGCCCTTCAGCGAAAAATTCTTCCACTTCGAGAACTTCCGTGCGTTGCAGATGACGAAACTCAGTTGCCCAACGATCGATACTTGATGCGATTAGCGCGAGCGTTGCCAGGAATTCCGCGTGCCGATCGCGCTGCACGATTTGCGTCGAGACTGTAGCCGGCTTCAATCCAAGTTTCTCGCAGACCGCGCGTTCAACTTTTGGATCGACATGGGCATGTGTGCCGACTGCGCCGCTGAGTTTGCCGACGCGAACGCGCTCGAGCGTTTGCATCAGCCGCTCCTCGGCGCGACCGAACTCATCGAACATCAGCGCGAGTTTCAAGCCAAATGTGATTGGCTCGGCATGAATGCCGTGGCTGCGTCCAATCATCGGCGTCATCTTAAAGCGACGTGCTTGAGCGGCAATGGCTGAGCGCAGCGATTTTAAATCACTCGCCAGGAGCGCGCCCGCTTCGCTCAATTGGACGGCCAATGTCGTGTCGAGAATGTCCGACGAAGTCAGCCCCTGATGAATCCAGCGCGCGGCCGGCCCCACAGAAGCGGCGACGTTTTCGAGAAAGGCGATGACATCGTGGTTGGTGCGCTTCTCGATCTCCACAATTTCCGGAATGGAGAAACGCGCCCGCTTTCGAATTTCCGCCGCGTCCCTTTTTGGAATCTGACCGAGCTCGGCCATCGCCTCGCAGGCAAGCAGTTCGATCTCAAGCCAGATTTGGAATTTGTGCTCCTCCGACCAAATGTTGCCCATCTCCGGCCGGGAATAACGATCGATCACGCGCCAAGATAAAAGCGCTCCGCAAACGCGGAAAGCGTTTTGTGCGGCAAAAAAATCGCTCCGGCGAGAATCACCGGAGCGACTTCGAAAGTGGATTATCGAGATTAGATTAGCAAACCCGGGCCCGGATAAACCGGCCGTTGTTTTTGACGCGCACCCGGCCGCTGGCGAAAAGGTCAGCGACGGTCGCGACGGTTTCCTTCGTGTTCTTCGTGCACGAACTCACCGCCAGGATGAGATCACCGAGGGAAAGTTTGGGGCGCTGCTTAAGGATCAAAGTATTCTTTTTCATTGAATTCCGAGTCATTAGACAGCAACTGCGGTGCCATCGTTCGATATGAATAATCCACGATTGCGTCGGGGCGGAGTTGTTACCGGTTATCAACCGTCTAGGTGCCGAGGGCGTGACACTTGTGTTAAATTTATGAACATCTGCTGGTCAGCGGGAACTCTGCTTCATGAGCCTCAACACCAAGATATAGAGAATGGCAAAGGCTACGACCATTAGCAGTATCCATCGTGATTCTGCGCGGATGAAGTGAACCAGCGCCTCTGGGTTGCTGAGAAGGTCCGGTTCCACCCGGTAGGCGCGTTCGCCCAGGTAAGCCAGAATGCAACAGGCGACTGCCGAGCCAACAACGGTGACACAACTGAAGAGCGTGAAGCTCATCCGCACAATCCCTGCTGGAATCGAAATCAGATGCCGCACGATCGGCAATATCCTGGCGAAAAAAATTCCGCCAGCTTCATAGCGAGCGAGCCAATGCTCCGCCTCTTCCAATTTCTTCGGCGTCAACAAAACAACGCGACCAAATCGTACGACCAACGGTCGTCCCACCCATCGCGAGATCCAATACATTGCCGCGGCGCCAAGATAAGCCCCGAGCGTTCCCGCCAAAATAACACCGGCAAAGTTAAGCTTGCCTTGCGCTGCGAGAAACGCCGCCGGCGGAATGACGACTTCGGCCGGCACTGGCAAGGGCGAGCTGCTCATCGCCATAAGCACGATGATGCCGATGTACCCTCCAGTAAGGACCCAACTAAACCAGAGCTCAAGAAGATGATGCACGTTACGATTTCGGATTTAGGATTTCAGATTTAGCCTGAGCATGAATTGAAACTCGCGCCTTAGTTCAATCCGAAATCGGAAATCCGCAATCCCAAATTCCCATGTCCATCTACCGGCGCGTTCTCCGTTATTACCGGCCATTTCTGCCGCAGACGATTTTTGGATTGCTGCTCACGCTCGCCGGTATCGGATTGAATCTGCTTAAGCCATGGCCCTTCAAGATCATTGTGGATGATTTTCTGCGAGTGAATTCGACGGAGCGCAGTGATTGGCGCACCCGGATCGCCCTGCTCTGTCTTGCGCTAGTTGCGATTCAACTTCTCTGGGGAATCATCAATTGGATTACAAATTACCTGTTCGTGAAAATCGGTCTGCAAGCGCTGCTTAAGCTGCGCACCGATCTCTACTCCTGCCTGCAATCGCTCTCGCTCAAATATCACGACGCGCGCCGTTCGAGCGATTCCAGTTTTCGCGTCGCCTATGATTCGCAATCGATCCAGACGATCTACAATAAAGGGTTCACCAATATTTTTGGATCGACAATCACGCTTGCCGGCACGTTCGTCATCATGGTTCGGCTGGATTGGCAACTCACGCTCCTGTCGCTTGCGATTGTTCCGCCGATTGTCGCCGCGATTTATTTTTTTGCGCATCGGATTCGCCGCGAATCGACATTTATTCAGGAGCAAGAGAGCGCGATGCTCGCGCAAGCGCAGGAGGGCTTGAGCTCGATCCGGATGGTGCACGCCTTTGGGCGCGAGGAGTTCGAGGTCCGACAATTTCACCGGCAGGCCCGGCAAAGTTTAGAGGCAAATCTGCGTCTCACTTTAACGAATGTGAATAGCGCGCTCGTCATCAGTACGCTCATGGTGATCGGGACAGCGGCGATGTATTACGTCGGTACGCTGCATGTATTGGCGGGAACACTCACGCTCGGTTCGCTCCTGGTTTTCAGCGCGTATCTGATCATGTTGTATCAACCGTTGGAATCGCTCACCTACACCGCGTGGGCAATGGAAGGGGCAACTGCCGGCGCGAAACGCTGCTTCGAAGTGTTGGATCGACAGGATGACGTGGTTGATTCGCCGAAAGCGATCGCGATTTCATCTGCGCACGGTTCGATTGAATTTCAAAATGTCTCCTTCGCTTATGCGCAAGATCGACATGTCCTGCACAACCTCGATCTGACGATTTCGCCCAATCAGATCGTTGCCCTTGTCGGTGGAACAGGTGCAGGCAAGAGCACTCTCCTGAGTTTAGTCCCGCGATTTTACGATCCGACATCCGGTTTGGTCACGCTCGACGGTTGCGACTTGCGGGAGATTACAAAAAAATCTTTGCGGGCACAAATCGCAATCGTCTTACAAGACACTCTGCTTTTCTCGACCAGCGTGCGCGAAAACATCGCTTACGGCCGGCCAGACGCGAGCGAGGAAGAAATTATCGATGCTGCACGGCGCGCGCAGGCCGATGAGTTCATTCGTCAAATGCCCGACGGCTACCAGAGTGCAGTGGGCGAGCGTGGTGGACATCTTAGCGTTGGTCAGCGCCAACGCCTCGGCATCGCGCGCGCGTTTTTGAAGAATGCGCCGGTGCTGCTTCTCGATGAGCCGACCTCGGCGCTCGATCCGGCGACAGAATCCGCGATTATGGAAACGATCAAGGAACTGATGCGTGGCCGTACGACGCTGATCGCGACGCATCGGCTGGCCACGGTTCACGATGTCGATCACATCATCGTGCTCGAGCATGGCCACATCGTTGAGCACGGCCGCGGTTCGGAGCTGGTCGCGCGCGGCGGTGTCTACGCGAACCTTTACGCGTCTGGAAAATTCACAGGATGATGGTCGCGCAAGTTTCCAACTTTCGATCAAGTGAAAAGGCAAGTTGGAAACTTGCCGCACAATTATGAACAACATCAGACGAGATAGGCATGTGGAAGGCGATTGGTGGCCGCACCCCATCCCGCCAAACGTAAAATTTGGCGACGGATTCTATTGCGAGAGCGCGCAAATTTTTCGGCATCTACGCAGCGCGAAGCCGCGCGCGGTTGTCATTGGCGATCACGTTTCTTGCTACGCCGGCTGCTCGTTTTCTGTCGGCGAGAACGGTCAGTGCACGATCGGCGATTTCACTTTGCTCAATGGCGCGCTCATCATGGCCGAAGACAAAATCAAGATCGGATCGCATTGCCTCGTTTCATGGAACGTCGGCATTGCCGATTCCGATTTTCACCCGCTTGAGCCGGCGCAACGTCTCATCGACGCGCAGGCGCTCGCGCCATTTTTCAAAGATCGACCCCAGCGTCCAAAATTAAGAACCCGACCAGTCACCATCTCGGACAACGTTTGGATCGGCATGAACGCGACGATTCTGAAAGGCGTGACCATCGGGGAAAACTCCGTCGTTGCCGCGGGCTCAGTCGTAACCAAATCGGTTGCGCCAAACAGCGTTGTCGCGGGTAATCCCGCTGTCGTAGTCAAGACGTTCCAGTGATCGGTTCTTTCAACGTTCAACATTTAACGCTCAACACTCAACGTTCAATTCAGACAGTTGGACGTTGGACGTTGGACGTTGGACGTTGAGCGTTTTCTGTTTGATGAAACGAAAACGAATCCTCGTGATGGGCTTCATGGGCTCGTGCCCGATCGCCGGTGTGATCTGGCAGCACGTGCATTATATCGTCGGGCTCCAGCGGCTCGGGCACGACGTTTACTACATCGAAGACTCGGCGCGACTTCCCTACAACCCGGAGACATTCGAAGTGAACAACGAATTCGATTATGCGGCGCGGCTTCTCGAGCGACTGGCACGCGAATTCGAATTCAAGAATCGCTGGGCGTTCTGCGCGCGTTATCTCCGTGGTCAGCCAACGGCGGGCCTATCGTTGAAAAGGATTCGTCAGCTCTATCGCGAAGCGGACGCGATTCTGAATATTTGCGGTGCGCAGGAATTCAACGACGACCTGCTCGCAAGCGATCGCATTATTTATGTCGAAAGCGATCCGGGCGTGGAGCAGATCAGGATTGATAAGGGGGTAGGATCGACGATCGAGTATTTGAGGCGTCATCGCTCTCTCTTCACCTTCGGGGAAAATGTTGGCACGAAAAGTTTTCTCGTGCCTACGCATAATTTGAAATGGCTGCCGACGCGGCAACCGGTCGTGATCGATCTTTGGAAAACGAATCGCGCGCCGCCGCGTGCCGCGGTTTTTACTTCGATTGCAAATTGGTCAACCAGTGGATTGAAGGACATTACCTGGCGGGGTGAGAAATATCTTTGGAGCAAGTCGCGCGAGTTTCTTCGCTTCGTGGCCGCGCCTAAGAAAGCCGGCGAAACATTTGAGCTCGCAACGAACATCAAAGATGCAAAGGCACGCGCGACGTTTCTGCGCAACGGCTGGCGGTTTCACTCTCCGCTTCAGCTGAGCGTGGATTACTGGCTCTACCGCGATTATGTCCGCCGTTCCAAAGGCGAATTCACCGTCGCGAAAGATCAATACGTCCGCTTAAATACCGGTTGGTTCAGTGATCGGAGCGCGTGCTATCTCGCCGCCGGTCGCCCCGTCATCATTCAGCAGAGCGGGTTTACCCAGCACTACGGAAACGACGGCGGATTGTTCGCGTTCAGCTCGATAAAGGAAATTGTTGATGCGGTGAAAGCGATCAACGCCGATTATGCGAGACATTCACGCACCGCCCGATACATCGCGCGCGACGTTTTCGAAGCGGAAAAAGTTCTTGCCTCGCTGCTGGGTCGGGCCGGCGTTTGAGCATGGCTTGAAAGCGAATTGCGGCGCTGGTCACTCTGAATGCGATCGGTTCCGCGACGAATTTGCTTTCTCCGAAGTTCGTTTCATCTTCTCGAACTTCACGCAATGAAACGGGCGATTGTTTTTGTCTGGCTGCTTCTACTTTGCGGCCCCCATCTGGATGCGCAGCAAGACACGCCGCCGCCTTTCCCGACGCAGCCGAAACCTTCGGCAGCGGCGAGCGCGCCGGCGCCGGCGATCGTGCCCGTGCCGGTAACACCGCCACGACCGAACGGCAAAATTCAAAACAGTCTCGTGCGGATTACAGTGACGGAGGAGGAGCCGGATTACAAAGCGCCGTGGAATGCCGGCGCGATTCAACGTGGGGTGGGCGCGGGGTTCGTCATCGATGGATCGCGCATCATGACCAATGCGCACGTGGTGAGCAACAGCCGCTACATCACGGTAGAGCGCGAGGGCGATCCGAATAAATATCGGGCGACGGTGCTATTCGTAGCGCACGATTGCGATCTGGCGCTCATCACCGTATCGGCGCCGGGTTTCTTCAAGAACATGACACCGCTGAAATTCGGCGGAATTCCTGAACTTGAATCGACGGTCTCGGCCTACGGTTATCCGATTGGCGGCGAGCGCATGTCGGTCACTGCCGGCATCGTCTCGCGCATCGACTTCCAGCTTTACACCCATTCGTCGATTGATCAGCACCTCGCGATTCAGATCAGCGCGCAGATCAATCCTGGAAACAGCGGCGGCCCGGTCATGCAGAATGGCAAGGTGATCGGCGTGGCGTTCCAAGGTTACAGCGGCGACGTCGCGCAGGGGGTCGCTTACATGGTGCCGACTCCGGTGATCCGCCGCTTTTTGAAAGACATCGCGGACGGGCATTACAATGGGTATGTCGACCTTGCGATCACTTACTCGAAATTACAAAACCCGGCACAGAGAAAATTTCTCGGCTTGAAAGATGACGATCGCGGGGTGCTCATAACTACGGTAGTGGCGGCCGGGCCTTGCGCGGGCGTGCTCCGTGAGGGCGACGTGCTGCTGGCGATGGACGATCACCCGATCGCGAGCGATTCGAATGTGGAATTGGAAGGAGAGCGGGTCGAATTTCCGGAAGTGGTCGAGCGAAAATTCAAGGGCGACAAGGTGAAGCTCAACATCCGGCGCGACAAACAGCCGATGACGGTGACTGTCCAGTTGAACGCAGTGTGGCCGTACTTGATTCAAGGTCATAGGTACGATGTTCGGCCGCGCTACGTCGTTTATGGCGGGCTGCTTTTCCAGCCGTTAAATCTCGATTTGATCGACGCCTATCAGCCGACTGATCTGCGGATTCGCCATTTCTTCGATTATTTCGTGGTCGAGCAAATTTATCTCGAGCATCCGGACGTAATTGTTCTGACAAACATTCTACCGGACCCGATCAATACTTATCTGACGGCGTATCGCGGGGGAATTGTCGATGAAATCAACGGCAAAAAAATCCATACGCTGGAGGACCTGGCAAAAACGTTTTCAGAAACATCGGACCGTTTTGTCGTCAAGATGATCGGCGAAGGACCCCCGCTGGTGCTCGATCCGAAACAGGTGGAAGCGGCCCGCGAGCGAATCAAGATGCGTTACAACGTGATGAAAGAGCAGAATCTCGAGGAACAGCCGGCCGCGAAGACGGCTCAAGATCAGAACAAAATTTAAGATGCGAAGAATCCATTGCGTTATTTTGGTTTTTCTATTCGCAGCGATGGCGCCGGTCTTCGCCAAGAAAGAACCGGCGGTCCCTGCGCCTGCCGCCGCTGAGAAGCAACTCTCGCTCGTGCGGGTCAATGTCACCGGCCAGCCTTACGATTACTTCAGGCCCTGGCAAAAGAAGGCCCCTTTTTCCAAGCGCGCACTTGGCGCGGTTTTGCCGCAGGGCCGCGTGCTGGTGACGGCGGACCTCGTTGCAAACGAAAATTACGTCGAACTAGAGCGGGCCGAGTCCGGAGAAAAGATCGCTGCCAAAGTCAAGGTGGTCGATTACGAAGCGAACTTGGCGCTGCTGGAGCCGCTCGAGAAAAAATTCCTTGATGGTCTCAGCCCGCTCGAGCTCGCCCTCGATACCGTGGTGGGGGATCGACTCGCGGCCTGGCAACTTGAACCGACGGGAGCGCTCGTTGTGACGGAAGGCTTGGTGACAACGGTGCAAATGATGCATTACCCAATGGATGTCGGGCAGTTTCTCACCTATCGCATGAGCATTGCGATGCAGTACCGCGAGAACAGTTACACCGTCCCCCTGGTCAAAAACAACAAGCTGGCCGGACTGTTGCTTCGCTACGATTCACGCTCGCAATTGCTCGACGCGATTCCCGCGCCCATCATCACACATTTTTTGAAGGACGTGCAAACCGAGCACTATCGCGGTTTTCCTTCCGTCGGTTTTTCATTTTTCCCGACGCGCGATCCACAATTGCGGAGCTTCGCCGGTGAAACGGGCAAGCCGGCGGGAGTTTATGTAACGAGTGTCGAACCAAACATGCCCGCAGCAAAAGCGGGACTGCAAGTGGGTGACATTGTAACGGCGATTGACAACAACGAGATCGATCAGAACGGCAACTATGTCGATCCTCTTTATGGCAAAATCGAATTCACTAACCTAATAACTTCGCGTACCTATGCCGGCGACGCCCTTGCGCTGAAAATCCAACGCGACGGCAAACCGATGCAATTGAATGTCACGCTCGAGCATCGATCAACGCAGGATTACGTCATCCCGCCGTACAATCTCGATCAACCGCCGGCCTATTATGTCCTGGGCGGCTTAATCTTTCAGGAGTTATCGCGCCAATATTTAAAGGAATGGGGTGGAAACTGGCTCAGGGAAGCGCCACAGCGACTTGTTTATCTCGACCATTTCCAGTCCGAACTCTTTCCGGCCAGTCATCGCCGCATCGTGATCTTGAGCCAGGTCCTTCCGGCCAACAACACCATCGGCTACGAAGATTTCGCTTATTTGACCGTCACGAAAGTGAACGGGAAAGAAATCAACTCGTTAGGCGATCTGGCTGAAGCCGTACAACATCCCATCAACGAATTCATTAAAATCGAAACCGAGGAAGACCCGAAGCAGATCGAGCTGGAAGCGGCCCAAGTGGCGGCGGAAGCTCCCGCCCTCCAGGAGAGTTACGGAATCCCTTCGCTCCAACGATTGGAATAGAGCGGGAGATAATTTCCGCACTGCGAAACTGCCGCAGCTAGCATTTCTTTCCGGCTAACGCCGGCAATGCTCAACGTTCGATCGCCCCGTCGTCCGCTGGGCTACTCCGTGAAAGAGGACGTGCGGTCAGAAACTTGGCGACTTCTTCGTTGTAAGTCTTGAATGGATCGCCCATCACGAGAAAATCGCGGCTGTCGCAGGCAATGGAATCCCAATTAATGACGTAGGATTGATTGCGCTGTTGAAAAGAGGCAACCGCACGAGCGCGACCCGAGGCGCGGGTATTGGAAGGAGGAGTGCGTGTCGCGTCCGACCGTCGCACGCTGTTGTTCCATTCACCGATTCGCTTGCCCGGTGTAACGCCGAAGAACAATCCCCGGGCCGGGTCGATATTGTGATATTCGAGGTCGACACTTTGCAGCCACGGATCGTCCCAGGTTAATCCTTCCGATTCGATGAATGTCTCAAGCAGCCATTTCTTGGTGATCCAATCGACCCCGCCGATGAGTGACTGAGGGTTTTGCTCGAGCGCCTCGAGGACAAAGCTCCAGCTTTCCAGCAGCCAATCGGTCTCCGCCCCGAAAGCTTTCGGGGCTGTCTCACGCAGATGCTTTTGCGCCAGGTCGTAGAATTGCCACTGCACATCGAGTGCACCGATCGTTTTGCCGTTTTCAAGATCGACAATCCAACGCCCGGTGGAGTCGCGCGAAATGTCGCGCGTGCTCTGGACCGCATCGGTTAGGACAAGATTTCGTGGTAATCGGCCTTCTTCCAGAAGCGACAGAACACAAGCCGTCGTACCGATTTTCAGCGCGGTGGCGAACGGGCTCATGTTGGAATCGCCGATGAGCAAATGCAGGCGCCGATACTTCCGGTAATCGGCCAGCGGTTCATCCCGCGCGTTGATAATAGCGCGATTGAACTGCACCCACTGATAGATGTCGTTTACGATATGATCGGCACGCTGGCTGAGTTGAAAATTGACCTGCTTCTCTTGTGGCGGCGGCTCAAAATCGAAAGCCAACGGATTGGCTTGGCCAACACGGCCCGCGCCGGTGAAGACTTGTCTTGTTGCCAGAAAAGTGAGCAGCGTTCCAAGAATCGGCGGCGTGAATTGCGCCTCTCGTTTCATCAAGTAATTCTCGTGGCAACCAAAAGTGGCGCCGGTGTGATGATCCACGTTGTTCTTGATAAAAGAGACGCGGCTGGCCGCGCCCAAGGCGGCCAGAGACGATTGGAGCAAGTCGTCACCGGCCAGGTCGTAAGCAACGAGATCGCGGAGATGCAAACATTCCGGTGATGCGTACTCGATGTGACCCATGTCGAGATAGAGCCGCCCGCCGTTGAGAAGGAAGCCTCCGTTACCCGGCGGTTCCTCGTAGTCGCGGTAGTGTAGATCGATCGTTCCAGCCTGAGCGCTTCGAAAAAGGTAATTTTTAACCTTGGCCGGCCAGACTTCGGAATTAACGTGTGGCTCCTCTTCGCTGAGCAGGCAGCCGTATTCGGTTTCTATTCCAACAATCCGATCCATTGCGTCAATTAGCGATTCAGTGAAGTAACGATTGAAATTTAATCACTGAATCGCTAAATCTCTAAGTCTATTTCACAGCCTTGAAAGAACTCGGAAAAAAGCCCAAAACTGGCTTGTCCATGAGTAACTCAGGTCTCCGCAGCCCGTTTGTGAAGGTAGGCGGAGTAGTCTACTTCGCTCGAATGCTAGACAAAATTCGGGCCCATGACAAAGGTGAGTTGGCGGCAGATTATCAGGCCAATCTCGGGAGAGGCTTTGACGCGAGTTGCATCACGTTTTTACGAATCGACTACAATCAACTGGTCGAACGCGTGAAAAAGGGCGGAACCGACGAAGAAATTCTCCATTGGTGTTTCAGTGCCGGACGGCAGCCAGCCGAAGATCAGATTTATGTGTGGAATGAATTTATGCGCAAGCGAGGCTGGAATGACGAAATCTCTGGGATGCTCGAACGCCGAAAAAAAGAAGCCGGCATGGCTGACCGCTCGGAAATCGAAACGATGTTCGCCTTTATCGATGCGGATGAAGGGCGCTCGTTAGTCGTCAATCAAGAATAGAGCGTTTCTGTCAAACGCCGCCAGCAAGATCGCGGACCTATGGCGCCGCCGATGGCGCGACGACATTGTGTGATGGTGGTGGTGGCGGTTGGGTCCGCCAATCAATAAATTTCCAAATCGCAATCACGACTAGAATTACAACCGCTGTTGCAATCCACAATCGAGTGGTCGATGTGCGCCGCGCGTCGTCCGACGCAGTTTGTCTCGGCCTTTCTTCCACTTGTCACCTGTCGCCAATCACTCGCTCCTCTGCCTATTCAGCCAGGGTGTCGATTCGTTCCGCGAGGGAGAAATCCAGCTCAGTCAAACCGCCTTTGCTGTGCGTCGAAAGAACCAGGCGCACTTTGTTGTAGCGGATATCGATATCGGGATGATGCTCTTCGTCCTCGGCGACTTCGGCCACGGAATTCACAAAATCGATGGCGTCGGCAAAATCATCGAACTCAAAGCTCCGTTCGATATGCTTCTTTTCCAGCTCCCACTCGGGAATCTTTTTCATGCGGTCCTTCAACTCCGCCGCTTTCATCAAGTCAGCCATAACGGGACAACGAGTAACACCCGAAATTTGTTTTGCAATGCCGAAATCATGGGGCTTCCTCCGGTGTTGAACTATATCTGGCGCCGGTGACGCCGGCCTGCGTTCAGTGGCCGCAGCTGTACCTAAAGGTCGAGAATCCGGCGAAGATTCTTCGCCGAATCGAAGATTTCCACCGCGCAGTTGCGCGCCTGCTTCGAGAGCTTCGCCCAATCCCGCAGCACTTCTTTCACTGCTGTTTCCCCTTCGTGGGCGTCGCGGACAAAACGGAATCCGCTCTCCCGCGGCAGATATTCTTCTGCACCGGTGTCCTCCGTGATCACCGGCCGTCCGAGGGCAAGAAACGCAGCTGCCCGGTCGCTTAGCCAACCGGTCCGCCACGCCACGTCCACGCCTTTGATTGCGGTGAATTCGGCGAGAGCGCCGGCCATGTATCGCCGGTAAGCGCTCGGCGTCCGCGCGACGCGGTGCGGATCGACAACGTGCCAGCCGAGCGCTCTCAGGCGCGTTTTCTCCGGATCGTCCGCGTTAATATTCATCGCCAGCTCAAAACGCGCTTCCGGGATGTGCTTTGGCAAGTTGAGATAAGGTTCAAACGCGATTTTTTTTGAAAGATCGGGAAATGTTCCGTTAACTTCCACGCTCCCGCCCCAATACCATTGACCGATCGTGGTGAATCTCGGTGCGAGCGGGCGGCGCGCTGGTCTGTACAATTTCGTGTCGGCCAGCGGGTAAAACGTCTTCCAGTTCAGCCCCGATTGCGGCAGGCGGCAATCACGCCCGTGCACATTCAGTCCGATGGTCCAAAACTCATGATGATGCGATTGCCCCAGTTCCATCTTCGTCATCCAGTAAAAAATTTCGCTCGGATCGAGATCGCAAAAAATTCGCCGCTCGAATTGCAGTAGCAGCGGCGGGTGAATCGAATAACTGAGATTGAGAAGCGCATTTGGACCCGCCAGACGATCGATCAATTCCCGTCTCGAAATGCCGATGCAACGCATCTCGTTGAGATCGTGCGCATCGCTTGCAGATTTTTGAAAAAGCAAAGAATAACGGCCGCCGAGCCCGTGTTCACGCAGCCTTCGTCGGAAATTGTCGATCTTAGCTTGGTCGGCACGCGGATCGTTTGTTGTCGGTAGCAACTCCAGCCAAATGGCGTCGACCTTTAATCTGCGCAGTCCGAGCATCCATTGCAGCGGCACGGAAAAGTTGCCGCCGCCATCGCGATATTTCGCCGCAAACCCGCAGCCGAGGAAAACCGTCACGCGACAATGAAATACAAAAACAAACGCTCAACGTCCAACTTTCAACTTCCAACGTTCAATGTAGGGCCTCTTCTGATTTCGACGTTGAACGTTGAACGTTGAATGTTTTCTTCCGCTGCTGAATTGACGTCCGCTCCTTCCTCCGCAAATTAGGCTGCTCTCGGCGCCCGTAGCTCAACTGGATAGAGCATCTGACTACGGATCAGAAGGTTTGAAGTTCGAATCTTCACGGGCGCGCTTCTAATTATCAACGATTTACGTGTTATGGGCGTGAGAGATTTTGTCCGCTAGTCGATGTGCCCGCGCGCTCGGATCGGTTGTTAGAGGAAAGATCGAGGATCAGCGTGATGAACTCTGGATCCCCGTTATTCTCACGGAGCGACTTAACGGCATCCTCATTCAAGAACTTTTGATGATAATGGGTCAAGCTGGTAGGTGTCACGCCCCCGGCATTCGTCCATTTCACGTTGTCGATCGATGTCTGCCATGCCCTCACCGAGCATTTCCCGGCATTCACGTCTTGCGGATCAGCATCATCAACCGCGAGTTTCGCGACCCATTCGCCGTCCGCCTCTTTAATTCGAACGGACTTATCGTCTAAGGCGCGAAGCTCGGCCGTCGGCTCAAACCATGTGGGCTGATCAGATAATGGTGGATTCATGAGCCGCCCGTCACCAGTCGCGAGCTTTTTCTAGAAGAGAACACAGATCATTGCAATCGACCGGCTTCGTTAGATGATAATCGAATCCGGTTACTCCCGGCTCGTCGACATTGGACGGATACGGGTAGCCCGACATGGCGATGCTCAACGCGCGAATCCCTTGACGCCGAGCTTCACTGATGAGCGTGTAGCCCGTGCCATCGGGAAGGGCGATGTCGGCGATGATGGCATCGAATTGCTGCTTGTTCAAAAGATCGATTCCGGTTCGTAAATCTCCCGCTGCGGCAACTTCATAGTCGCGGCCGGTTAAATACCGTTTAAGCGTCTCACGGCTATCCGGATTGTCTTCGACAATCAAAACTTGCATTGCCTGCGGCGAACTCCGGGCGCGGGGTAGCTTTCGTAAAAATCGTACGAACCGTTTTCCGAAGGTGTGAATCAAAACACTGGCAACGGCGCCGACCACAAACGCACAAAGCAGCAGTGGCACGGCGACATAGACGAGCTCATGGATAAATGAATCGAATGATGAAGAGGTCATCAGGACTGGTTTGAGAGATTTTAAACCCCGGTCGAGGCGTCGCCCTCACGGACACGGCTTTCTTTGAGAAGAGAGCAGATATGGTCGCAATTGACCGGTTTCGATAAGTGATAATGGAATCCAGTCGCTCCCGGCTCATTGACATCGGCCGGAGACGGGTAGCCTGACATGGCGATGCTCAAGGCGCGAATCCCTCGCCGCCGAACTTCACTGATGAGCGCGTAGCCCGTGCCATCGGGAAGGGCGATGTCGGCGATGATGGCATCGAATTGCTGCTTGTTCAAAAGATCGATTCCGTTTCGTAGATCTCCCGCTGTGGTGACGTCGTAATTGCGTCGGGTTAAACACCGTTCAAGTTGCTCGCGGGTATCCGTATGGTCTTCGACAATTAAAACGTGCATCGTCTTGAGGTGCCTCTGCACTCGAATCCGGATGTGATTCCTATTTGCCCCGACCGGCGGACGCTCGATGATCGGCGCGAGTCGAAGTAGCAACCGGGCCCGACATAGTGGATCATCTTCGACCGGCAGAACCTCTACGGTCTGCTTCGCTCCCTTGCTTACTCGCTCCCTCGAAGAGCTGTGACACCGAAAGTTCCAAAGCGCGGGCGAGTTTCTCGACGCTATCCAGGGACGGATTCCGCACTCCTCGTTCTATATCGGAGACATAGGTCCGATGAAGACCGGCGCGGTGAGCGAGTTCCTCCTGCGAGATGCCCAGCGAGGCTCGTTGCGTTTTGATGGTCATGCCTAGCAGGGTCTTCAAATCAGTCGTCGCCATAATTTTGCGACATCTTAACGGGACGCACCACAGACGATGAGTGACAGTGGACGATCGTCGACAAACGCACGGGGATATGAATTTTCAGTCGCGACTCGGATCCTTGGAAACCGAAGTTCGTGAAAATCCTCGTGACGCTGAAGATCGTTGAACAGCCTCTCCACTTTCACGGAACACAATCGACATATTGTGTTCCCAACCGCCATTAGGGAAAACCTTAGAGTGGCTTTCGTTGGCGCCCGCTGGTTCGCTAATCTTCCGGCGAAACCAGCCCGGTGCGAATCGCAAATCGCACCAACCCGGCGACATTATGAATCTTCAATCGGCGCATCAATTGCAAGCGATGAGCCTCAACTGTCTTGACGCTGATCCCCAGCAAATCCGCGATTTGCTTTGTATTCTGTCCTTTTGCTACAAGCTGCAATATTTCGCGCTGCCGAAACGTGAGCTGCTCCAGCTCCGGACTCGTGGTTCGTCTGGCTTCTCTCTTCGCCGACTCGATGTCGGCTATCTCAACTCGCTTCCAAGCGCCTTTTCGCACTGTGAGGGCGAATTGATGTGTCCGCGCCGCATCGAGAATATCCTCGGCGCCCGCAAGTCTGAGCGGAAAAGTGCAGGCCACAATCACTGGCTCGCGCGCGAGCTGGCCATCGAGTTTGTGTTCGTATTCGCGAAAGCTCTGCGCGCGCAGATTGTTTCGCATCCAGGTCGGACTGCCAGTCAGTCGCGCGCCGCTAAATCCGCTGTTCACTGCCTGGTTAACCTTTTGGCGAATCCGAGCGATCGCCTTAGGAATGTCGATCGCTCGACCGGTCAGAAACCATTTCTCATACTGCACGATTTCAATGTTCCCATTCTTTAACAACCGGTCGAAGTCAGGGAGAGCTTCGTGTAAAACCGCCTTTGCCTCGCTGATCGTTAGCAATTCGGAGCTTGCGACGATCCAGAGGCAGAACTCGTTGGCTTGCAACCCAGCTTCGAAGAACGGCACGACAATTTCGAGCAGGTCCCTTTTGGTTTCGTAAAAGATGCTGAAATGCGTGCCCCACGGGACGTCTCCGACCGCCGAAAGCCCTGTGTTACGGAGCGTCTGCGATTGGTTCCTGGAACGACGCGGCGCCTCTCGCTTCGCCGCATGCCTATGAAATACGCTTCCGCTGGCCAGGCCCGGCCGGTGGAGCCGCGACGCGGATTTTGGGCTCTTTGTGGCATTGCTCTGGATGGCTTGCAACTCAATCATCGGTAAATATCTGGTCCATTTCTGGAGCGATTTCGCGCCCATTCATAGCACTTTCAGAGAGGCACTCTCGATGTAAGAGCGCTTGGATGCCACGGCCCTTTCGTAGTATTTTTCGGTCAGGCGAATGGGAGATCTCTCTTTTACCTAGTTCTCGCTACAAAGGCGTATTGGCCGAGCTCCGTAATCATAATATGGCAAGCGTGAACGATGGCACAAAGGTGGGCAACCTTTCCGTCTCCATGGATGTGCTAGGCCGTTGAATGCTAATGGTTGTGAACCAGATTTACGCGAGGGTAACCCACCCGAAAGGCAACATCACCAAACTATGAGCACGAGCATCCGAAATCATTTACCCGGCACGATTGAGCAGATTGTATCTGACAAGGTCGTCTCAGAGATTCAGTTCGCCCGGTTGTAAGATCAACAATTTGTCGCAGCGACAGCGCTTTGCTTACGTTGAGACCTCAAACTGGCTCATCAGTTTGAAGGTCTCGTAGCGCTCGTTGATTTGGTCCATCGACAGATGGCGCAAGCGCTCCAGACTAAAAGCTTCCACACAGAAACTCGCCAGCACGCTACCATAGATCATCGCTTTGCGCAGATCAGTAAAGTGAACGGTGCTTACCGTGCCTGCGAGATATCCGGCGATGCCGCCGGCGAAGGTGTCCCCTGCTCCAGTCGGATCGTGAATATCTTCCAGCGGATAGGCACCGCAGCTGAAAAATTCATCTTCGCCAAAAAGCAACGCGCCGTGCTCGCCTTTTTTGATCGCGACATAACGCGGGCCGAATTTGCGAATCTGCCGGCCCGCCTTGATCAAGCTTGTCTCCTTCGTCATTTCACGCGCTTCGCTGTCGTTGAGAATGAGAAGATCGATCCGGGGAAGCAAGGCATCCAAATCGGCGCGTGTTGTCTCAATCCAAAGATCCATCGTGTCAGCAAGGACAAAGCGCGGCCGCTCCATCTGATTCAGAACGTGCGCTTGCAATGATGGCGCGATGTTGGCCAACAAAACAAAATCGGTTTTGCGGTAAGACTCTGGCAACTTCGGTTTAAAATGTTCGAAAACATTGAGCGCGACCGACCGCGTTTCGCGCGTGTTCAAGTCCCACGAATATTCGCCCGACCAGCGGAAAGTCTTTCCGTTCACCCGCTGCACGCCTTCGCTGTCGATCTTACGCAATTTCCAAAACTGGAATTCCGATTCGGGAAAATCATCGCCCACAACGCCGACCAGTTTCACGGGCGAAAAGAAACTTGCGCCCAACGCCGCGTAGGAAGCAGAGCCGCCTAACAAGTCGGAATGTTCTTCCACCGGTGTTTTGACCGTGTCGAGCGCGATGGAGCCAACAACCAGGAGAGACATGATCAAAATGTCGAATGTCGAATGTCGAATGTCGAAGCGAGCAATCGCTTAGCCATGCGTGCATATTCGACGATGTCGGGCGCTTTGAGCAAACCGGAAACGATGGCGACACGGCGCGCGCCGGCAGCGAGAACCCGCTCGAGGTTCTCAATCTTTATTCCGCCGATGCAAAAGATCGGCAGCGCGACAGCGGTATGGACGCTGTTGATCTCCTTCAAACCGATTGGTTGATAATCGGGTTTGGTGGGCGTTGCAAAAATCGGGCCGAATCCGATGTAGTCGGCGCCTTCGCGTTGTGCTGCGAGCGCTTGCTCAAAGCTGTGCGTCGATTTTCCAACCCACAAAGCTCGTCCCGCCTTTTTCCGGGCCGCCGCAACCGGATCATCATCCTGGCCAACGTGCACGCCTTCGAGCGGAACACTTTGGGCGACCAGTGCGTGATCGTTTATGATTAGAGGTATATCAGCGCGACTTGTAATCGTATCCAGTTTGCCAGCGATCTCTGTCAGCTGCTCCAGCGTTTGTGTTTTCCCGCGAAGCTGAATCAGGTCCACTCCACCTTCGATCATGGCGCTGGCTACACCGCACCAATCTAAGATATCAACGTAACTGAGATCTAAGATACCGTAGAGCCTGCAATCGCTTAGATTTCGCAACGTGCTTATTCGTGCAGCCGGCGGCCGGGCGCATGCCTCAGCTCGAAATTGTCCGAGGACATTACTCGTTCGACAAATCCGGTATCGTATTTCCCATCGCGGAATTCCGCGCTCCGCATGATCGCGGCATGAAACGGGACCGTCGTTTTAATTCCGGTAATGTAATACTCATCGAGCGCCCGCCGCATGCGATCGATCGCGGATGTCCGCGTGGCGCCGACGGTAATTATCTTCGCGATCATCGAATCATAGTACGGCGGCACGATGTAGCCGGTGTAAGCATGCGAATCGATCCGAACGCCGCGGCCACCGGGCGCGTAATAAAAAGCGATCCGTCCCGGGGATGGCTGAAAATCTTTGGCCGGATCTTCGGCGTTGATGCGACACTCGATCGCGTGCAGTCGCGGGGTCGGATGCGCGACGTGTGGCGAGAGCGGCTGACCGGCGGCGATCCGGATCTGTTCCTTGACCAGATCACAACCGTAAACCTCTTCCGTGATGGTGTGTTCGACCTGGATACGGGTATTCATCTCGATGAAATAGAAATGTCGATCCGCATCGACGAGAAACTCAATCGTGCCCGCATTCTCGTAGCCGACGGATTTCGCGAGTTTGACCGCGGCATTTCCCATTTTCTTGCGCAGCCCCGTGTTCATCAGCGGTGACGGGCATTCCTCGATAACTTTTTGGTTGCGCCGCTGAATGGAACAATCGCGCTCGCCCAGATGAACAACGTGGCCACGACGATCGGCCACGATTTGAAACTCGATGTGGTGCGGATTGACAATGAGCTTCTCGATATAGACTTCGCCATTTCCAAAAGCCTTCTCGGCTTCATGACCCGCGCTATGAAAACCGGCGATGAGGCTCGGCTCGTTGTGCGCGGTGCGCATTCCACGACCGCCGCCGCCAGCCGCCGCTTTGATCATCACGGGATAACCGATTTTCTTCGCGATCCTGACGGCGTCCTTCTCCGTCTCCACGATTCCATCGCTTCCCGGGGTTACTGGCACGCCAGCTTTGCGCGCGAAGGCGCGCGCGGTGTTTTTGTTGCCCATGGCTTGCATCGCGCGGACGGAGGGCCCGATGAATTTGATGTTGCAGCTTTCACAGACTTCAGCGAAATGGGCGTTTTCGGCCAGGAACCCGTAACCCGGATGGATCGCATCGACATCGCCCACCTCGGCCGCGCTCATGATGCGGTCGATCTTCAAATAACTCTCCGAGCTGGGCGCAGCACCGATGCAGATCGATTCGTCCGCGATCTGAACATGCAGCGAATCGACGTCCGCCTCGGAATAAACCGCTAGTGTGCGGATGCCGAGCTCCTTGCATGCGCGGATAATGCGCAGCGCGATCTCGCCGCGATTGGCAATGAGGACTTTTTCAAACATGCACTGCTCCCGCAAAGCGAGCGGGTCGCGTCAATCACCGCACGCGGAAAAGGACCTGACCGAACTGGACCGGCTTGCCGTTCTCGGCCACGACTTCCGCGATCACGCCGCTCGTTTCCGCTTTGATTTCATTCATCACTTTCATCGCCTCGATAATGCAGACCACGGTCTCCTCGGTCACCGCTTTCCCAACGTCGACAAACGCCGGCGCGTCCGGTGAGCCAGCGCGAAAGAACGTGCCCACCATCGGCGAAACGATCTCCTTGAGTTCAGTCGTGGGAGACGCCGCTGCGGGCGGACCGTGTGAGACCGCTGTCGTTGGAGATGGCGAGACAGTTGCCGGCGTAGAAGCAATCGGTTGATCGCCGGCGCCTTTCTGCAACTTGAGCCGGAAGCCGTCCTTTTCCATCTCGAAAACCGAGAGGTCGTTCTTTAGCATCAAATCGATGATGGCTTTGATATCTTTGAGTTCCAAGGCGCGCTCCTGTGGTCGAGGCTGAGACGTTTAGGTAAAGCAGTTTTGCCGGAGAGGTCAAGTAAACGAATCAGGGCAAAATGACGAAGCACGAAGGACGAAGGAATCGGGAATATGCGAATCAAAATACCGTCGCTCGCCTTTCGTCATTAGGACTTCATCATTATTTCGGGCTTCGACATTAGTCATTCGGCATTTTCTTGACGAACTTGGTCCCAACAGAATGTCGTCGCCATCACACGCAGCGCTCGAATTCAAGATTGTTGATGAAACGGAGGATTATCTTGTCGTCGATAAACCGCCGTTTCTTCTCACGCATCCGACCAAACCAGGCGCTCAACCGACACTTTGGAACGAACTGCGCGAGCTGCTGGCGTTTGAAATTGCCAATGGCGGACAAGTTTCGATTGTGAACCGCCTTGATCGCGAGACGAGCGGCTTGGTTCTTGTGGCGAAAACAGCAGCGGTCGCGCGCCGGTTCGGAATACTCATGCAACAGCAACAATTGAAGAAAGAATATCTCGCGCTCGTTTGGGGCTGGCCG
>Ga0210407_10001403_pt1 | contig 22763 bp, 22 predicted proteins | sample IncBWC27MmetaG_FD_150860 | JGI IMG/M metagenome (GOLD analysis project Ga0210407, IMG submission 150860) | Forest soil microbial communities from Barre Woods Harvard Forest LTER site, Petersham, Massachusetts, United States - Inc-BW-C-27-M | ecosystem: Environmental > Terrestrial > Soil >... | reverse complement strand
GGCGAGCGGCAAATCTTGCAGCCCGGGGCCAAAGTACTCGACGAACTTCCCGACTACACCGTGCTTGCGGAGCATCTCGGTGATGGTAAGAACAAGGTCGGTTGCCGTTGCGCCTTCGCGCAAGCGTCCGGTTAGCTTCACACCGACGACGAGCGGGATCAGCATGGAGACCGGCTGACCGAGCATGGCCGCCTCGGCTTCGATGCCGCCCACGCCCCATCCCAGCACGCCGAGTCCGTTGACCATGGTGGTGTGCGAGTCGGTGCCGACGAGTGTGTCGGGATAGGCGGTGCGCTTTGCTCCTTCTTCATGAACGAAAACCACACGCGCGAGATACTCGAGGTTGACCTGGTGGACGATGCCCGTATCCGGCGGCACGATGGCGAGATTGCGGAAGCCGGTCTGTCCCCAGCGTAAAAACGCATAACGTTCTTTGTTGCGTTGGAATTCGAGCAGCGCGTTCACATCAAACGCTTTGGATGATCCGAATTCGTCCACCTGGACTGAATGGTCGATCACCAGTTCGGCGGGCTGCAGCGGATTGATGAGCTTCGGGTCGCCGCCGAGGCGCTTCATGGCGTCGCGCATGGCGGCAAGATCCACAACCGCGGGGACGCCAGTGAAATCCTGCAGCAGCACGCGGCTGGGCGTGAAGGCGATTTCTTTTTCCGGCTTCGAATTCTTGTTCCATGCCGCGAGCGCGCGAATTTCTTCCTTCGTCACGTTGCGCCCGTCTTCGGTGCGCAGCAGGTTCTCCAGCAGAATACGGAGCGAAAATGGCAAGTGCCGGGTGGAGATGCCCTGCTTATCGAGAGCGTCAAGCCGGTAGAGCTCGTATTCTTTGTTGCCAACTTCGAAAGTTGCGCGGGCGCTAAAACTATTCGATGACATGATGGCCTTCCTTCAGCAGGTCCGGCACGGGACCGGAGGTAATACGGACTCGTAACTAATAGTGTAATTCGTTTTCAAAGGCTCGTGTGGGGACGGGCGCCCCGCGTGTCCAGGTCCCTACAAGTGACTTGCAGGTCCGACACAACTGTTTTGGGTTACCGTATACATTGCTTATGATTGCTTTCCTTACCCTCGAACTCCGCATCGAAGCCGCGCACTCGCTCAAGGACAAGCGTCAGGTCACGCGCAGCCTTAAAGATCGTCTCCGCTCTTCGTTCAACGTCGCCGTCGCCGAACTCGACCCTAGTCTTCTTTGGAATCAGGCGACGATTGGCGTGGTGAGCGTCTCGCACTCGCGCGATTACCTTGACGGGCTGATGAAGAACGTAGAGCGCGCTGCTACACGCGTCGCCAACAACGCTGGCGCCGAGGTCACTGACTCGTTTGTGGAGTTTCTGTGAGGGCGAGTAAGTAAGCTGCGAGCCAACTCCTCGAACCTTCCTTTCTGATATCCTTACAAGTTTTCCTCCATTCGAGGTGTGCCGTGGAGCATCGTGGCCAGAAATATCATCGCGGACGGCTGAGTGAAGCCATCCGCGAGGAGATCGAAACCATCCTCGAAGGGGAACTCCGCGATCCTCGCATCGGCTTAGCCAGTGTCAGCGCGGTGCTTATGGCTCAGGACGCGCGTTCTGCTCGGATTATGGTCAGTGTTGCCGGCGATGAGGCCGAGGCCGCGCGGACGCTCGAAGGTCTCTCCGCTGCCAAGAATTATGTCCGGCACGAACTTGCGGAACGCTTGCGTCTGCGGCGGCCTCCGGAACTTTATTTCCAGATCGACCGTGCCGATGAATTGGAGAACCGGGTCGACGAGCTTCTCAGCCGTGCCAAGAAACGTAAGCGGAAGGATGCTGAGCCAAGCCCGTAAAAGGGCGGCTGATTTCCAGTAGAGACGCGGCTTGCCGCGTTTCCCGACGCAGAGTGAGACGGGGCAAGCCCCGTCTCTACACGAAAAAGCTAGAACACCTCATGCTAGACCGGGTTCTACACGAAATTCGCGCGCGGCGCCGTTTTGTGGTGACCTCGCACGCTCGGCCCGACGGGGACGGCATCGGCTCGGCCCTGGCCTGTGGCCAGATCCTGCGCGTGATGGGCAAGGACGCCGAAATCGTCATGCACGACGGCGTTCCACGTATCTACCAGAATCTTCCCTTCGCCGATCGCGTCATTCAGGCCGACACGGTCCCCGCGGACTTCCCAGGGGATGGGGCTGTCATCCTGCTCGAATGCGATAGCATCAGGCGCACACTTCTCGATGGTCTCGAAGAATGTATTCTCATCAACATTGACCATCACGCGAGCGGGCGCAATTTCGCCCACGTCAACTGGATCGATTCCACCGTGATGGCGACCGCCGAACTCGTTTACCGGCTGGCCCGCCTCGCCTGCGTTCCGGTCGATCGCGACATTGCCACCTGCCTCTACACCGCGCTGATGACCGACACCGGCTCCTTCATGTTCGAAGGAACCAACGAGCACACCTTCACCGTCGCGCGCGAACTTGTGCTCGCCGGAGCTGACCCCGCGCTTTGTGCGCGCCATATTTATTTCGGACACTCCACGGCCAAGATGCGGCTGCTTGGCGCGGCGCTCTCCAACCTGCATCGCGAAGGTGCGCTCGCCTGGATCTGGGTTACACAAGAACAGATGCAGCGCTTTGGCGCTCGTGAAGAAGATTGCGAGGGCCTGGTCAACTACGCACTCTCCATGGCTGACGTGCAGGTCGCAATCTTCTTTCGCGAACTTCCAGATCAACGCTACCGCGTCAGTCTGCGCAGCAAGGGAGCGGTAAACGTCTCGACCGTCGCCGAGCATTTCGGTGGCGGCGGGCACAAATGCGCCAGCGGCTGTTCGCTCGATGGACCGCTGGATGTTGCGGTGTCGCGAATTTTGGATCGGATGCGCGCGGAACCTAGCGCGCGGAACCTGAAGTCTTGAACGCGAACTCATCAACCAGCCGCTAGTCGTGGTCGATATCGTTCGCGAAGCTTAAAACGAACGAAGCAGTCCGGGTGCTCAGCTAACGGCAATGTCTCAAGGAACGAATCCACGCACTCGCACCGACGTTTTGCTGCTGGTGGCATTCTGCGGATTCCTCTTCTTCTATGGCCTCGGCGCCTTTGGCCTCGTCGGTGCCGACGAACCCCGCTACGCGCAAGTGGCGCATGAAATGCTGGATCGTTCCGATGGGGTTACGCCGACGCTGCAAGGCAAGCCGTGGCTCGAAAAGCCGGTGCTGTATTACTGGCAGGCAATGCTTTCGTTCCGCGCCTTCGGTGTTACCGACCAGGCTGCCCGCGTGCCCGCAGCTTTCGATGCCGCGGTGCTCATCGCAGTCATCTACTTGTTCCTCCGCCGCTTCCGCCCCGGAAGTGAACTCGACGGCGCCCTGATCACGGCTAGCTGCGCCGCTGTCGTTGGATTTGCGCGTGCCGCAGCGACTGACATGCCGCTCGCCGCTGCATTCGCCATCGCGTTGCTCGGCTGGAACGCATGGTACGAAAGCCGCACGCGGATCTATCTCGCCGCCTTTTACATTTTTCTCGCGCTTGGAACTTTAGCCAAGGGCCCGGTCGCACCTGCACTCGCCGCTGTCATCATTTTTCTCTTCGTCGCCGTAAAGCGCGACTGGCGTGCTATCCTGCGCACCCTCTGGATCCCCGGCATTGTCCTCTACCTCGCGGTTATGTTGCCCTGGTACATTGCCGTCCAAGTGCGCAACCCGGAATTCTTCCGTGTCTTCATCCTCGAGCACAATCTCGCCCGCTTCTCCCAGGACGTCTACCACCACCGCCAGCCCTTCTGGTTCTACCTGCCCGTGTTCCTGCTGGCCATGATGCCGTGGACCCTCGTGCTTATCTTCGCCATCGTCGAACGCGCCCGGCTGATCTGGTCCGAGGGTAAAGAGAAAGAGGCTTTCTCCAGCCCGGAAGATTCATGGCAGTTATTTCTTCTCATCTGGATGCTCGTGCCCATCCTGTTTTTCAGCGCATCGCAATCCAAGCTGCCGGGTTACATTCTGCCCGCCGTCCCGGCCGGAGCGCTCCTGGTTGCCGAGTATCTCTCTGCTCGCCGCAGTGATGTCCGCCCTCGCGAAGATAGGAAGTTTTCGCCTCTATTCGCCGCCGCTCATGGAGTTCTCTGCGGATTGCTGATCTTTGCGGCGCTTTCAGCCGCTTTCTCCGCTGCCTCTATTTCGATCAATCACCACCTGTTGTGGAGAACCGGAACGTACGTCGTCGCAGCGATTGCCGCCGTGTTTGCGATTGGGATCACGGTCGTGCTGCTCTCTCGCGCCGGACTCCGCCTGTTGCGACCAGTAACCATGATTGCCGTCGTGGTAAGCATAGCCGCCGTCATTCGTTTCGCCGCGCCCGTCATCGACGCTACCCAATCTGCGCGCCCCATTGCCGAAAGCATTCAGGCTTTTTCGCGCGAGCCGGTCCCCATCGCCCTCTATCACATCAATCGCGCGCAGGAATACGGCCTCGAGTTTTACCTCAATCGTCGGGCGCAACCATACGAGGGCGGAAATATCCCGGCGGCAGCTCATGTGCTGGTTGCCGCGCCAGGTACGCAATCCCAGGTCGCCCAACTCGTTCCCGGACGCCGAGTGTCATACTTAACCAGCATTCCGGCGCAGAAAGTGGATCTGTACTGGGTAGGAAGATAAGAAAGGTCGCAGGTGTCAGGTGTCAGGTGTCAGGTATCAGGTGACAGACTCTAGACTGGTAACTAAATTTCACCCACATGTTTTTCCTGGGGCCTGACATCTGAGACCTGAGACCTTCTTTTTATGGAAATTCTTGATCTCCGACACTTCTCTTCCGCCGACCTTCGACCGCTGCTGGAAGAGGAGATCGCCATGTGGGGCCGCTCTCTTTCCTGGGACTACGCCACCTCGGCCGAGATGATCCTCCGGTACATGGATGCCAAAATCCTCCCCGGCTATGCTGCAATCGAGCGGGGGAGCATCTTCGGCTATTCCTTTTTTGTCTACGAGCAGAACAAAGGAGTTATCGGCGACCTCTTCGTCCGGGACTCGGTCCGCGACTCGGCCCGCGATGGAGCCCACCGCCCCGACCGTCACGAGGTTGAAGAACGGCTGCTCACTCACGTTATCGAAACCCTGCAGCAGTCGCCCGGTATTCATCGCGTGGAGGCGCAGTTGTTGGCGCACCACACCGGAGAAGTCTCGCGCCCCTTCCTGCAACAGGGCTTCAGCCGCCATCCCCGCGTGTTCATGAATTTCGACATCGGCAAGCATCCCCAAACCGCGCCGCCGCTTCGACCCGACTTCGAAATCCGTCCCTGGTCCGAGCACGAATACCAGTCCGCCGCCGCGCTGATCACGGCCGCCTACCGCGGCCATGTCGATTCCGAGATCAACGATCAGTACCGCACCCTCACCGGCTCGCTGCGTTTCTTGAACAACATCGTGCGCTTCCCCGGATGCGGCACCTTCGATCCCCAGGCATCCTTTGTTGTTCTGGAGCGCCGCACTCAAACCCTGACCGGCCTGATCCTCTGCTCGCGGGTGCGTCCCGATGTCGGGCACATCACTCAGGTGTGTGTGCTCCCCGAACACCGGTCCGCCGGCCTCGGCGAAGCGCTGCTGGCGGCCTCAACCAAGAATCTCCGCGACCGGGGATTCCATTTCATCTCGCTGACCGTGACCGAAGCCAACGACCGGGCCATTGCCCTATATAAGCGCATCGGCTACGAATCCACGAGGGTGTTCGACGCTTTTGTGTGGGAAGGGTAAGAGAGAGGTAGAGACGCGGCGAGCCGCGTCTCTACGGGGCAAATTGGGACGCAACTCTTAAATCTGGGCCGAACCACCATCGACGAATAGTTCAATACCAGTGACAAAGCTGCTGTCGTCGGAAGCGAGGAACACGGCCGCCTTAGCGATTTCATCAGGAACGCCCAACCGCCCCATGGGAACGGTGGCGATCATGGCGGCCTTGAACTGCTTGATTTCTTCCGCATTCTTCCCGAGGGAATCGATTCCGGGCGTATCGATTGGACCGGGGCTGATGACATTGACCCGGATCTTGCGGTCTTTCAAATCGGCCGTCCAGGAACGCGCAAACGAACGCACAGCAGCTTTGGTTGCGCTGTAAACGCTGAGTGCCGGTACGCCTTTCATGGAAACAATAGAGGCGTTCAGGATGACGGAACCTCCGTCGACCATCAGAGGAAGCGCCTTTTGTACGGTGAAGAGAAGTCCTTTGACGTTCGAGTCGAACGTCTTGTCAAAATGTTCCTCGGAGATCGCTCCCAAAGGAGCGAATTCACCGCCGCCGGCATTGGCGAAGACAATATCAATGCGGCCTGCTTTCTGCTTAACCGTCGAATACAGCCGGTCGAGGTCTGCAAGGTTCGCCACGTCGCCTTGAACTCCGGTGACGTTCTTGCCGATCAGCTTAACCGCTTTATCCAGTTCGCTCTGACGGCGGCCGGTGATGAAGACCTGCGCGCCTTCCTTGACAAAGCGTTGCGCGGTGGCAAGGCCAATGCCGCTGTTGCCTCCGGTTATGACTGCTACTTTCCCTTCGAGCTTTCCCATAGTGTTGCTCCTTTGCGCTCGCGTGTGATCGCGATTTCTTTATTCTGTACCGTACAATACAGATGTCTTGTGGCTCATCGGGGACTCAACAATTATTTACCGATAGGTATAAAAGAAGCATCCAACCAGTATGAAACAGAAGAAAACAAAACGGGCACTGGGACGTCCCCGGTCCTTCGAAACCGGGAAAGCCCTGGACGCCGCGATGAAGGTGTTCTGGTGTAAGGGCTACGAGGGCGCTTCGCTGTCGGACTTGACGAAGGCCATGGGCATCAATCGCCCCAGCCTTTATGCTGCGTTTGGAGACAAGGAAGCACTGTTTCGCAAGGTGCTCGACCGCTACGACAGTGGTCCGGCAGCTTATGTGCGAGAAGCGCTGAATCAGCCGACCGCGCGGGCTGCCATAGAGAAACTGATGGAGGGAGCCGCGGACCTGGCGACCGCCTCCAGCAATCCGCGAGGATGTCTCTTTGTCCAGAGCGCGCTGGCGTGCGGCGACAAAGCAGAAGGCATTCGAAACGATCTCATTCTGCGCCGTGATGCCGGAGAGAAGGCGGTGCGCCTGCGGCTTAAGCGCGCGCAGTCAGAAGGAGACCTGTCGCCCGATGCCAACCCCGCCGATCTTGCCCGCTATGTCGTGACGGTGATTCAGGGGATTGCGGTTCAGGCCGCCGGTGGAGCAACCCGAAACGAACTGAGGCGAGTGATTGAAAACGCACTGCGGGCTTGGCCGCAATAAGCCAAGTACTTTCAAGCGAAGCGTCTAAATGGGCTGGGGTTCCGTATTCCTGGCGGCGGTCACATTGGACGGTTTATCGGTGAACGATTTGCCGGGTTCATAGGCAAACTTCTCGTGCTTTGCGCCAACTTTCCGGATGGCATCATGCCAGCCGTCGTCCCAACTGATGCGCGCTTCCCCATCTACCACGGTCCAAGTGCCGTGGCTTGATCCAATCGTTTTTTTGGCCTCGCCGTCCGCTTCCAGCGTGATGTAGAAATTGAATCCATTGCCCTGGCCCACCTCCCACTTGCCTAGAAAGTGGTTCCGGCTGGGCAGTAATGCACTCGCAGAGGTTTCGAATTCGATGCGCGCGATGTCTGTGGCAGGAACGTCTTGCTCGCGTCCGCTTTTGAAAACGATCATCACCGGTGTCTTGAATTCGATGCGCGCGATATCTGCAACGAGAAGACTTTGCCGGTGTCCGTCCTTGAATACGATTACTATCGATCCACGGTCGCCGGTTGGCTCAGCGCCAGTCGCGAGAGCGCTGGCGGTTCCTAGGGCAAGTATTGCCAGAAGACAAAGTGCTTTGACCGGACTGCGCATGAGATCTCTCCTCACGAATTACGGGAGCGGGATACACGCTTCACGCTAGATGGTACGCCGGATGACGCCAATTTGTTCCAGGAACCTGCTCTAAGGTGGGTCGGGCAGCGCTTTTCGACGAGACCCGCAAAATAAAAAACCTCCGCGTCGTCCTTCCCCGTGACGACGCAGAGGATTTGATTTGGAAACCGGAGTCTCGATGCAAGATCGTCGCGAGCCACGGACCCTTGTACCCAGTTGGACGCAAGCACATCGCCGAGGGGGGCAGGCTGTGAATCCAAGCCAAGTTGGCTTCCACCTCATAAAACGAGATTGGCCGCTAATTCCCTTCAAGCTGGGAGAAAAAACTTGAATTTTTTGAAAAGCGAACCCCTCCCTGCCTGTTCGTCTATAGCGAGTCCCGAGTTGTCGTGACCACCGGTGACCGCCGAGCTGCGCTCGGTTTGGACAGCCGAGGGCGGCTGTCCCTCCGTAACCTTGGACGGGCGGGGCGCCCGTCCCACACGAGCGATTTACCGACGAAGGAGGTTCTTCGCCAGGAAGAGCACATTCGCCGGGCGCTCTGCCAGACGTCGCATAAAGTAGGGATACCACTCCGTGCCGAACGGGATGTAGACACGCACGCCCCAGCCGTCTCTCACCAGGGACTGCTGCAAGTCACGCCGGATGCCGTAGAGCATTTGGAATTCAAAGGCGTTGCGCGGAATGTTCTCACGCATGGCAAAGGCCTTGGCCTCTCGAATAATGGCCTCGTCATGGGTTGCTAGTCCGTGATAGACGCCACTCTTCATCAGGATCTTCATCAGCTGTACGTAGCTGGCGTCAACCTCGGACTTCTTCTGGAAGGCGATATCCTCGGGTTCTTTGTAGGCGCCTTTACAGAGCCGTATGCGGATGCGCTCGGAGAGCAACTTCTCGATATCGGCCTCGGCACGCCGCATGTAGGACTGGATCACCGCCCCCACGCAGCCCTGATTGCCCGGAACTCGGTGGAGCTCGTGCACAAAGTCGAGCGTACGCTGCGTGTATGGCGATCCTTCCATATCGACGCGAACAAAATTCTTGGGCGACATGCTGGCCGCCTTCGCGACCAGCCCGCGGACGATTTCGTAGGCCATCGTCTCTTCCACATCCAGGCCCATGTGGGTTAGTTTCAGGCTGACATTCGCGTTCAGCTTGCGGGCGGCGATTTCGTCGAGCAGGTTGTGATAAAGCTGGGCGCTGGCGCGGGCTTCGTCGGCGTTAGTGACGTTTTCGCCCAGATTGTCGATGGAGACGCCGGCGCCGAATTGATTGACAGCAGCCGCTGCGCGAATCGCGTCTGCGACTTCTTTGCCGGCGACAAAGCGGGCGGAAGTACGCTGGCCGAGGCGGGAACGTTCGGCGAGGGCGCGCAGGGAGCGGCTCTCCGACAGCGCAATGAACATTGTCCTTAGCACGGTGCACCTGATTTTCGCGGGTTGAGGCTGCCAGAGGCGTCCGTTGGCATTACAGTATTTTCTATCACATCTTCCGAAGGGACGCGGTTTGCCGCATCTCCCGCTGGAGCGTGCGACGGCGCAGGCAAGACGGGGCAAGCCCCGTCTCTACACGAGACGGAATCCAGCGCGCGCCAGCGGTCGTGTAGAATTAGCGTTTGTATATGGACCTGTCCGCCATCCAGCAAGCCCTGCGCGAGCGCAATATTGACGCCTGGCTCTTCTACGATCATCACCATCGCGACCCGATTGCCTACCGCGTTCTGGGGCTGCCGGACGGGCTCATGGTCACGCGGCGCTGGTACTACCTGATCCCCGCTAAAGGCGAGCCCGTCAAGCTGGTTCACAAGATCGAGTCGGGACACCTCGATAGCTTGCCCGGCTCCAAAAAACAGTATGCCGGATGGCAGGAACTGTTCTCCGGCTTGAAGCAGATGCTGGCCCCGTATCGCGATGTGGCGATGCAATACTCGCCCAACAATTTTGTCTTCACCATTTCGATGGTTGATGCGGGGACGGCGGACATGATCCGCGGGCTGGGCAAGAACATCGTCAGCGCGGCGGACCTTATCGCGCAGTTTGAAGCGACCTTGACGGACGAACAGATCAAGTCGCACTTTGCGGCGCGCGATGTGATTGACGCGCTTACCGCCGAGGCTTTCAAGGAAATTGGACGGCGCGTGCGCGGCGGCGGCACGCACGAGCACGAAATTCAGCAGTGGTTCATGGAAGCATTCCAGCGCGAGAACATGGTGACCGACGACGCGCCGATCGTCGCCGTGAACGCCAATAGCGGCAACCCGCACTACGAGCCCAGCGCTAGCCGGCCGGTGCCGATTCGCGAAGGCGATTTCGTTCTGCTGGACGTGTGGGCGAAGAAGAACACGCCGGCCGCTGTTTTCTACGACATTACGTGGGTGGGAATTGTGAGCAAGGCTCCGTCGGACCGGCAGCGCGAAATTTTCAAGATTGTGAGCGAGGCGCGCGATATCGGGGTAAAGACGGTGCAGGATGCGTTTACTTCCGCCAAGCCGATTGCGGGATGGGAAGTGGATCAAGCGGTGCGGTCTCACATCAAGAAGGCAAAATACGCAGATTACTTCATCCACCGCACCGGCCACTCGATTGCCACCGAGGTGCATTCGAATGGCGCGAACATGGATGATCTGGAAATTCACGACGAGCGGCGCATTCTGCCCAATTCCTTGTTCTCGATCGAGCCCGGGATCTACCTGCCCGAGTTTGGCGTACGCCTGGAAGTCAACGTGCTGGTGCGGCCGCGAAGCGCCGAGGTCACTGGTAAAATCCAAAGAGAGATCGTGACCATCTGAATGGCCAAGCCAACGACAGATAAAACGACAGACAAACCAAAAAATGCAGCGGCGGTGACCGAGCCGGAGTACCCGCTTACGACCATGGCGGTGGTCGCGCCGCTGGTGGGATGGCTGATTCCGGGTGGCGGACACATCCTGCTGAAGCGCTATGGGCGCGGCATTCTGCTGCTGGTGTCGGTGGTCGCGATGTTCCTGATTGGCTTGGGAATGCAGGGACGGATTTACAAGCCGAACGGCGGGGACATCCTCGACATACTGGGCTTCGTTGGCGACGTGGGCTCGGGAGCGCTATATTTTCTGGCTCGCATCATGGACTGGGGCAACGTGATGGCGGCGAATGCAGCGGCGGATTATGGCAAGACATTTCTGATCGTGGCGGGCCTTTTGAACTTCATCGCGGCGGCGGATGCGCATCACATTGCGCTGGGAAAGAAACCGTGACCATCAACTTATCGCACTTCTCGGCCGCGGTGGTGTTCGCGCTCTTCGCCTCGGTGGTCTTCGGCATCACGCAGAAAAATTCGACCATCGAACAGGTGAAGTATGGCCTCGAGTGCTTTGCCATGTTCGTCGGTGGAGTTTTCCTCGCGGGATGGGTAATGGCGCTGATTCGACGGTAATCAGGTCTCAGTTTCGACTTCCAATAGACAACTTGCTCAGGTGGTGACGGGGCTCGGCCGTCCGCGGGGCAGAGCCCCGCCACCACACAACCTCAGGTCTTTGTTTATTATTCGGGCCGTTCCTTACCAGCCTTCGCCGGGGGCGAGCGGAAGATGGGCGGCTCCGCCGAGGATGAAGCGTTCCCGCGGCGAGAACGCGCGCTGGTACTGGTCCGAGTTGATAAGCTGGTCGCGCTGGTCAGGCGTCAGGTCGCGCATGCCGCGGATCGCCCGGTTGATGGCCTGGCGGCGGTCAGGCGGCAACTCCCTGAACTGCTGAAAGACCTGACGCGCATGCTGTTTCTGATTTTGAGTCAGGTGCTCCCAGGTTTCCATGCGGTTGAGCACCCGCTCCTGCTGTTGCGGAGGCAGGCTGGAAAAATGCTGCAGCCTGTTTTGCAACCGGGCTTGCTGTTGCGGCGGAAGCCTCCGGAACTGCGAATCGTTTTCGAGCGCGCGGCGTTGCTGGGCCGGCGGCAGATCTTTATAGCGGCGCAGCCAGTTTCCGGCGTGCCCGGGCTGGTTCTGCGGACGAGGCACTTCGTTGGGGCGGCTGGTGTTAGGGCGGCCTTGGTTCTGAAAGCGTTGCCAATGCCCATTCGGACGTTGGGGTTGCTGACGCGGTTGCTGCGAAGGTTGCGGCGGCAAATGCTGTACTTGGGCGAACGACGGCGTCAGCAGCAGAAGCGCCGCCAGACAGCTCGCAATTTGTGCTCGCCCCAACATGCCTTGGTCCCCTCGTCAGTCTCAGCTAACTTACAACTCGCCTCACATTAACGGAACTTCTTAGCCTGTAGAGACGGGGCTTGCCGCGTCTCTACAGGAGATTCAGGGTCACGGATTCGCGGTTACGTCGTCCTGCACCTGCAGTTCGTCGAGCACATCGAAATCGGCGTATAACTCGTCGTTCCTCTCCAGCGCCTGCAGATCACCCACGGCGGTTCCCGGCTGCACCGGCAGACCGAGCGATGGAGGTTTGGTCGCGATGGTTTCCGGCTGAAGAATAGACGACTTGCTGCTAATCCCTATAACCAGCGCTCCGGCAAATACTACGGCAGCGAGCGCTATAGCCCAGGCTGGACGCCGCAGCCAGTTGAGCGAGTTCAGCCATCCCGTCGCCGGGCGCTCCATTTCTTCGCGCAGACGCGCTTGCATGCGGGTGTCGAAATACGGCGAAGGCTCGGGCGCCTGCCATTCATCCAGCAGTGCCATGGTTTTCTGCAAGCCGCGCAGATGCGCGGCACAGCCGGCGCAGGATGCGATGTGTTCGGCAAGCTCCCGCTCCGGCTCCGGCGTCAATGTTGCAGCGTCCATGCCAGCGGCCAGATCCGGCATTAGTTCGCGAATTTGACTGCAATTCATACTGCTTTCCTCTACTTCCCCGAAACGAATTCTTTTAACTGTTCGCGCAATGTTTCATACGCGCGGAACAGCAACGACTTGGTGGCGGACTCGCTGAGTTTCAACACCCCCGCAATCTCGCGGTAATCCATCTGCTGATATTTATGCATGATGACTGCCATGCGCTGGCGCTCGGGCAGCGCGTTCACTTTGCCGCGGATGGCCGCCAGCCGCTCGCGCTTTAATATCTGCTCTTCCGCGCTGAGCGAATCGTCGGCCAAGTCGGGCGTCGTGCCCGTTTCCCGGTCCGGTTCATCGAGGCGCACCGTATTTTCCGGACGCTCGTGGCGCGTATCGCGCGCATGGTTAACGGCCAGGTTGGTCGCGATGCGATAGAGCCAGGTTGTGAACTTGGCGGTCGGCTCGTAACTGGTGCGCGAGCGGTACACGCGCAGAAACACTTCCTGCGCCAGTTCTTCGGCGGTCGACGGGTTATGGCACAGGCGGAACATGAATCCGACCATCGGCCGGCGATATTTCTGCACCAGGTAAGCGAAGGCGGATTCGTCCCCCATTTTTACCCGCAGCATCGCGTCGACGTCAGAAACGGCGGCGTCTGTGCTGACCATGGAATCTTCCACCGCAACAGGCGCAGACGGTCGCGCTCCCGCGAAGCTTGGTAGCCCGCGCCCCAGCAGCCCGCGATCCATGGCCACACTGCTCACATTCGTGGAAACCCCGTTCGGGGTGGAAAGTTGCGTGTTTTCGGGTGCTGGAACGCGAGGGGAAGTGTTTTCCCGGGAATCACTTGCGGATGGAGAGTCGGGAATGTCGGAAGCAGCCATGAAAAGGGCGATGAAAAGAGGCTATCGGGAGCGGCGAAGACGGTCAAGAGGCGGGTTTTGCGGGGACTCGACCAGAAGAAAGCTTACCGGGAACGGTCGGTTTCGCCGATGATCAACGGACGCCGGCGGTCCCTGGGGCGCGCGCCGGCGTCGTTATGGTCTAGCTTCGAAACAAAGTCCGTAGCGAAGCACATGTGCTCGATTGTTGAATCATCAATTCACCTGGGGAGCAGAGTAGTCTCCGTGATCGACTCTGCTACTTTCTCGCCGAGACCTTTGCCGGCGATGTGGTCGGTCCGGAAGTGCTGGCCGGCATAAATTCGGCTCAGTCCCGCCTCCTGCGCGGCCGCCGAGAAGCTGGTGAAGTGGCGCTTCGCTCCCTGCACCGACTCGGAGGTGACATCAAAAGTGAACTGATCGCCAAAGTAGAACTTCAGCACTTCCGCTCCGGCAAAACTGATCGTACTGTGGGCACCGGGGTACGAAGGGTCTGGAGCGGTCTTGGTCGTCAGCGGGAGCCAATTTGGATTTGGGTTCGTGTTGGGATTGCCGTCATCGCCGGCCAGTTGAATTGCGGTCACCGGCCGCCAGAACCGGTAGTTGTACTTAGCCTCGAACAAGGCAATCGTAGTATCGGCGAGGCTGATGTTCAGCAGGGCAAACAGCCGCGCGCTCTGGGCCAGACCGAGGTGATGTCCCAACGCCGCGGTCTGCGCAATCTCGTTCCAGAAGTCCTGAATGCTGCCATTCCAGAAAGTTCCAATCAGGGTCTGCTCCGGGGTGCGGGTTGTGCTGGTGATGAAACCCAGACTCATGACTTCATTGAAAACCTTGGTGTACTCGTCGCTCGTTAACTGCGGTGGCGGTCCGGGACGAAATTCATCGGCGCGCGCGATGGCAAACGGAGTGACCTGAGGCCATTGCGTGAAGTCCGCTGGTGCGAAATTGGGAGGCGTGAATTGGTAATCCCCCGGCTGGTTTCCTGGGACAAAAGGAGGTGGTGTGACATTCGCTCCGTCGGTATTGCGGAACGCTAGAATCTGGGCGGCAACGGTCTGTCCAACGGTGACGCCGTCCGTCTTGTCCTGTCCTTCAGGAATCTGCGCCAGGTCCTGCTGAAGTTCCGTGTCGAGCGTGGTCTGAAACGCTGGGTACAGTGCGACCAGGACGTCATGCGCCGCTTGGTCTGCCGCAGCCGGTTGTGAAGCCAGCCGCGAGACGTTCGGGAGACGGACCAGGTACGGATTGTAGGTTCCATCGATGTTGTTGACTGCGTCAAATATGGAAGCATGCAGGATGGCGAAGCTGCGAGTCGAATGAATGGTGGGAGGCTGGGCGCCAGGAGTCCGTAGGATCACCAGGAGAGTTCTATTCCATTCGATGACAGGATTGACAGATTTGGCGAAGCTTACTATGGATGGCTCCGCAGTTGCGGCAATCGAAGTTCCTGCGACTTGGGCCTGAAGACTGGCACACAGGAGAGCAAGGGTAACTAAGATCTTAGACATATCCTTATTCCTTTGTTCGGATTTGGTGCCCGACCAGGTTCGACACGAATCACTTCGGTCTGGCACTGACACCCTCTAGAACTGGCCGCGAGGCGAAATATTCCCGACAAGGCTGTGAATTATCAAACATCCGCTTGATGCCGGTGCGGTCATGCGAAGGTGGGGATTAGATGGGCGACATACTTTTGGGTACGGCTTCAATGACGCTTTGCGGTGCCATGGTTGGAACGACTCTCGTGACCTTGTAATCGGCGGCCTCGAGCAGAGCACAAAACTCCGCCTTGGTGCGTTCCCGCCCACCGTTCATCACTAACATGTTTAAGTCGAGAAGCTTACTGAAGGACGCCGAAGCCGCGTCCGGAATGATCGTGTCAACCAGCAACACTCTACTATTCTTAGTCATCGTCATCGCGCTACGGCAGTTTCTAAGGATTTTAATGGCGCGATCATCGTCCCAATCATGGATTACGCTGGACAGAAGGTAAGCATCTGCTCCTTCTGGAACGGAGGTGAAGAAATCTCCGGTAACGTATGAGCACCGCCGGCCACATGCGTCGTTGTCGAGTTGTTGCTTTGCCCTTTCGATGGTCGAGGGTGTATCGAAAACCGTGCCTCTCATCCCCGGATTGAACTGCAAAATCCTCCCCAGGAGCTTACCTTGGCCTCCTCCGATGTCGACGATGGAAGAGATTCCCGCAAAGTCGTAGGCCAGGAGAACTGCGTAGGCCAACATTGACGACACATTCGTCATGCCTTGATTAAATGCATCCGCGGCGTCGACGTTTTGTCGCAGGTAGTCGAATAAGCTTGCACGGAATACATTGTTAAAGGCCGGAGATCCAGTTTGAACGCTATGAAGAAGGTCCCCGCACGCCTGGTAGTGAATTTCGCCAATCGTGATCACCATCGCCCTCAGTGATCCATGGACGTCGGTCTGAAGGCTGTTCGCAAGCCGGGATAGGGCAAAGCGATCTCCGCCGACATGCGAAAAGACACCCACGCTTGCTAAGGCGCGCATCAGGCGGAAGAGCGAGGCTGCGTCTGATCCGGTCGCTGCGGCCAATGCGACACACGACTGGGGCCCGTCTTTAAGGAAGTCCGCAATACCGAGTTTAGCGGCGACGTAGATTGCCTGGGAAAGCCAATAGCCGGTTGCCATCTGGAACAGAACGAGAGGGGAAGAATTCCCCTCCATCGATGCCGCTGCTCTCATGGGAAATAATCGATCTCTTAGAAGCGGCTTCATCTCCGCCCACCAGCCTATCCTCCTTGCCCGATGGAGAACCTTGAGGAGCGGCCAGAAGGGTAATCGGCGACCTACCATCCGAGTAGGGCGACCTCGGGTGCCGTTCCTGGTCCTAATGCGATCATCACTCCCCAGTCTCCTGGCACCTGATCATTACTCCACATGGTTTCCGCCGCTATGAGAGTCGCCACGGTCTGGCACTAACACCCTCTAGAACCAGGCGCGAGGCGAAATATTCCTTGGGACGAGGATAGATTACGATTAGCTTTGCGCCAGCCACTTCAGTCCCCTCGAGATCATTTTCGTAGAAGGAAAGGATAAGTCACGAAAACGTTTTTCAATTTACTGAGTCGTTCAGGTTGAAGCGCCCGCCGTGTCCAACTTCAGAAACGGCGGGCATTTCAAACGTTAGATGGTGTTCGGTCAGTCGAGGCGCTGAACGATCGCGCAGTTAATGGAGAAGCCCGAACTCCCGAAGGTCTTACCACCTGGCCCGGTGATGAGACCGTCTTGCACGAAGGTCAGAATCTGGAACTCTTCGCGCACCTGTCCCCGGAACCCTTGGTCGATAGCATCCTGGGTCCATTCGAACAACTGCGCATCCCAGTACGGGCTGTAATCGAGCGCGATTGTGGGAATTCCCCCGACCACGTTATTCGGTCTGAATCCATCGGCCAGATCTGCCGACAAACCTTGCCGCAGTGGATTGTTGCAAGAGCCTGACTCGGGTCCATTGGTGCTGATGAAGATACGCTCGACGGCACTACCGAAGGTGTCATCGTGACCCAGCAGGATTTTTTGCATCAGCGGAGCGAAAGTGTTGTGTTCAATGGCCGCTCCCAGGGGGATGCTTGTGTCCATCGAGAGATACCACACCGGGCGTCCGAAACTGAAGCCGTTAATGAGGTTAAGGGTTACCGTCATGTTGACCGGATCGATGGCCACGACCTGGTCGTGCACTTTGCTATAGTCCACGTTGCCATTGGGGAAGCTGATCTCGTTGGCGTTCACGTCGAACGCCACCATGGGAGCGTTGTAAATTACATTTGCGGCATTGACGATTTTGACGAGCGGACCATAATTCGCGTCCCCAACGGATCCCGGGGTTGCAAACGTGGGAGGAAATTCGTGACCGGGAGGGCCAGGAATAATCTTCCGTACAGGCGCAAAGTTCACCGTGCCCGCGTCAAATACGATATTTCCATTCGCATCGAGGTTTCCCGTTCGGGCAGAGTGCGACGCGAAAGTGAGTTTGGCGGAAAAATTCAGACCCAACACGGCAGCGACATTGGAGTCGTCAACATCGGTCAGGATGTACCACACATTCTTCCCGCTTCCCTTCAGATGGCCCAAGTAGAGCGGTATCGTAATGGTCCCGTGCGCAGCGTCAACCACGCCGGTATCCAGTAATTGAACAGGTCCGACCAAGCTGCGATTGGTGTCGGAAGGTGGTGGTCCAAAGTACGACAGAGGGACTGAAGTGCCTATGGAAGCGGGTGCCGGGAACAAATCGCACCCGGGACCGGGACCGATCGGGCCGGGGCCAGGCCCTTGGTCGGAATTGAAGGTCGTCGACGCTAGTGCAGAAATAGCAGCAAGCTCCAAGTTCGTCGGCGCCGCAGCTACGGGACGCTTGGCGCGCGCGTGCATGGCCAAGGCTTCTGGCGAGATCTCGTGACTAACGCGAGCCCCTGCCGCCGGGATTTGAGGCGAGTCTTGCGCAGCCGCGGGGTGAGGGAGAAGACCACCGACAAAAAGGACGGTGAGAGTAGCGATGGCTGGCCAGTTCGTAGGGAACGCTCTTCTTCCAGACATCAACACAGTGCGAATTACCTTACGCATTTCCTAGCTCCTAGTTTCATGAGTCGCGTGCAGACCCGAGCCAACGAATAACTGAGTGAACATTCGCATTCCGGATTCTGCATCGCGCAGTGATAAGAGATGCGTGAGATGGAAAGGTTTCAGAAGACGCCTAAGAATTAGGCATGTAATTGTGGATCTCTGCCTTCTTCATACATAACAACTAGATTCGGTTTGGACCCAATACAACATTCGGCGAATGTTACAAAGGTTGGTCTCCTGTTAGTTAATGTTTAACGTCTGCTGACTTGTCGTGGAGCCACCCCGAATTCATAACTTAGATTCGCTCGATAGGCCTGCAGGCACCATCGCGCCGATAAATGGGTTATTGAGCGCTTGGAAGGATTAACTCACCAGCATTTTTGTTACGAGTCCGAGCATATCCATAAACGGGATTTCAGTGCCCACTTCACGATTTACCCTGGGTCGGGCTTTGGTCGTTGGCAACGGCGGCTGTTAAGCTGTCCGGCTTCTCATTGTCTTTGTCTTTCATGGCTGACTTGAAGCCGCGGATGCCCTCTCCGATACCTTTGCCCAACTCGGGAAGCTTTTTGGGGCCGAACACGAGCAGGGCAATTCCGAAAATCACCAGCAGATGCATAGGTTGAAACAGGCCTTCAAACATATGTGGCTCCTTAGTTAAAGTGAGGGTTTCTCAACACCGTGTTAGTAAAAAATGCAGGCGCTGCATTCGGTAACCAGATACAGCGCCTGCCCAGGGGGGAGCTTGCAACAATCAAAAGCCGCGCCGGACCGAATCGGCCTCGACAGCCAGCTGGTTTACTAGGCTGAAGAACGCCGGGATTTGACCAAGGAACAAGAGGTCATCCGTGAAAGCCTTGATGGTAGCGACTGCTCCGCCGAACTGTGTCAGTGTCGGCCGGATCACGGAACATGGAGGCAGACTCTTGCTGATAAATTCGCACGGCTCGGGCAGGATCAGGTTGGTCTGGTCGAGCTCTGAGTTGAGGGCATTGAGATCCGGAAATGTCAGACCCGTCACTGGATCGGTTACACCGGCCAAAGGCTGATTCACCGCATTGCCCGCCTTGTCATGCCAGAGCCCGAAGTGGTCGATCTCGACTCCGCCAATGCTCACCAGGATTCGCAGAACCTCAGGGTCGGTTGCCTTGAAGGCCAGCGTAGGATAAAGGCTCGCCCCGCCCTGCTCGATGAAGGCAAAGTGAAATCCTGCGGTGTTTGCAATCGCTTGCATGCGCGATTCTTGTGGGTTTGCAGGAGGAACCGGTTGAGGCTGGTTCGGCGGTGTGTCAGTGTCGTTAAGTGGAATGGCGGGCTGGTTCTTAATGGTGAAAGGTCCCTTGAGCTTCGCCCCGAAATCCGGGTTGTTGGCGCTGCGGTACCGCGTATACCAGCTAAGGTCGACGTTGAGCTTCAACAGGTTCGTCAGCCTTCCGACATTCTTGGCGCCGGTCGCTTGACTGCTGGGCAAGTTTCGGAACGCATCCAGATCAACCGGCTCTTCCCCCTTCGAGATCAAGTACGCGTTCAGGAAGGCTGCGTGGCTCAATTCGTCATCGGTGTTATCGGCGATGTATTGAGGCATATCGCCATCAAGGTTGCTGAGCGCGGCTATGTAGGCGGGATTGCCTCCTTGAACTCCTCCCAATTCGTTGTACTGTTGCCACAGATCAGCCTCTATGAGCTCCGCGGCCGCCGCGAACCGCAGGAGCGCAGCGTCGCCTTTGGAGAGCCTGCCAGTGCTGACTTGCGCGTTGCCCTCAGTGCCCAATAAGGCGCCGGCAGACAGCGTTGCACCGGCAATCCCCAGACCCTTGAGAAATGAACGTCTCTTGACTACACCATGCCAGTGACGTTGAACAGCTTCTTCCGTCGAAGACTGAGTTGCTTCGGGTAAGTTTGTCTCGGATACCACTGCAGATGGAGAATTCTTTTCTTTCACGGTTTGCGCTCCATTTCCTTTTGCTAATGATTTTGTTCCAGCCGTACTGTGCGTTAGATACAGCGACCAAGCGGCGAGATACCGATGGGATGTCATATAATTGTCAACTCTTCGATACCTCGCGGTGACAACACAACTGCGAGGTTTGGAACCGAGAGTGACTTAGTAATGTGTCAAAGATCGCCACTTGTTCAGTACTAGCGGAATGGCGCCAGATACCATGCGCAGTACGTCCCTACACCACCGAGCAGAACAACCGCCCAAAGAACTAACTCCGTGCGCATCCACCACTTCCAATTTGTGAACCGCAGCCACTGTGGAAGAACGTTCGTACCAGCCACGATGACGATATAGAGTCCCAGAAGCTCAGCCACTATCCCCAGAACCCCGTGTATTGCGGCCACCTCGTAATACCACTTATGAAGAACCTTAGACAGCGCCGGCTTCACCTGTCGCTGGAACGACGGCCACATCACCAGTCCGATCATCAACAGGTTGAGAAGAAGCACCGTCGTCTGGCAAATACCGTGAGCTCTGTAGCGTTTTTGTTTCGCGAGACAAGCCCCCGCGATCAAAGCTGATCCCATGATGAGCTGCACGACGAGGTTGAGATCTGCCCCAAAGGGGGCGCCGGTGCCGAGAAAACCCTTATTGGGAAAAAAGATAGCACCGCTAGCCATTCGCTCCACCCTGATTCTCAATAGCCGGCAAACTCTTCCGTCCGAATATCGTCTTCATCTACGCCCACCTCACTGAGGGTTCGGCGCGCAGCTGCGACCATTGTTGGCGGCCCAGCTATGTAATAGATCGGGCCTCGCAGGATTCCCACGTGTGTGAGAAGCATTTCCGAGCTGATGCGTCCAACTTTCCCCTTCCAACCGTGATTATTGGCCACGCGGGTGAGGGTCGGAACAAAGCGGAACCTTGGATTTGCACGCTCTAACTTCCAGAGCGCATCGATGAACGCGGCATCCTCCAGGTAGCGGTTCGCGTAGAACAGAACAATAGGATGGCGAAGCTTCTCCTCCGTTGCATAAGAAAGCATGCTGAGAAATGGCGCGATCCCGATCCCGCCGGCCAGGAAGACAGCTGGCCTGGATGTGTTGTTATGGAGGGTAAAAGAGCCCATTGGGCCTTCGATCTTCGCCCCGCTACCGATCGGCAGGGTGGATATGGTCCGCTTGAAAACTGTATTTCGCATGCGGGTCGTGACCACAAGGTCCTTGTCTGACGGAGAGCTTGCAATGGAGAAGGTGTGAGTCATGCCGTCCGATGGCCCAAGCTGGGGCTGGGAGCTTGATAGCGTCAGGTCGATATATTGCCCTGCCTTGAATACAAAATTGTTTGGCTTTTCAAACTGAAACGCCATGGTGCCTTCGGCAACTTCTGTTCGACCTAATAGCATGCTCTGGTAGTCAATCATCGCAATCATCCTTTTGTTCGTTGACCCTGCTACCGAAGACAACTGAGTTATCGCTCTCTCGACACTGATGGTGATAACGGGCAGGGGCGCGTTTTATTCCAGGAACCTCAGAAAACGGGAGGATGTGCGCTTAAGTGCACGGACACTTCATGAGGGAGCCTGAGCAAGGGCGCGCGAACTGCGCCCTTGCCGGGGCTGTTGTGTTCTAGTTGATGGTGATAGTTACTGGCGTGGAATGAGTTAGTGAGCCAGATGTGCCCGTCACCATCACGGTGACCTGAGACGGGCCCGTCGAGCCTTTTGAACCGCTACCGCATCCGATGGCGAACAGCGAGGCCAGCAGCAGCAATCCCAGCAGGCTCATCGACAGAATGCTCTTGCGCGTGAGTGGTTTCCGTTTGCGAGTCGTGAGAAGAGTTCCGAACAAGCCCAGCCCAGGCAGCAGAGCCATTCCGAACGCGCCGTAGCCCCCGCCGCCCGGAGGCATCGAGGCGACAGAGATCGTCAAAGTAGAGGCCGAAGAGCTCGACCCGGCAGAGATCGTCGTAGGACTGAAAGCACAGGTCAGGCCAGCGGGTGCGGCGCAGGTAAGCGCAACCTGACCGTTGAATCCTCCTACCGCGCTGGCGCTGATCGTCAGATTCGCCGAACCGCCCTGCGCGATGGTCAGGCTCTTGGCCGAGAGACTCAAAGAAAAATCTGGGTTGCCGACTCCGCCAGCGGGTACAAGACTAGCGAACACGCTGGTTGTGCTGCCCCCAGCCGGGAAATTGGGTTGGTTGCTGCCTCCAGCCGTTAAGTAGAGAGTACCCGGATCACCAGAGGGACCGCCTCCACCAAACACCATATCCCACAAGCCGGGATTCACCAGCGCGTTGTTCGAAGAGTCGGTGAGCTGGCCCAGGAACTTCCCGGTAGTGTCGAACGCATTGATGGTGCCATCGCCAAAATTTCCTACCAGGATCGCGTTCGGGAACGTTCCGAAGGTAGCCGGAGCCGCCACCACTCCCCAAGGCGCGTTGAGTTGGCCGCCGGCAGCGACGAAAGTGCTCACAAAGTTTCCGCTCATGTCGAAGATATCCACCTGCCCCAAGCCGGAGCCGGGCTGGGCATCGTGCTTGGCAGCATCCTGCATGGCATAGGCGACGTAGATCTGGTTACCGATGACGCGAATGCCGTGAGGAGCGAAACCCGCAGGAAGTTTTGGATCTGTGAACGAACCGCTCAACGAAGTGGGGTTAAAGTTGCGATCATAGACGTCGACTTTGCCGCTATTGAAGTTTGCCGCCAAAAGA
>Ga0210407_10001402_pt1 | contig 22783 bp, 14 predicted proteins | sample IncBWC27MmetaG_FD_150860 | JGI IMG/M metagenome (GOLD analysis project Ga0210407, IMG submission 150860) | Forest soil microbial communities from Barre Woods Harvard Forest LTER site, Petersham, Massachusetts, United States - Inc-BW-C-27-M | ecosystem: Environmental > Terrestrial > Soil >... | reverse complement strand
GCCCGTCATGCCGGAACCAAAATTCAATCCGAGCGGTCCCAGCACAAGAACCACTCCGCCGGTCATGTATTCGCAGCCGTGCTGCCCGACGCCTTCAACAATCGCCAGCGCACCGCTGTTCCGAACTCCAAAGCGCTCCCCCGCTCGGCCAGCAATGTACAGTTGCCCGGAAGTCGCACCATAAAGCACAGTATTTCCCGCAAGAACGTCGCCGCGCCGCGAAGCCGCCGAGCCCGCTGAAATCGCAACCGTTCCGCCGGAGAGACCTTTGCCTACGTAGTCGTTCGCTTCCCCCGATAATTTCAGTGTCACACCATCGGCCAGGAAAGCTCCGAAGCTCTGCCCCGCCGACCCGGTGAACTCCTGCGTAAACTCCTGGTCGAGACAGCCGCCGTGCGCCCGCCGCCTCATCAATTCGCCGCTCAAGCCCGTCCCCACGCTACGATCCGAATTGTGAATCGGCTGCGGCTCGCTTTGCGGCACGATCGCGTTGCTGAAGTGCAGCGAATCCTCCAGCGCTGCGGAGTGATCCGTCGGAACCTGCTGCGGCGCCACCCGTCCCGTCGCTGATATCGGGACCACCAAAAATGCGTCCATTCCCGACCGCGTTCCCAACCGGTCGTACCATCCGCGCAGTTCGCCCAGCGACCGAACGCCCAGTTGCGCCATTTTCTTGCGCACTTCTTCCGCCAGCGCGCGGAAATACGCCACCACCATTTCCGGCTTGCCGTTGAAGCGGAGCCGCAGTTTCTCGTCTTGTGTGGCGATTCCCACCGGGCAGGTATTCAAATGGCACTGCCGCGCCATCACGCAACCAATCGCCAGCAGCGACGCTGTGCCGAATCCAAACTCATCCGCTCCGAGAATGGCGGCAATCACAATGTCCCGCGAAAATTTCAGGCCTCCGTCCACGCGGAGAGAGAGACGCGAACGGAGGCCCGCGCGAACCAATGTGTCATGTGTTTCGCGCAAACCGATTTCCCACGGCAATCCCGTGTTCTTGATGGAAGTGAGTGGCGAAGATCCCGTCCCGCCATTGTGTCCGCTAATAGTGATGACGTCCGCGCCCGCTTTCGCCACGCCCGCGGCGATGATGCCCACACCCGACCCCGACACCAGCTTCACTCCGATGCGCGCCCGCGGATTCACCGTGCGCAAATCGTGAATCAACTGCGCCAAATCCTCAATGCTGTAAATATCATGGTGCGGCGGCGGAGAAATCAGCGGCGTGCCCGGCGTGGCGTGCCGAATGCGCGCGATGTATTCCGTGACTTTGCGCGCCGGAAGCTGCCCGCCTTCCCCGGGCTTCGATCCCTGCGCGATCTTGATTTCGAGCTCCTGCGCGTGGACCAGATAGTCCGTCGTCACTCCAAATCGCGCGGACGCCACTTGCTTGATTTTGTTCGCCGCGTGCGGCTCGTTCCGATACACGGAAGGATCCTCGCCGCCTTCGCCCGTGTTGCTGCGCCCGCCGAGCGAGTTCATCGCCATTGCAAGTGTGCGGTGCGCCTCAAGGCTTAGCGACCCCAGCGACATCGCCTGCGTGCTGAAGCGCCGCACGATCGACTCGACCGGTTCAACTTCCTCCACCGCAACGGGCGGCGCCGGCACCGTCTCCAGTAAATCACGCAGAAAAACCGTCCCCTGGCTCTCCGCCAATTCCTCGAAAGCGGAAAATTTCCCAGCCTCCGGAGCCCGCACGTGCGCATGCATGCGCCGCACAATTTCCGGCGAATTGGCATGCAACTCCGCGCCCTTTCGGAAGCGATACAACCCCGCATCCGCCAGTTCGTTAGCCGCTCCCGAAAACGCCGTGCGGTGCATGCGCAGATAATCGCCAAGCAAATCGTCCAAACTTTTCTGCCCCGGAAAATCGGCGGCATCCTCGAAAAATTCCGCGCACAAATCTTCCGACAATCCGACAATCTCAAAGAGATGGCTGTTGCGATAGCTCGCCAGCGTCGAAACGCCCATCCGCGCCAGGACTTTTCGCAAGCCCGCATTGATCGCCGCGCGCATTCGCTCCGTCCCGCCCGCCTCCAGCGAATCCGCGAACTGCTCCGCAAGATACGGCATCACAGCGCTTGCGCCCGCAGCCACCAGTAGCGCCACATGATGCGTATCGAAAACCTGCGCCGACTCCACGATGAGTGGCACGTCCCACAATCCTTCGCGAACCATCGCCTTCCACACCGCCGTGGTCGCCAGCAGCGCCGGAAGCGCCGCGCGTTCACTGCTGATGCCGCGATCCGAAAGGAGGAGAAGTCCCGGACGCACGCCGCCACTCAGAGGGGTAGTCAACTGAGTCAGACTGCAGCGAGCGCCCGGAACTTCGTTGGGGGCGGAAAAAGTAAAGTCAATGTTCTGCACGAGACCGAAGGTTGTGGAAAGCTCGGCAAGCTGCTCGGCGCCAATCAGCGGGCTCGGCAGCACAATGCCGTTCTTGAGATGAACCGCGAGCGACATCACGTGCGATTCACGCAGCGGATCGATGGGCGGATTGGTCACCTGCGCAAAACGCTGTTTGCAATAATCCCACAGCGTGCGCGGCAAATTGGAGAGAAACGCCGGCGGCGCGTCGTCCCCCATGCTCCAGTTCGCTTCCTGCCCTTGAACGAGCGCCGAAAACAAAATCTTGAATTGGTCTTCCGTCCAGCCGGCCGCCGCGGCCATCCGCTCCGGGCGCTCCACGCTCGCGGCCGCCGCAGTGCCCGCAGCGCTGACTTGCCGCACGACCGGCAAAGCACTGCGCGATTGCTGCGTAGCCAGACGCTTGAGGATCTCCCGATAGCGAAAAACAGCACCTGTCGCCGGATTCGCCAGGATCATTTCGCCGGGCCCGAGCCGCTGGCGCTCCGCGATGCGCGACTCTTCTAGGTCAATAATCCCCACCTCGGACCCCGCAACAAGCAGCCCATCGTGCGTCAGCGTGTAGCGCAGCGGCCGCAATCCGTTGCGATCCAGCTTCGCTCCCACAAACTGCCCGTCGGAGAAAACCAGCGCCGCCGGGCCGTCCCACGGCTCGCCGTGTTGTGACAACGAGGCCAGCGCCGCGCGCACATCGCGCGAGAGCAGGGGATCATTCTCAAACGCCGGCGGCACCATCGAAAGCATCGCCGCGTCCGCCGCAAATCCTTCCAACAACTTCAACTCGAAGCCGTTGTCGAAGCTCGCTGAATCGCTGACGTTTTCCTCAAGGAGCCGTAGCCACGGCCCAGCCGTAAGCCTCACCCGGATCTCCCGCTCCTTCGCGCGCAGCCATCGCCGATTGGAAACAATCGTGTTGATTTCCCCGTTGTGCGCCACATACCGGAACGGCTGCGCCAGGTGCCACGATGGCTGTGTATTGGTCGAATATCGCTGGTGAAAGATAGCAAAGGTAGTGGCAAAAGCCGGGTCGCGTAGGTCCTCATAAAACTGCGGAAATTGCCAGGGTGTGAGCAGCCCCTTGTACACCACCGTCTGCGAGGAAAGCGAGCAGATGTAACAACCCTCCGGCAAAAGAGACTCTGCGCGTTTGCGCAGCAGCGCCAGCCGCCATTCAAACCGCGCCGGACCCCGAGCCGGATGAAATGGCTCCACAAAAAATTGCCAGGTTTCCGGCATCGTCTCCAACGCCAGCCGCCCCAGCGAATTCGTGTTCACCGGAACGCGCCGCCAACCCAGCACCCGCAGCCGCTCTACATCCGCCGCCGCTTCGACCGCGGAGCGCGCATCAGCCGCCGAGCCGGGAGGGAAAAACGCAAAACCCAGCCCGAAGACCTCCTGCAGCGCAATTCCCTGCTCCTGCGCCCGGGCGCGAAAGAAAGCTTCCGGTATCGAAGTCAGCAACCCCGCACCGTCACCGCTCGCTCCGTCCGCGTCCACACCGCCGCGGTGCGTCAGCCGCTCCAGAGCGGTCAGAGAATGCTGAACAATGTCGTGATCGGGTGCTCCGCCCAGGCGCGCGATGAACCCTGTTCCGCAGGCATCGTGATCCGGGTGTCCCCAATGGGGGTGAGGGCACATGATCGTTTATCGAACGCGCAGGGCCTGCTTGTACAACTCAGAATTTGCATTCGACAAATCGAATTTTGTGGGGCGTATGTAACGGCAAGGCCATTACCATGAGCGAGTCGCGGCCTTGCGGCCGGGCTCGGCCCACGAGTAACCCTTTCGGAACAATTGGGGCCGACGGGCGTATGCGACGCTGGTTCGCGGGGGAAGATGATTGTGACAGGCGGCCCAATCGACTTTACGGATGCGTGCAGTGCGCGAGGCATTCAGCGCACAAAGGATAGAAATGTTCTCGGTAGTTGGTTTGACTTTAGATGAAGTTTCGTCAGGTTCGCTGCCGCATGTTCATTTAGCTAAAACGCTCGATAGTCGCATGACGAAGAGCAACTTTCGATACGCAGAAAGAATCTTGATCTACACGACTATCGAGACAGACACGCAAGGCCTGGTGGCCCGAACCAAATACAGGCAGCAGGGTCAGTTTCTTGTGTTTCTGTACTTCAATGACGCGGCAGTAGAAGCATGCAAGGAAATTGGCATCTCACTTCGGATTTTGGATCGCATCGAAGAATGCGAGCTTCCGTCCCGGCGAGCAACGGTCGTAGAACGCCCCTATTTGGCTCCCGTGTCGAAGTAATTGGCCTCTTCCCAGTTACAACACGGAAATCCTTAGAACTTTGTAACTTCGGAAAAGTGAAAATCGCGGATTTTCATCGCCGGGACCACCATCTCGAAGGCCTCTTCCCCGGTCGCCCGGACCGCCGGCCCCATCATCTCCACATTGCGCAGCATCTCCAAGATTGACTGGTTAAACCGGAAGTTGCGCACCGCCGAGCTGACCCGCCCCTTTTCCACCAAAAACAGCCCATCTCTCGTCATCCCCGTCATGATTTTCTCGTAGGGGTCGACCTCGCGGATGTACCACAGCCGCGTCACCAGCAGCCCACGCTCGGTCGAACCAATCATTTCTTCCAGCGAAGACTTGCCGCCCGAAAAAACCATGTTCAGCGGCGCTTCCCCGTATTCGTTTGGCAGCACGAAACCGTGCCCAGTGGGCTTCTTCTTCGCCACTTTCGCCGAAGCCCGCGAATACACCAGGTTCCTGGGAACTCCGCGGTCCACCAGCAGCACGCGCTGCCGCGGCATGCCTTCTCCGTCAAAAGGCGCGCCAAGCTGCAAGGGATGGTAGACGTCGTCCACAATGCTTATGTTTTTCCCAAATACCTGCCTGCCCATGCGCTCGTTCAAGCAAGAACGCTTGTCCTGCAGCGCCGTTGCCGCAAAGTCATAGAAGAGAAAGCCCACAAGGTCGAGCACCGCGGCTGGCTCCAGAATCACCGTGTACCGGCCAGGCGCAAGCTCGCGCGCATCCGTGGCCTGATGCGCCTTATCGCTCGCGCGTTCCGCCAATCGTTGCGGATCGATGCGCGAAACGTCCCTCGCATTTTCCTTGGCCCAGCTTGCCGCCGAGCCTTCCTGCATGGTGATCGAAAACACCGCGTGAGTATCGTGGTATGCCGCAAACAGACCGCGCGAATTGCCCATCGCGCTCTGCGACTGCGCGCTTGAGAAAATCCCCGCGGCCGTCTGCCCGTTCTTGATCGCCAGGTCGCACGCCCGCCGCACCGCTCGCGCACGATCTTCCGGCGTCAGCGACGCGGTCTGCTTGATGAAACGGTTGACTCCGCGGTAGCGCTGCTTTCCCGGAAGCGGCAGCAACTCTGGGTTTTTCGGCTGGCTATGCGCCAAAGAGAGAGACGCCTCGATGGCCGCGCGCAGCGAGTCCTCATCCGTGCGATTTGTCGTAACCCGCGCCGTGCGTTGGTCCACCTGTGTTCGCACCGACACGTTGACCGTGTGCTCCGCCACATTCTGGTGAATGGCGTTATTGGCAAAGCGTGTCAGCGCGCTTATTGTTTCATCGACGCGTACTTCCGTCTCTGCAACGCCAATGGATTTGGCCAGCCGCAATACGGTATCAACGATGTTACGAAGCTCGCGCTCGGTAGCGCCGGCCTTCAGGCTTCGAGCCGCGCCAGATTTTGGCCCCACGCTCATTGTTCGGAGAAAGCCGTGCCAATCCGCACGTTGCGAAACCGTGCAGGCGACGCGCCGTGCCCAGTTCCCATCGTCTGCATCGGCTGGCCCTTCCCGCAGTTTGGCGTGCCCCATAACGTCCAATGCTCGCGCTCGCAAATCGCGTCGCACGAATTCCAGAACTCTGTCGTAATTCCGCTGTAGCTCGGATTCTTCAGCATCTGCCCGCGCTTTCCGCCCTTGATCTCCCAGCCAATCTCCGTTGAAAACTGAAATTGATATCGCCGGTCATCGATCGACCACGACCGATTCGTCTCCATCAGAATTCCGTCGTCCGTGTCGCCAAGCAGATTGTCGAACGACCATGTTCCCGGCAGCAAACTAACATTGGTCATGCGAATAATCGGCAGCCGATTCCAGCTTTCCGTGCGCATCGTTCCGGAAGAGCGCTGCAACCCGATAAGGTGCGCCGTCTCACGATTCGAAAGATACCCGCGAAACTGGCCGGCCTTGATGATGTCCGTGCATTGCGCCGGCACGCCCTCGTCATCGTAGGCGAACGTGCCGAGTCCCTGACCGTGTTCGAGTCGCGCATCGGCAACGACATTGACGACATCCGACGCGTAGCGAAGTTTGTTGAGCTGATCGAGCGTAAGGAAGCTCGTTCCCGCGAAATTCGCTTCCTGCCCCAGTACGCGATCTAACTCAATCGGATGCCCCACCGATTCATGAATCTGCAAACCCAACTGGCTGCCACCCAGAATCAGCGTGCCGGTTTTCTGAGGGCATTGCACCGCCGCATGCAGTGCCACCGCTTCTTCCGCAATCACCGGCGCGTGCTTCAGCAAATCCAGCGACTCCACCAGTTCATACCCTTGCAGCGCATGCTGTCCGCCAAAACTGTTTGGATACGACCGCTTCTGGATTTCGTCGCCCTGAAACGAAGTGGCCACAATGCCGCAGCCGGTAATCACTTTTCTCTGGTGAATCCGCGACCCAATGCTCGATGCAAACCATGAATCAATCTTGCGAAATTGCATGTCCGTTTCGGTGAGCGTCACGCCCTTTACGCGACGCATCTCGGCGTCCGCGGCAAGCAGCAGCGCCAATTGCGTCTCCAACGGAATCTCGAATGGGTCCTTGCGAAATGGGCTCTGCCAGCTATCCACGTACGCATTTTCCGGCGCCATCACTACGTCTCCGCGCTTCGCCAGCGCCGAAGCCTTCGCGATGGACACGGCCTGCGCCGCGCATGCCGCCACGCCCTCCCGCATCAGCCGGTCCGTCGACGCAAATCCCCAAGCGCCGTTCGCCAGCACGCGAATCCCAATACCAATCGACTCCGACTGCGCCAGCGTCCCGACTTGCCCGTTCTTCGTGGTCAAGTCGCGCTGCCGCAAGAGCATCACGCGCACGTCCGCGTAAGAAGCTCCTCGGATTTTTGCGGTGTCAAGTGCTGCGGTGGCCAGATCGTACATGCGGCGGAAAGTGTCTCCGGAATTTCTAGTTGTCACCCTCGCGGGCGGCACGCCCATCAGGGCGACTTTTTAAACTCACATGACTCGTTCTGTGTTCTACGTGCCTTCTTGCCAGGAGGCGAGGTAGTGCTCTTGCTCGGGAGTGAGCTTATCCAGCTTGTGGCCCATGGATTCAAGCTTGAGGCGCGCGATTTCTCGGTCAAGATGTTCCGGCACTACGTAGACTTGCGGCTTGAGCGTCTTGTAGTTTTTCAGCAGGTATTCAGCCGAAAGCGCCTGGTTCGCAAAACTCATGTCCATCACCGCAGCCGGATGCCCTTCCGCAGAGGCCAAGTTCACCAGACGGCCTTCGCCCAGCAAATATACTTTGCGTCCGCCCTTCAGTACATATTCATCCACCAGCGGCCGCACTTCGCGTTTGCCGTTGGACAATTTCTCCAGCCCGGGAATGTCAATTTCCACGTTGAAGTGCCCAGAGTTGCAAACCACCGCGCCATTCTTCATAACTTCAAAATGTTCGGTGCGAATCACGCTCTTGTTTCCAGTCACGGTGATGAAAATATCGCCTTCCTTGGCAGCTTCGGCCATTGGCATGACGCGGAATCCGTCCATCACCGCCTCGATGCCCTTGGTAGGATCAATTTCCGTGATGATTACGTCCGCGCCGTGCCCCTTCGCGCGCATCGCGATCCCGCGCCCGCACCAACCGTAGCCCGCGATCACCACTCTCAATCCTGCAAGCAGAAGATTCGTCGCGCGGATCACTCCATCCAGTGTCGATTGCCCGGTGCCGTAGCGATTATCGAAGAAATGTTTGGTCTGCGCGTCGTTTACCGCAATGATCGGATACTTCAGCGTGCCGTCCTTGGCCATGGCGCGCAGCCGAATCACGCCCGTAGTTGTCTCTTCCGTGCCGGCAATCACGTTGGGAACCAAGTCGGTGCGCTTGGTCAGCAGCATGGTCACCAAGTCCGCGCCATCGTCCATGGTGAACTGCGGCTTGTGCTCGAGCGCCGCGCCGAGGTGCGAGTAGTACGTCTGGTTGTCCTCGCCCTTGATAGCATAAGTGGGAATATTAAAGTCGCGATTCAGCGAGGCCGCCACTTCATCCTGCGTCGAAAGCGGATTCGAGGCGCACAACACTACCTGCGCACCGCCGTCCCGCAGCGCGATCATCAGGTTCGCTGTTTCGCTCGTCACGTGCAGGCACGCTGAAGCACGCAATCCCTTCAGCGGCTGCTCCTTCGCAAAGCGTTTGCGAATGATCTCGAGCACCGGCATCTGCTGCGCTGACCACTCGATTTTGCGCTTGCCGGCGTCGGCCAGCGAAATATCCCTCACATCACCCTTTTTCATTTCCGCGATAGCCAAAGTTGTGCTCCTCGAATTTTGAAATCTTAGGTACCAAGCTGAAACCGCGATTTACTTCGGCAAGGAAAAGCAGTGGGAAGCGTTAAGCGCGCGCGCCCACTTCGATGCTCGCGCTGGAGTTCGCACTCAAGCCCGCGGCCTTGCGCAACGCCGCGGCGCGATCCGTATGCTCCCAAGTGAAGCCCGGGCCGCTGCGGCCAAAATGCCCGTAGGCTGCGGTCGCCTTGTAAATTGGCCGGCGCAAATTCAGCGCCTCGATAATTTCCTTCGGTGTCAGCGCGAAATTTTCGCGCACCAGGGAGGTGATGCGCTCTTCCGATACGCTCTCCGTGCCAAACGCATCAACCATCACGGAAACCGGCTCGGCTACGCCGATGGCGTAAGCGAGTTGCACCTCTGCCTTGCGCGCCAACCCCGCAGACACAATGTTCTTGGCAATGTACCGCGCCATGTAGCAAGCCGAGCGGTCCACTTTCGACGGATCCTTGCCGGAAAAAGCGCCGCCGCCGTGACGGCTGTAGCCGCCGTAGCTGTCCACAATTATTTTCCTGCCCGTCACACCGGCATCCCCCATCGGTCCGCCGATGACAAAGCGGCCGGTCGGGTTGATGTGGTACTTGGTGTTGCGATCGAGCATGGACGCAGGCACGATGGGCCGAATTACCAGCTCCATGACCGCGCTGTGCAGATCCTTTGTGGATACCTTGTCGTCGTGCTGCGTGGAAATCACCACAGTGTCCACGCGCGACGGGAGTCCATTGCGGTATTCGACGGTGACCTGGGATTTTCCGTCCGGGCGAAGGAAATCAACTTTCTTGGACTTGCGAACTTCGGCGAGGCGCTGCGTAAGGTGGTGGGCCAGTTGGATGGGCATGGGCATCAGCTCGTCGGTTTCGTCGCAAGCAAAGCCAAACATGAGCCCCTGGTCGCCAGCGCCGCCGGTGTCCACGCCCATGGCGATGTCCGGCGACTGGCGCTTCACGGTGCACATCACCGCGCACGTACGGCCATCGTAGCCGTAGGTCGCGTCGTCATAGCCGACACCGCGAATCGTGTCGCGCACCAAGCCGTCGTAATCCACATGCGCGCTGGTGGTAATTTCCCCGGCGACCACGGCCAACCCGGTAGTCACGAGCGTTTCGCACGCCACCCGGCCCATCGGATCCTGCCGCATCACTTCATCGAGAACAGCGTCGGAAATCTGATCAGCGATCTTGTCGGGGTGGCCTTCAGTGACAGATTCGGAGGTAAATAGAAAATTGCGTAATCCTTCGCTCAAAACAGGATCTCCTTTTTCAAAGCTCAAAACTTGGACGCAAAGCGGCAACCACAAATGTGCAGGGGGAAACAGCCCGCGTCAGGCCTAATTTCATGTCATCTGCTTGTCTTCAGTAAGCTACCATCCCGACCCGCAAGAAGCAACGAATTGAACTGGAACGGCGACATAGCGCATTTAAACGCCGAAAATCGCGGGTTGAACGGTTCCGCCCTTCTTGTGCGCACACATTCCCGTCAGCCTCATCGTGATCACGGTAGTCCGCGTGGACCCACCCCCACCCCGGGTGTTTTGCAAAAAAGCCTGCAAATTGTTGATTTTGCCGGAGATAACTTTTTTGGCAGCGCCAAAGAGGCTGCAAACTACTACAAACAAATAGTTTAGGTCTGGAAACACGTGCAAATGTTCTTATTGGGGTGCCAGCGTGAACAGCCTCGCACGCCCCCTTTCGCGACCTGAGTTCGTGATCAAGCGTCGATTGCACGGCGAATGGTAGCGTGGAATTAGTTTGAGGGCAAAGGAGAAAGCAGCGAACGGTCGAAATTGGGGGTTGAAAGGCGATTTTGGGGATTGAATGGTTCCGTCGGAGTGACACTCTCGACGGCAAGACGACCGCGCTTTCTGTCGATCAAGCGCCTGTGGGGACTCTCGCCACGACTATCCGCCACGCGGCCTGCGCTCAAGAAGCGAGAACAGGAAAAAACCGGCGGGCCTTGGTCGAGATGACCGCAAAGGCTTCGTGCTGCGTCAAGATCACGCGGCGGCGGTGTCGTCGTCGTCGGGCTGGACTTCGAGCTTGCCTTTGGTTTTCTTGGCCATAAGGTAGGAGCGCATGAAGGGATCGAGGTCGCCGTCGAGGACGCGGTCAACATCGCCGACCACGAATTTGGTGCGATGGTCCTTGATCTGGCGGTAGGGCTGCATGACGTAGGAACGGATCTGGCTGCCGAAGGAAATGTCCATCTTGGTTTCGTCGAGCCGGTCGGTTTCCGCCTGGCGCTTTTGAATCTCGAGATCGTAGAGGCGAGAGCGAAGCATCTTCATCGCCAGCTCGCGATTTTTATGCTGGCTGCGCTCGACCTGACAGCCGACTACGATGCCGGTGGGAATGTGCGTGATGCGCACTGCGGTCTCCACCTTGTTGACATTCTGGCCGCCCTTGCCGCCGGAGCGGAACGTATCGACGCGTAAATCTTCCGGCCGGATGTTGATTTCGATTTTGTCGTCGACCTCGGGAATGACGAAGACGGAGGCAAAGGACGTGTGGCGGCGCGCGGCCTGGTCAAACGGCGAGATGCGGACCAGGCGATGCACACCGGCTTCTCCGACGAGCATGCCATAGGCGTTTTCACCCGCAAACTGAACGGTGGCGTTCTTGATGCCCGCTTCTTCGCCGGGGGTCTCATCGAGAACGACGGCGCTCATGCCTTTGCGTTCGGCCCAGCGGAGATACATGCGCAGCAGGATGGAAGCCCAGTCCTGCGATTCGGTGCCGCCGGCGCCGGGCTTGATGGTCATGATGGCGTTGAGGTGATCGCTCTCTCCGGAGAGCAGCGTTTTGGTCTCCAGGTCGGCTATGTAATTTTCGGCGTTGCTTAACTCCCGATCGAGCTCTTTCAGCAGGTCGTTGCGCTGCTCGGCATTGGTTTCTTCCTGCCCGAGGTGAATGTAAGTGTCCAGGTCGCCGGAAAGCGAAGTGAGCTTTTCGTCAGCGGTGATTTGATCCTCGGAGCGCTTGCGGTCACGCAGGACGGATTGCGCGGCTTCTTGATTGTTCCAGAAATCGGGCTGAGCGATGCGGGCTTCGAGAGATTTCAGGCGTTCACGGTGAGGCGCGGCGTCAAAGATAACTCCGGACCATCGCGATGCGAGGCTTGAGGAGTTCGTAGCGGTGCTGGAGGTCTTCAAGAATCATGAGATATTGGCGCGCGTTAAAAGCTAAGAGTTTTCCTCAGCGGCTAAAGCCGCTGGGACGCGCTGAAGCGCGCCCCTACAAGTGACGGTGGAATTTTCGTTACCGGCATCAGGAGCTCTTCGCGCGCAGTATTTCCTTTCCGAAACGTTGAGGCTAACAGAATAGCGGAAACGAGGACGCAGAGCCAAGCGAACCAATCGCCGAAGCGCGTGTAGATGGTTTCGTCGGTGCGAAAGTCGTAGGGCAAATCGACGGCGGCGCGAACGTCGGCAGGAAGCGGACGGAAGATGCGGCCGTAGGGATCGACACTGACGGTGAAACCATTGTTGGTTACGCGAAGGAGCCAGCGGCGATTTTCGACGGCGCGCACGCGGGCCATGTGCAGATGCTGTTCCGGCGCGGCGGAGCGGCCGAACCAACCGTCGTTAGAAATGTTGATGTAGAGCTCGGCGCCGTTGGCGGCGAAGCGGCGGATCTCTCCGGGGTAGATGGCTTCATAGCAAATGAAGGTGCCGAAGGTGTAGCTGCCGGGGAGATGCGCGACAGCATATTTGCTGCCTTTAAGGAAGCCGCCGACTTCGGAGGAGACGCTGGCGACGACGTGATGAATCAATGGAAAAGGCTCGTATTCGCCAAAGGGAACGAGATGAATTTTGTCGTAGGTGAAAACCCTCTGACCTTGCGCGTCGAGCAGAATGGCGCTGTTGTAGGGAGCGAGCGCGGCGTGCGCGCCGGGCGATGATTCGGGCGCGGGCTCCCACTCGATGACTCCAGCGAGGAACGGATGCTGAAAATGAATGGCGAGCAGCGAAGCGTGGCGCGCGAACTGGGGATCTTCAAAGGAAAAGGGAGCGGGCGCTTCCGGCCAAACGAGAAGATCGGTGGAGTGATTGGAAGGGGCAAGGCTTAGTTGCTCGATTTCCTCGAGATCGCGGGCGTGCGCCTTGAACCAGTCCGCAGGGTACTCCATGGCTTCTGGAAAGTTGGGCTGGACGGCGCGGGCGAAGTGACCGGCGGAAGTTCGCGGGACGAAACGCGGGCCAATGGCCATGACGGCGAGAATGAGGAAGGAGGCACCAGCGAGAAACGCGGCACGGATTTTGAGAGGCGGCGCGGGAGCCAAAGTTGTCCAGGCGAGAAGCGCGTTGAAGGCAGCGACTGCGAAGGAGAGGCCCCAAATGCCGGTGATGGTGGTGAGCTGAAGAAGGGCGAGATTGGCGGAGGCGGGATAGCCGAGCAGATTCCAAGGAAAACTGATTTCGGGAAGATGCGCGAGGGCAAATTCGAAGGTGACCCAGAGAAACGGCGCGCCGACGCAAGCAAGCATCAGGCTGCGCTGCGCGAGACAGCGAACGCACCAGGCGAACGTGCCGGTCAGAATGCCCATAATGGAAGCGATGAGAAACAGAATCGCCCAGCCGCCGACGCGGGAAAGGCCGCCGTGAACGGTGAGCACGGTGGCGATCCAGGGCACGGAAGTAAGAGCGAAAAGGAGCGTGTGGATGAAGCCGCAAGCGAACGCGACGGGTGGGCGCGCATCCAAAACGACAGCGAGGAGAAGCCCAATGCAAAGCCAGGAGTAGATGCCGAAATAAAACCCGGTGTAGGAGAGCGACAGCGCCGCGCCGGAGACTGCGGTGCAGACCAAGCGAAATGCGGCGGGAGTGGCTGGTCCCGGGTACGGAGGGAAAAACTGAGTCCAGGAACGCAACGGCATCAATGCTTCACGATAGCTTTGAAGCCGGCGCCCTCAAGACCCTTCCTGGCGGCGTCCGCGGATTTTTGATCGGCGTAGGGGCCAACCTGCACACGGTAATATTTGTCGCCCTGCGGAGAAACGACGAAGGCCGGGAATTTTTTCTTTTGCAGGTGAGAGGCGAGGCTCATGGCGTCGGATTCACTGCGCGTCGCGGCAACTTGGAAGGTGTAAGAATTCGCGGGGATCGCGGGTGCGGCCGCGGTTTTTCCGCGCTTGCCCTTTGCGGAAGCCGAAACGGTGCGCGGAGTTGGCGCAGGGATGGACCATGCGGGCTTCAGATTGTCGTCGGGCGAAGAAGACTTGCCGGAGTTGTAGAAGCTCCAGTCGGAGTTGGGCTGGGAGTTGACGTCGGTGGCGGGATCGGAATCACGGCGCGCTTCGTTCGAACGCTTTGCGGAAGGATCGGACTTTGGCGCGACAGGCGCGGGCCGTAATGTGCGTGGGTTTGAAGCGGCGCGCACCTGGCCGTCGTACTGATTGCGGCCCATGACATAGCCGAGGGTGAAGAAAACGCCGGAGAATAGAAGCATCAGCATGAACAGGCCGATGACGTGCCTGCTCTCGAGCACGCGCTCGCCAGCTCCCCCGCGTCTACCTCCGGATGCCATTCTTATTTTTGCTGTCCCCCTAACGATTGCACCCAACTGTTAATAATATCGATGGGCAGCGGAAACACAACCGTTGTGTTCTTCTCAACACCTATCTCGGTAAGCGTCTGGAGATAGCGGAGCTGGATGGCGGAGCGTTGCGTCTCGAGAACCTTGGCAGCTTCGGCCAATTTCGAGGAGGCTTGGAACTCGCCATCGGCGTGAATAATTTTTGCGCGGCGCTCACGTTCGGCTTCGGCTTGGCGAGCGATGGCGCGCTGCATTTGTTCGGGAATGTCGACTTGCTTTACTTCGACTTTGCTGACCTTGATGCCCCAGGGCTCGGTCTCGGTGTCGAGAATGAGTTGCAGTTTGGCGTTGACTTTATCGCGCTGTGCGAGGATTTCGTCAAGTTCGAATTGACCGACGACGCTGCGGATGGTGGTCTGCGCAAGCTGGGACGTGGCGTATTGGTAGTTCTGCACCTGCGAGAGCGCGAGATTCGCGTCGACGATGCGGAAATAACAGACGGCGTTCACTTTCACGGAGATGTTGTCACGCGTGATGATGTCCTGCGGCGGGACATCGAGCGTTTCGATGCGCATGCTCATGCGCGTAAGCGTTTCGATGGGCCAGAAGACGAGGTTGAGGCCGGCGCCTTTCGCTTGCGGCATCATACGGCCGAGGCGGAGGACCACGCCGCGCTCCCACTCTTTGATGACGTAGAGGGAATTCCAGAACCAAATGAGCACGAAGCCGATGATGACCAGCGTACTTACACCGAAGTACTCGAACATGTGTGTCCTCCTAACCCAGGCGACTCAATCTAACTCATTGGCAGTAGTTTGGTCGTGAAAATCGCAAATGGCTCGGCGATGGCACGCTTCTACGCTACTGGTTCTACGTAAAGCTTCAGGCCTTCCATTTTTACCACACGCACGGATTTGCCTTCAGGCACGGCCTGACTCGATATCGCGCGCCAGAGTTCGCCATGAATGCGGATCATGCCTTCAGCGCCGTCGGCCAACGGAGTAACGACAATTCCTTGCGCGTTGATCATTTCTTCGCGGCCGGTTTGCGCTTTCCAGTTGCGGGAACGCAACACAAGACGCATCAAGAAAACAGTGAGCGCGGCAAAGGGCAGCGTCACGGCTACGGCCACGCCCAGGCTGACGCCGCCGGCGGTGAGCGGCGAGCGAATCAGAAACATGGCGCCGAGCAACATGGACACTACACCGCCGGCAAGAAGCACGCCATGGCTGGTGTATTTCGCCTCCAGTATAAACAGCGCCAGGGCCAGCAAGGTGAGCAGTACTCCCGCAATGTTCACGGGAAGAAGTTGCATAGCGTAGAGGGCTAACACCGCACAAATACCGCCGATGACTCCCGGCGCAATCACGCCAGGATGGGTGAACTCCGTATAGAGGCCGAGCACGCCGATGATCAGAAGCACAAAAAAGACGTCCGGCTCGACGATGCGCGCGAGGAATTTTTGCCTGCCGGACAATTCAAAAGGCGCGAGCCTGGCGTTCGCAAGCGAAAGTTTTGTTTTGGCGCCATCGAAGCGCGTAATCTCACGGCCATCGAGCTGGCGTATTAGGTCGTCGACCGTAGGGGCGATGAGATCGATCATCTTGCCGTCCAGGGCCTCTTTGTCGGTAAAGGCCTTGGCATCAGTGACCGCGGTTTCCGCCAATTTCGGGTTGCGCCCGCGTTTTTCCGCGTAGCTACGCAAGAAGGCCAAGGCGTCGTTGAGAATTTTGCGCTTCATGGTTTCGTCGACTTGCAACTGCCACCCGCCGATGGCGATGACCGGCGACGCGGCTCCAGTGTGCGTGCCGGGAGCCATGACGGCAATATCCGCGGAGAGAAGAATGAAGAAACCGGCGGAAGCGCCGCGAGCGCCGGTGGGCGTGATATACACGGCGACGGGAACGCGCGAAGCCAGGATGTGCTTGATGATGTCTTGCATGGAGTCGCTGAGGCCGCCCGGCGTATCCATGGTGATGAGAATCAAGGCAGCCTGGCGGCGCTCGGCATCCGCGATGCCTTCATCGATATAGGTTGCGAGGATGGGTTCGACGACGCCGTGCAGGTCCAGAGCGAGGACAACGGGCGTGGAAGCGTGCTCATCGCCTGAGACGGAGGGGAAAAAGGAAAAGAGCGCGAGGGTGGATAGAGCGGTGAGAACAATATGTTTTCTCAAACGCCGAAGCCCATAGGTCGCGAAGGGTTTGAGTCGGGGCTGACCTTCCGACCTCCGAGAGATTGGTGCAAGGCTGGATAAGAGAGTCGGGATCATTGCGCGCCTCCGTTGGGCTTGGAGCTTTGGAGGTGTTGGAGCAATTGTTTCGCTTCCGAGTAGTTGGGCGCAAGCTGCAAGGCGCGCTGCACCTCGGTACGCGCCAAATCGGGTTTTTTCTGCTCGAGGTAGATGCGCGCGAGCATCGTACGCACCAGCGCGGAATCGCGAGCCGCAAGCGATGCCTGGAGCTCCTTGACAGCGTCATCGAGCTTGCCGCGCCGATGACTGACTTCCGCCAGGCCACGGTGCGCGGCGGCGTTGGCAGGTTCGGTGCGCAGAACACCGCGAAATTCGTTTTCGGCGGAATCGAGCCGCCCGGCAGCAAGCGCCTGGCGCCCACGACGAATGTGCGAGGCGGAGCTGTCGACTGCGGTGCTCACGGCAGCGGAATTTGCCGCGCTTCCGGAGGCTGCAATTTCCAGGCGCAGCGCTGTCGTGTCCAACTCGGTGCGGATGCGCGCGAGGCGCAAGCTCGCATCCGGTTTCGTGTCCACATGCGCGGACTGCAGCGCATTGGGGCCGAGCGCCTCCGCGGCGGATTCGCGCTCCTGGTCGGCCTCGGCTTTCTTTCCAGCCTTTTCCAGGGACTGCACGAGCAGCACGCGGTCTTCGGGATTATCCGGCTTGCGCTCGGACGCTTCGCGGAAAGCGGCGGCAGCCGCAGCGAAATCGCCGGTCTGCATGGCGAGCAGGCCGAGATTAAAGGGATAGTCGTCCTCGTCGGGATCGAGATCGGTGGCGCGGCGAAGATCGGTCTGAGCAGCGGCGGCCTTTCCCTGGCGGGCGCGCGCAACGGCTAAGTTGTTCAGAATTTCAGGGGGTTCCGCGCCCGTTGTGTCGGCTTGCAGCCCTTTCTTGCCATCACCGCGCAAGGCCGTCTGAAGGGACGTAAAGACTTCCTCTGCGCGCTCCGGCTGATTCATTTGCAAACGGCAGACGCCGGTGGAGAAGAGCGCTTCGGCATAGCGATCGTGAGCAGGCGGAACGTGCGCCAGGAAAGAGAGCGCGGTGGCGCAGTCGTTGCGCGTGAAATACGTTTCGGCGAGAGCGAAATAGGGATCGGGCCAGGACGGCTCCAGGCGGGAAGCTTCGCGCAATTCGCGGAGGCGCGGCTCGTCTTCATTGGCCAGCAAGCCGCGGACATAATGCTCGAAAGCGTCGAGACGCAACGCACGCTGGCCTTTGGAGAACTCCGCGAGCGTGGGGCGGTACGCTTTGTCGCTCTCGGAAAGCAGGCGCCAGACAACCTTGGATTGCATCTCCATCAGCGAATCGAGAGGACCGGTTTCGCGTATGGACGGAAGCAGCGCCAGCGGATCGGTGCGAAGGACGCGTGAATCGATCGTCAAAGTCTTGCCGTCGGAAGTGAAGGAGCCGAACACGACGAAATCGGCGTCGAGGTCTTGCGCGACGCGCAGCATGCTGGCGCGGCTAAGCTTGGCCGAGAAAGGAAGACCGTTGCGTTCCATTTCAGTGGTGCGACCGGCACGGGAATAAACCTGCTGGCCAGCCGCGGAGAGCGCTTGGATAGTGAGCTCTTCAAGGCCCTCGCCAAGCCAGTCAAGACGTGGGGAAGCGCCAGCCTTTTCGAAGGGGAAAACAAGGTAGACGCCGGATTGCGCCGAACCATTCGTGCGGGCGGGAACTTGTTGCGCGTTGACAGGTGCAGCAGGGCAGATCAGCGCGCAGGAAACAAGCAGAACGCGACGGATGAAACGATCCGGGGACATGGTTCCTCCGCATTGTAGCAGACGTAAGGGGACTAGTATTTACGCTTGCGGAGGTGCCGACCACTGGTAAACGCTTGAACGGTGGTCACACACTGAAACACCCGTTACTGCGGGCAGGCGAGATGCCGGCGCTACGGCGCTCCAGGCTGCGGATTAGGGTTGGGTGGATTCAACCGGCTTAGGAGCCAAAAGATCGATAACGACGGGATCTTTCACCACGGCGGCGAAGGCCGGGTCTTTCTTGACTTCATTGAACTGCGCGTAGCCTTCTTCTTTTGCCTTGCGCAGATAGAAGACGGAGCGCTCGACGTTGCCGGTTTCCGCAAAGGACTTGGCAAGCAAGAAATAGAAGCGGCCTCGGTCTGGCACGGAACGATCCTGCAGGATGGAGCCGGTGCGCGAAGAACCGCGCTCGAAGAATTGCGGGTCTTTCGCCAAAGCGGTGCGGAAAGCGGCGATGGAGTCCTCGTACTTGCCCTGGCTGAAATACGCGTAGCCGAGGTTGCTGTAGAGCACCGGCATGTCGTCGCGCATTTTGATCGCCTTTTGATAGGCGCGAATGGCTTTGCTGTATTTCTTGCGCTGGTACCAGATCGTCCCGATGTTATTTTCCGCGTCGGCGTATCGCGGGTCAACCTTCACGGCGCGCTCGTAATATTTCAGCGCGGCGCCTAAAACGGTTTGCTGGTGCAGCGCGATGCCCAGCTTGTTCAGGTAGACCGCATTGTGAGGATTTTGTTCGCTGAGCGATTTGTACTGCTCCATGGCCTCGTGATACTGCTTGCGAGCCATGTACAGGTCTCCCAGTTCCTCCCCGCTGATCGGGCGATCGGCAGGGTTTGCCGGCGCGTTGGAAACCTGAGACTGCGTCTGCATGGGAGGAACGAATGATTTTTTGCCGGAGTCGTCGCTGGTCTGGCCTATCGAGGGTAGGGTCAGGCTAACGAGGAGAAAACTAGCGGAAAACGCCATTCGAAGACGAGTCATGGCGAGTCTCCTTTGTTATCCGGCTTAGTCTTGTCCGGCTGCGATGAATCATCCGGCTTAGGCTTGTCGGAGTCCTTCTTCTTACCTCCAAAGATACCAAAAATCTTCTGCAAGGGACTCTTTTTCTTTTCGTCCTCCTTGTCTTTGGCCTCGACTGGGACAGGAGGCTGTCCCTGGCCGGTGGCGTTTGGCGGACGATTCGGATCATAAGGAATTGGTTTTCCGTCGGCGTCCTTAGCAGGCTCCTTGGGTTGGCCTCCGCCGAACACGTGGGATAGCCAGGAACCCGTGGAACTGAAGACGTTGTGGCCGCCGCCGTGAATTTCGCAATACTGCGTGGGGGCGGAACCCGCAACATAAACCTCCTGGCGCGTGGTGGGGCAATTGGGGGTGGCCAGTTGCAAGGATTCAGGATCGATAAGGACAGACTGAACGCCTTCAGGGGCGTCGAAATCCTTCACGTCGCGATAGGTGGGAAGTGCGGTGGCGTGGCTCATGAAGTCCGCCCAGATGGGCGCAGCGGTGGAACCGCCGGGCAGCCCCAGATCGCGATTGTCGTCGAAACCGATCCACACCACGCACACCAGATTGGAGGTAAAGCCCGCGAACCAGCCATCGCGCGACGTGCCGGTTTTTCCGGCGGCCGGCAGAGTGAAGCCGCGGGCGCGCACGCCGGCGCCGGTTCCGCGATTCAAGACATCCTTGAGGACGCTGGTCACCAGATAGGCAACGCGCGGGTCCAGCGCAGTGTGCATTTGCGGGGTCACTTTCTCCAGGATCTCACCGTCCGCGCCGATGATGTTGCGGATGAACTGCGGCTCGGCGCGCGTGCCGATGTTGGCGAAGGTGGTGTAGCCAGCGGCGACGTCTACCGGCGTCATCTCGTAGGCGCCCAAAGCGACGGCGGGCGTGGCTCGGATATTGTTCCCCAAGCCCATCTGACGCGCGATTTGCACGACGCGGCCGTAGCCGATGAGCTCGGCAACTTTTACGGTGGCGACGTTCAGCGAATTGGTGAGCGCATCGCGCGCGGTGACGCGGCCCATAAATCTCTCGCCGAAATTGTTGGGAGTGTAGTCGACGCCATCGTACTCGAACGTGGTGGGCTCATCGTCAATCGTAGTGGCGGGCGTGACGATAGGCTGCACACCGTCCACCGCGCTGTCGAACGCCGCGGCGTAGACGAAGGGCTTGAACACCGAGCCCGGCTGGCGATGCGCGAGAGCGTGATTGAGCTGACTCTGGCCGTAGTCGCGTCCGCCGATAACGGCTTTGATCTCCCCGGTGCGCGGGTCAAGCGCCACGAGCGCGGCTTGCGCCTGCGGGATCGGCTCGCTCGAGCCTTTCTTGGCTTGCTCCTTGCGCCAGCGGTCATATTTCTTGGCCAGAAGAATGTCGACATTCTTCATCCCGGCTTCGATCGCGGACGCGGCAGCCCGCTGCAGGGCGGGATCAAGCGTGGTGTAAACGCGAAAATTCTCGCTGAGCAAGTCGCTCTCCGAGTATTTGTCAAGCAGGTGGTCCTTGACCATGTCCACGAAGTAGGGGGCTTCGCTGCCGGAGATGGAGGCTTTGATGATGTTCAGCGGGGCCTTCTTGGCCTCCTGAACGTCTTCCTCGCTGATGTACTTGTTCTCGAGCATCTGCGTGAGCACGCGGTCGCGCGCTTGCGCGCCGCGCTCCGGGTGACGGTCGGCGGAGGAATAATAGTTGGGCGCGCGAATGATACCGGCCAGATAGGCGCACTCGGGAAGCGTCAGCTGACGAAGGTCCTTGCCGAAATACGCGACGCTGGCCTGCGAAAATCCCCGGATCCCGAAGCTGCCGCGATTTCCGAGATATACTTCGTTGGCATACAGCTCGAAGATTTGCGGCTTGGTGAAGCGCTGCTCGAGCTCGATCGTAACCGTGGCTTCGGCGACTTTGCGGCGTAACGTGCGCTCGTTGCTCAGAAAGAAAGTCCGCGCCACCTGCATGGTGATGGTGCTGGCGCCCTGAAAATGGCTGCTGGTGTGGCGCAAGTCAGCCCAGGCGGCGCCGGCGATGCGCACGAAGTCGAAGCCGCCGTGCTCGAAAAAGCGCTTGTCTTCCGCGGAGAGAATGGCGTGCACGAGAAGCGGAGGGAGATCATCGTAGCGGACGGGGCGGCGCTTCTCGCGCAAGCTGTCGAAGAGATTGGTGATGAGCTCCGGCTCGATCTCGGCGTTATCGAGGGAGTTGCCGCCGCCGAGCGGACGGATAGTGCGAATGGTCTTGCCGGTGAATTGCACCTCCAGCGCATTGGCCCCAACGAAGTAAGAAAGTTTGGAGGGGCGAATGTCGACCGTGCTGTGCTGCACGGTGTACTGGCCCAGGGCGTTTTCATCCGTTTCCGGGCGATACCCGGCGCGCTGCAAGTAGCCGGAGAGCTCTTCAGGGCCGATCGCTTGACCGACGGAAATGTGCCCGGGGGCCGAGAAGATTTGCGTGGTGTTCTGCAAAACGTGGCCGGAGAGCCGGGCGTCGATCAGGCGGGAATATTTTGTGTAGTAGTACGTGAAGAGGCCCGTGGCGGCAAGAAAAATCGCGAAGGACACTCCGAGAACCGTCAGACCAAGACTGGAGGTCCAAAAACCTTTCAGGATGCGGATGCGCACGCTTTAGCTCCCACTGGCTGGAATTTCCATTGTCTCGCAAGTGGATACGGGAAGAAAGGCGAGTGAATAAATCGCGGAGTTGCGAAATGAGCACAGGTGGGCGAACGCGGGCATTTTGGGGGAGGTCAAGGGAGGCCCCACGGGAGCGGAGAGTTTACAATAGCGACTTATTCTCGCTAGAGGGTGTGAAGTGAAGGTCCATTTTGTAAACCATCAGGTCCACGGGCACAGTGTAATCGACGGAAATTCTTACCACCGACGTGGAGGCAAGCACTTTAATTTCTTCCTTTTTCAGCGGGATCTCTAGCTCTTGGGCTTCTTTGAAGACGGTTTCGCGGATTTGCTCTTCCGAGAAGCGATTTACCACTGCAAAGCGCGCTTCCTCTTGCATTTTGTCGGCCAGCTGATATTCGGCGAAGTAGGGAGGAACGAGTTTGAAGGCCGCATAGAAGCCGAAAACGGCAATCACCGTATAGGCAATGGCCTTGAGCCTGCCTTCGCCAAGTTGGCCGCGAGCGCGAGAGCGCTGCTTGCTGTCCATCTTGCCCACTAGAATATCTCCCCACGGCTAACCGACCACAAATCGGGCGTGGTAATCAAAAACAACTGAACGGTTTGTATTTTTACGCTAACACCGGTAGAGAGTGGGTGTCGAGCAGGCGCCGCGGGAGATGTTCCGGAAGAGCAATAGAACCAGGGTCGCGCA
>Ga0210407_10001401_pt1 | contig 22785 bp, 20 predicted proteins | sample IncBWC27MmetaG_FD_150860 | JGI IMG/M metagenome (GOLD analysis project Ga0210407, IMG submission 150860) | Forest soil microbial communities from Barre Woods Harvard Forest LTER site, Petersham, Massachusetts, United States - Inc-BW-C-27-M | ecosystem: Environmental > Terrestrial > Soil >... | reverse complement strand
CTCGTCGAAGACCCGCCCTACCTCAAAATAGAAAAGGAGCGCCGCAAAGGCATTCGCGTTGATTACATGGGCCTCGGCTTGGTCGCCCTTGGGATCGGTACGCTGCAACTGGTCCTCGACAAAGGTCAGGAGGCCGACTGGTTCTCCTCCCACTGGATCACCGTGTTGCTAGCGCTCTCCATCATCATGCTCGTCACCTGGGTCATCTGGGAATGGCATCACGAACATCCCATCGTCGAACTCAAGTTACTGAAAAAACGCAATTTCGCCACCGCCATGTTTTTCATGTTCATTCTCGGCGCCGTTCTCTACGGCACCACGGTCCTAATCCCTCAGTACCTGCAGCTTCTGATGGGCTACTCCGCGGTCAGCGCCGGAGAAGCCCTGGCGGGCGGCGGTTTCATCATGATGCTCATGATGCCGCTCTCGGGTTTCCTCGTCTCTAAAATGGACCAGCGCGTCCTGATGTCCATCGGCTTCGCCACCACGGCGGCCTCGCTCTATTACATGACCACCCATCTCACCCTCGGCATGGATTTCCGCACCGCCGCCATGCTGCGCGTTTATCAAGTCGCCGGCCTGGCATTCATCTTCGTTCCATCGAACATGCTTTCCTACGTGGAAGTCCCGCCCGAAAAAAATAATCAGATCTCCAGCATGATCAGCTTCATTCGCAACATCGGCGGCAGCATCGGCATCGCGCTGCTCGCCACTTTCATCACTCGCGGCACCCAGCAGCGCCAAACTTATTTGTCCGGCCACATGAACGAAGGCAACCCGCGCTTTCGGCAAATGATTGACGGCCTCACGGCCACGCTGCGCAGCCAAGGCCTCAGCCCGTCGGAAGCCGCGCATCAAGCCTACGCCCGCGCCGCCGCGTTGCTGCAGCAACAAGCCGCCACGCTCGCCTACACAGATGTTGTCTCCGCCCTGGCAGTAATCGTGGCCTGCCTCGCGCCGCTGTGTTTCATCATGAAGCGACCGCCTAAGGGTGGAGTTGCGCCGTCACTCCACTGACGATGCGACGAGCATCGTCATCCTGAGGCCGGCGCCTTTGCCTCAAGCCGGCCGAAGCCTGCCTGCCGCGGGCAGGGATCTCTCCCGGCCTCGCGCGCGCCATCTCATCTCTTCACAGGTTTGTCGGTCGGATAAGTAATCTGCAACCCGCGCACGCGGGCGAACGGCGTAAGTTCGTGAGCCTGCGCACGTGCGGCGCTCATAATGTCCTCAACGGGGAACTGGCGCACCAACAGGGCGTCCGCGATAAGCGAACGGTGGCAGCGCCAAGGCACCGCTTCCGCGCACATTATTGCCGTTGGTCTTGTCGCCGCCAGCTTTTCCAGGCACGCCAGCCCCGTGTGAAAATCCGCGGTCTGCATATAATCGGCGAAACCGCGGAAGCTTGCATTGTGCCAGCCCAGATTTTTCGAATCGGCTTTGGCGTGGCGCAACCCACCGAGTTTTTTCAGGTGAACGTAGCCGATGCGTGCCGCGCGCAGATGCCGAGCCAGGGATTCCCGGTTGAATTGCGGATTGTGACGGGAACGCGGCACGCTGCGAACGTCCACAACGCGTTGCACGCCATGCACCTTCAGAATCTCGATGAATTCCTTGAGCGGCCGGATGGAATGCCCGATCGTGAAAACCATTGGTTGTGATTTTTTGCGGCGTGCGCTCATGCGGTCAGCAACTTCCCATGATTTTCATCATAATGCTACGACAAAAGGCGCGGGCGGGCAGCGCGGAATTGGCACAGCGATAAATCCCTTCGGCCCGTGAGCATTCGAAGGGATAATAGTCCCGCCGGCCGGTTGCGGACCATTTCGCCCGATCCGTGACGGCCTGAGGAAACCATGACGGAAATTAGCGCGTTGTTCTGGGACAACGGCGGCGTAATTCTCACCAACGGTTGGGACCGCAATTCGCGCCGCGCGGCCGTCGAAAAATTCCACCTGGATTGGGCCGATTTCGAAGACCGCCACGAGCTGATGCTGAACGCGTTCGAGACCGGCCGCGCCACGCTCGACGAATATCTGCGCCGCACCGTTTTCTATCGCGAACGCTCCTTCACGCCGGAAGATTTCAAGCGGTTCATGTTCGAACAATCCCAGCCGTTCGCGCCGTCGCTGGAATTCCTGGCCACTCTGGTGCAGCCGCGCAGCTATATGATGGCCGCGCTCAATAACGAATCGCTCGAGGTCAATGAATATCGCATCCATAAATTCAACCTGCGCCACTACTTTGAGGCTTTCTTCAGTTCCTGCTATCTGGGTGTGCGCAAACCGGAAGAACAAATCTACAAATTGGCGCTGAAAATCTCGCAACGCGAGCCGCCAGAATGCGTTTTCATAGATGATCGCGGCCTGAACCTGGAATGCGCGCGCGAACTCGGAATGCACACAATCCAATTTCAAAATCTCGAACAGCTCCGCAAGGATTTGGCACAACTGGGAATCACCGCCGCTGCAAAATGATTTCGAAGCGTGAATAACAACCGAACATGAACGGATTTAAAACGAGGCGAAAAGTAAGATGAAACTCGACACCCGCATATTCCCCGATATTGACGCGCTCAGCCGCGCCGCCCTCGAAGAATTGCTCAGCGATCTGCGCGAGGCCATTGCGCAACGCGGCCGCGGCGCGATCGCCCTCTCCGGCGGCCACACTCCCGAAAAAATGTACGCGCTCTGGGCCGCCACCGAAAAATATCGCGACGAAACGGACTGGAATCGCGTGCACCTCTTCTGGGGCGATGAGCGCTATGTTCCACCGGACGACCCGCTCAGCAACTACCGCATGACCCGCGAGGCTCTGCTTTCGCACGTGCCGATTCCCGCCGCGAACGTGCATGCCGCTCCCACCAATTTGCCGACGCCTGAAAAAGCCGCCGAAGCCTACGACGGGGAATTGCGAAAATTCTTCGGCACGGCCGCGCCAGCTTTCGACGTCACTCTGCTCGGCCTCGGTCCCGAGGGCCACACCGCTTCGCTTTTCCCTGATTCTCCCGCACTGGCGGAAAAATTCCGCTGGGTCCTGCCGGTACAGGTCGCAGCCGTCCCGCCAAACCGTCTGACGTTCACGCTGCCAGTGCTGAACGCGAGTCGAAGCACGTATTTCCTGGTAGCCGGAGAGAACAAGCGTCCCATCCTCGCCGCTCTACGCGCCGAGCCGGATTCCCGACCCAGCGCGTACCCGGCGGGACGTATTCGCCCGACGGATGGCCGAGTGATATGGTTTCTAGACCAAGCCGCCAGCGGATGATCTCGCGCCAAAATTTTGTGAAGCCTTCCGCGGTTCGCTACGTCTAAATTGTGGCGGAAGTGTATGAAGGCGCTGTGGGTTGAGCCGTATCGAATCGCGTCCGGCCTGCGATGTTGAATTTTGTCCGAATTTGCGCGACAGGCTGTAAAATGGACGGACATCGCGCACGGGGATTGTCCGAAATTGATGTCCCGACCGTGCCGGGCAAGCGGATAGCCGAATCCTTTCGCAGCGACCCAAACGAGCCATGAAACAACGACTCCAAGAAGTGTCCATGCGCGCCATACTGGCAACGGCTCTGCCGGCGATCCTGCTCTGCCTTTCCGCCTGCAGCACCAAGACAGCGGAGACGGCGCCGAACCTCGCCGTCCCGGTGACCGTGGCGAAAGCCGTGCAGAAGACCGTCCCGATCAACCTGACCGCAATCGGCACGGCAGAAGCGTTTTCGACGGTTTCGATTAAGAGCCAAGTGAACGCGATCCTGGAGCAAGTGCATTTCAAGCAGGGCGATTTCGTCAAGAAGGGCGACCTGCTTTTCACGCTGGATGCCCGGCCTTTCCAGTCTGCGCTCGCGCAATCCGAAGCAAATCTGGCGCGCGACCGGGCGCAGGCGGAACTCAATAAGGTGCAGGCCGCGCGCTACGAAAAACTGTACGCCGCGGGCGTCTCACCCAAAGAACAGTACGATCAAATGAAAGCTAACGCCGACGCGCAGCAAGCGCTGGTTCACGCGGACGAAGCGGCAGTGCAATCCACTGAATTGCAGCTGCAGTACTGTACGATTTATTCGCCGACTGACGGCCGCACCGGAGCTTTGCAGGTTTATCCCGGAAATCTGGTGAAAGAGAACGACGTTCCGATTCTGGTGGTGATCAACCAGATCTCACCGATCTTCGTCGATTTCTCCGTGCCCGAACAGTATTTAGGCGTCGTGAAAAAATACATGAGCGGGGGACGTCTGCAGATCGAAGCAACGCCTTACGGCGAAACGGTCTCTGAAGTCGGCTATCTCACGTTCGTGGATAACAACGTGGATAACACAACCGGGACGATCAAGCTGAAGGGAACTTTTCCAAACGAGGACCATCGCTTGTGGCCGGGGCAATTCTCCGTCGTTTCATTGCGTCTGGCGGAAGAAGAGAAGGCCATCGTCGTTCCGTCACAAGCAGTACAAACGGGCCAGACCGGTGATTTCATATTCGTCGTGAAAGCGGATCAGACCGTGGAATCGCGCTCGGTGAAAGTAGCGCGGCAACTGGAAGGCGAATCCGTAATCTCCAGCGGCATTGCGCCGGGCGACACAGTCGTTACTGATGGGCAGCTGCGCCTGATTCCCGGCATACAAGTCCAAGTGAAGGCAGCCGGCGCAGGGAACTAGAGAAGTTCGCGGCAAACACGATGATCAGCATCGCCGAACCATTCGTCCGCCGTCCGGTCATGACCACTCTGGTCATGCTCGCGATTCTGCTGTTCGGAATCCTAGGTTATCGCGCGCTCGCTGTCAGCGAACTTCCTAACGTTGATTATCCGACGATTCAAGTGGGCGCTTCGCTTCCTGGTGCAAGTCCCGACACCGTCGCTTCGGCGATCGCCACACCTCTCGAAAAACAGTTCTCTACAATCGCCGGCATTGATTCGATGACGTCCTCGAGTTCGCTCGGCGGAACTTCGATTACCTTGCAGTTCGACCTGAGCCGCAACATTGATGGCGCAGCGCAAGACGTGCAGGCGGCGATCTCGCGCGCTTCTTCGCAACTGCCGCCGAACATGCCCACGCCGCCGACGTACAACAAGGTGAATCCGGCGGACCAGCCCATCCTGTATATCGCAATGGGCTCGAAAACTCTGCCGGGTTACACCGTGGACCGTTACGCGGAAACGTTGATGGGCCAGCGGATTTCCATGGTCAAAGGCGTGGCGCAGGTGCAAGTGTACGGCTCGCAGAAATATTCAGTGCGCATACAGCTCGATCCGCAGGCGATGGCTACGCGGCAAATCGGCATCGACGAGGTCCACACCGCCGTGCAGAACGGCAACGTAAACCTACCCGTTGGAACTTTGTACGGCGACCATCGCGCCTTCACGCTGCAGGCCGACGGCCAACTGACGCATGCATCGGTGTACCGTCCGCTGATCATCGCGTATCGCAACGGCTCGCCGGTGCGTCTGGAAGATGTCGGTCAAGTTCTCGACAGCGTTCAGGATAATCGTGTGGCGAACTGGTGGAACGACACCGAATCCGTGGTGCTCGCGATCGAGCGGCAGCCCGGTACCAACACCGTGGAAGTTGTGGACGCGGTGAACAATCTGATTCCGCAATTTCGCACGATCATTCCGCCATCCATTCAGATGAAAACTCTGTACGACGCGTCGGAATCCATTCGCAATTCCGTTGCAGACGTGAAGTTCACACTGTTTCTGGCGATCGCGCTGGTGATCCTGGTAATTTTCCTGTTCCTACGAAATCTTTCCGCAACGTTGATTCCCAGTTTTGCGCTGCCGATGTCCATCATCGGCACGTTCGGCGTGATGTACGTGCTGAACTACACGATTGATAATCTCTCGTTAATGGCGCTGACGCTTTCGGTGGGCTTCGTGGTAGACGACGCCATCGTGATGCTGGAAAACATCGTGCGGCACATGGAAATGGGCGAAGGCGTGATGGAAGCCGCGCTGAGCGGCTCGCGCGAAATTGGTTTTACGATTCTATCCATGACGGTTTCGCTCGCGGCGGTGTTCCTGCCGGTATTTCTGATGGGTGGAATCATGGGGCGGCTGCTGCACGAGTTTGCCGTGGTCATCATCACCGCGATTCTGGTTTCCGGCTTCGTTTCGCTGACGCTCACACCGATGCTGTGCAGCCGTTTTCTGCGCCCCGTGGCCGAGCAGAAGCACGGCAGCATCTATATGGCGCTGGAGCGATTTTTCGACCGCCTGCTGCACTACTACGATGTTTCGTTGCAGTGGTCGCTGCGCCACCGCGTATTCGTCATGACGGTTTCCGGCGTCATCTTGATCGCCACGGTTTGGCAATTCGTGGTGATACCGAAAGGGTTCCTGCCGCCGGAAGACCGCTCGCAGGTTTTCATATCCACTGAAGCGCAGCAGGGAATTTCGTTTGATTCGATGCGGACCCACCAGCTGGAATTGAACAAGATCGCTCTGGCCGATCCCAACGTGAGGGATTTCTTTTCGGGCGTGGGCGACTTTTCGTCGAGCAATTCCGGAATCATGTTCCTGCACCTGAAAGATCGTCCCGACCGCGCGCTGATTCCCAATCAAACGATACTGGCGTGGCAGGACAAATACGGCACAGTTCCGGTGGTGGGAAGCGCGCTACGAGCCATCTCGCCGCTTTTCGCGCATCGCACCACTATCGATGAAGTGATCGCGGAATTAAGCGTGAAATTCGCGACCGTGACCGGCATGAACGCCTACATGCAGAACCTGCCCCCGATCCAGGTGGGCGGCGAACTCACCAAGAGCCAGTACCAGCTCACGTTGCAGAGCCCAGACACGCAGGAGCTGTACCGAGAGTCAACGACCTTTCAACAAAAAATGGCTAAGCTTCCGGGTTTGCAAGATGTGACCAGCGACCTGCTGATCGCGAATCCGCAAGTGAACGTCAACATTGATCGCGACAAGGCTTCGGCACTGGGCGTTACGGCCGAACAAATCGAAGACGCGCTCTACACCGCGTACGGCCAGCGCCAGATTTCCACTATCTACGCGCCCAACGACGAATACTGGGTGATCATGGAACTGCAGGATAAGTATCAGAAAGATCCCGCAGCTCTTTCCATGCTTTATATACGTTCGACCGGTGGCACGCTCGTGCCCTTGAACGCAGTCGCGAGGCTTACGTCAAGTCTGGGCCCGCTCACCGTAAATCACTTTGGCCAACTACCGGCCGTCACGATCTCTTTTAATCTGGCGAACGACACAGCGATCGGCGACGCCGTGGATTCCGTGAAGCGGCTGGCGCGCGAAGAACTTCCCCCCACGGTGACGGCGCAGTTTCAGGGAACCGCAAAAGCATTCGAAGCCTCGCTCACCGGTCTGGGCTTGCTGCTCCTGATGGCGATTCTGGTGATTTACATCGTTCTGGGAATTCTGTACGAGAGCTTCATTCACCCGATCACGATTCTTTCCGGGCTGCCGTCCGCAGCTTTCGGCGCGCTGCTTACACTGCAGATTTTCCATCTGAGCCTGGACCTCTACGGTTTCGTGGGCGTGATCATGCTGATCGGGATCGTGAAGAAAAATGCGATCATGATGGTTGATTTTGCCGTGGAGCGGGAGCGCACCGGGCATAAGACCCCGGCGGAAGCGATCTACGAAGGCTGCCTGATTCGCTTCCGTCCGATCACCATGACCACGATGGCGGCATTGATGGGTACCGCGCCCATCGCGTTCGGTGTCGGCGCGGGCGCCGACGCGCGACGTCCGTTGGGCCTGGCCGTAGTCGGCGGACTGATATTCTCGCAGATGGTGACGCTATACCTCACGCCGGTTTTCTACACGTATATGGATACGTTCCAAGGTTGGCTGGCGGACCGTTTTGGGAAAGTGACCGGAAAAAGGAATGCCGATCTTGCGGATGGCCACGTTTCTGCGGATTAGCAAGCTCGCCGAACGGAATTTCCTCGCTTCGTAAATGCTTCGTCCAGTTGTCCGCAGGGACAGGTGCGTGTGACAAGCTGTACCAAAACTACCTGTCACTTCGTACCATTGACCGTACAGAGCCTGCTGTCTAGCATGGGGTTAGGACGCGCATGCGTCCCGGAATGTGGGATTGCTTACCCGTGTTTCGTGCCGGCCTCGCGGGGAGTCAATCAGGATGCCGTTTGCCCAAGACCTGCCAAGAGATATAAGAATGCGCCGCAAACGGCGCGGTCCGCGGATGAATTCGCGCGTGCCAGTGACTATTCAATTGAACGGGCAGGGCGGCCCGCTGAGCCAGGAACCTGCGATAACCCGGGTGGTAAACGCCTACGGCTGCCTGCTGGTATCTCCAAAGGAAGTTGAATTGCAACAAAGATTGCGTGTGACAAATCTGGCCACGCGCCGCGCTGTGGATGGGCATGTCGTGTGGAAGGGAATGCAGCGTCCGGACGGGTGGGATGTGGGAGTAGAGTTTATTTCGGCCGATCAAAATTTCTGGGGTGTGGAGCTTTGAAACTCGAACCGTTAAGGGTACCTGCTTCGAAATCATTTTCAACGCACACGAAAACAGCCTTGGCGCCCGCGCGCGCGATGGCGCCGACGGCTGCGCCGCGAATCCCCAAGTCTGGGGTATCCAGCGAATTGCAAACGGCAGCCGGAGAAGATCGGCGCCGCAGCCAGCGCGTGCTGGTGCGTGTGCGCGCCCGCCTGCACGTGGCGCTGAACGGCACGCCGACGACGTTTGAAACCGTGACGCTGAGCGTGAACAATCACGGCGCGATGATTATTCTGAAGCAAGGTTTGCTGCCGGACACCCGCTTCGTGCTAGAGCACTCCGGAACGAGAGAACGGGTGGCCTGCAAAGTGGTTCGCCCTTCTCGCGAAATGCCCGACGGATTTCAGATCCCCATCGAATTCGATTCTCCGGCGCCCAATTTCTGGAGGATTGCATTCCCGCCGAATGATTGGCGCCCGCTCGACGATTTGTAGAGCGCGGATTCGTCCCAACGGAAAAATTGCGTAGAATCAATTTGCTTAGGCGAAGGGAAGTTTGCGCAGGTCGAGGTTCCCACCCGAAAGGATGATGCCGATCTTCTTGCCCGCGGCGCTGATTTTTCGAAACAACGCCGGCGCGGCGGCCACGGCACCTGATGGCTCCACGACGAGTTTGGTGCGCTCCCATAACAGCAGCATGGCCTGCACGATTTCTTCTTCCGTCACCAGCGACACTTCGTCCACTCGTTCGCGAAGAATTGAAAACGTAAGCGGGCACAACGTGGCGCGCAACCCGTCCGCGATAGTTTCAGTGGATGCCGCGGGCTCGATTTTTCCGGAGGCGAGCGAGCGGTAAACGTCGTCCGCGTTGCGCGGCTCACCGCCAATCACACGAATCGCGGGGCGCAGGTTTTTGGCTGCGATCGCCGTCCCACTCAGCAGGCCGCCGCCGCTCGTCGGAGTGATTACCGCATCGAGATCAGGAATTTCCTCGAGCAACTCCAGCGCCGCGGTTCCCTGGCCCGCTATCACCCGCGCATCATTGTAAGGATGCACCAGATGTGCGCCGGTTCGCTTGAGCACTTCGGCGGTGACGGCTTCGCGCGACGCGATATTCGGCTCGCTTTCGGTGATTTGCCCGCCGTAGGCTTCCACCGCGCTCTTTTTTGCCGGCGAAGAGTTTCGCGGCATCACGATATAGGCGGGGATTCCGCGCCAGCGCGCCGCCTGGGACAGGGCGGCGGCGTGGTTGCCGGAAGACGGCGCAGCCACGCCAAATTTAGCTTGCTCGTCCGTCAGGGAGAACACGGCGTTTGTGGCGCCACGAATCTTGAAGGAGCCCGTCTTTTGAAGGTTTTCGCACTTGAAGAAGAGTCGCGCGCCTGCGATGTGATCGAGAGACGCGCACGTAATGACGGGCGTACGATGGATGCGCGGCGCGATAAGGCGATGCGCGGCGCGAATGGCGTCCAGAGTCAGGTTGGCCGCAGGAAAGTTGAGCGGCTCGAGCGCGTTGTGCGGGAGTTCGGTTGATTTGCTATGAGCCGACATGGTGCACGCCGTGGAGCATTATGGCACATCCCGTCTGGAAAGGGATTTGCAGTGATCGCGATTTGATTTGAGCTCGCCAGCGAACATTAAAAATCTTGACGCGGTCGAAGGCAAGTGCCACCCTGAGCATCCCCCTTCCGGCGGTAACTTAGAGAACAATCAAGATCGAAAGCTCCCGAGGAGGATTCCATGTCGAACCACGAGCGTCGCATCGCACCGCGGAAATCCTACACGATCCCAGCGCGGTTTAATGTCGTCTCCGAACAATACGCGATGGTGGGAGTGGCGAGCGTGGCCACGGCGCCGGCGCATGCGAACGCCAAAATATTGACGACTATTCCGCTGCCGCAAGAAGGCGAAATTGCAAACTTGTCGGAGCGCGGCATCGCGTTCAAGACACGGCAAAATTTGAACGTCGGCGAGACCGTGGAGATCTTTTTTACGTTGCCCACCGCATTAACCGCGCGCGCGACAGAAGACGTGCGATGCAGCGCGCGAGTGGTGCGTGTGGAGAAGGATCGGGACAGCAGTGGAATGGTGGCAATCGGCGCGGCAATTGACCGCTTCGAGCGTACCTCGGTGTCGCGCAATTGGGATAACTAGCGGGTTGCGTGCTGGAATTAGCCGCAGGAATTACCTGGCGGGCCGCGCAGCCACGGTGAAAGTCACTTGCGCCGCCGTGCTGTTTTCGAAGCGGTCGGAAATTTGCACGGAGAAAGTGTGCGGGCCTGGTGTGAGTCCCGGAAGCTCGAGCTGATAGGTTTCCTTCGGCCCGTCCGAAAGTCCTCCTGTGGGAAATACGATTAGCCAGTCACCAGCATCCACGCTGTACTGCGCCTTGGTGATCGCCAGGCTGGAACTTACACCGTCAAAGCTAATTTTCGCGGCCGCGCCGCTGGTGTCCGCACGGAGGTTTTCGATGCGCGGAGGAGTGTTTTGAACTTCGAAGCGCTCACTGGTGCGCTCGTTAGTGAGCGCCTGGCTCGGGGGATTCGAAGCCAAATCCGAAGCGACGATTTCCAGATAGTACGCGCCGTCGGGCATGGTCGTGCTGTCCCAGGAATAAAAGTGCTGCGTGAGTTTGTCTTTCAGCAGGCGCCACGTTTGTTCGCCCTCGCCGCGATAGTAAACCGAGAAAACCAGATCATCATCGTTGTCATCGTGCGCGCTCCAGAGCACGCTCTGGTAGCCTTTTTCTTGGAATCCCTGTGGCGGCACCTCCATCTTCAGCGACTTGGACGAAGTATCCAGCATCGCGCCGATATTTGGAAACGGAGTCGCGCCGCCGGTGCGCTGCGGCGTTTTCAGCTGCACGGATGCGGGGGTTGCCGAACCTCCAGGCGACGCGGAAAATCCCTGCACGCGGACGCCAGGATCTTGAATGGCGATATCGTCCACGACGGGCGCCACATTTTCCGGCTGGTAGGCCACGCTGACCCATGAAACCTCCGGCGCATCGCGCTTCTCGGCGGCTTGAAACACCGCCTTCCATTGCAGGAAGCGCGCCGGCGGACAGTTTACGGATTCGCCGCTTGCGCTCTTGTAAGGGCCGGACCACGGACTCCATTCTTTTTCTGGATTTGAGGTGTTGCCGGAACGCACGTAGAAGGAAACCTTTCCCTGAGTGGCGCCGTTTTCGCCCCACCACGTCAGGCGTCCCCAGTGAGAGAAAATCTTGGCGTCGAAGGGGTCGGACTCGAACGTGCCTTGGGCTTCTTGTGCCGGGCCCAACGTGAAAATTTTTCCAGGGTTGGCGGTGCCGACGAGAAGCTGGCCGTCGCGGCCGGGGATGAGACTGGTTACCTGCGAAGAAGCAGTCTTGGCGACGATGGAATAGATATTGTCGCCTTGGAGCTCGATGACGGCGCCTTTATTTCCCGTGCCCAGAAGGATTTTTCCGCTGGGCGAAATACCCATCGAAAAAACGAGTTCTTCGCGTGAGGTCCAGAGCGTTTCTCGCGAGCCGGTAGGTGAAATCTTTACTACTTGCGATCCTCCGGTGGTGGATGGGAAAAGAGTAAACGCGGGAGGAGGCTGTGCGGCCGCGGCGGCCTGGAGTGCCAGCGTCACGGCGCCCTGAGCCGAAAGCGCCGGAGCTGCCGATGCGGGTTGCGGTGTGATCAGTGGCAGCGGGCTGGGGGCTGCGGGGCGTTGTTTTTCGCCGATCGCGGCGGCGTAGAGGTTTCCGCTGGAATCCGTGAGCAGCGAGGTCACTTCCTTTTTGTCCGTTTCGTAGACGACGAAGGATGCGCCGGCTTTCGGCGGAGCTTGCGAAACTTTTGACCCGGCTGCCGCGCCGGTCGGGCGCGCGATTTCGATGCGCAGAATTAATCCATCCGGGTCTGTGCCGATGAGGAGGTTGCCTTTCGAATCGAAGGCGAGCGAGCGGGCGTGGCGTTCGTCGCTCTGATAAAAAAGCTGACCCTTGCCGTCAGGAGTTACGGCGAATATTTCGCCCTTGTCTCCCGTTCCCACGAATAGAGTTCCTTGGGCGTCCAGCGCGAGCGCCCAGATATATTTCGATTTGGGATCGAAGAAGACGGACTTCTGTCCGTCGGGCGTGACTTTGTAGACTTTGCCGTCCGGCGACGTACCTACGTAGAGATTGTCGTGCGCGTCGAATGCGATGGTTTGCGCGGAAAGTTCCGGAGCTTCGAAAACTGTAGTGGGCTTGGCTGGGTCGTCCAAGCGCAGCACTTTTGCATCGGAGCCGCCTGCGGCGTAGACGCGGCCGCGCGAATCCGTGCGCAGCGCCCAGAGATACATCAAATCAGGGTCGGAGAGCGCTGCGAATTGCGGCGCGGGGACTAGCTTGCCGTCGCTGCGGATGGCCACACCTTTGGCTGTGCCCTTCTCGAAGTCCGTGTAATCCGATTGCCGCCAGAAATGCGTGTGCTCGGCGTACACGAGCGCGGGCGCGGTGAGCACCATCGCCACAAGGCACGTCAAGATGCTTGGCCGTGTCATCGCTGCAAATCTCCTTTACAGCCGGGCATCACTTCACCGTAATCGTCAGCGTGCGCTCGCCCGAAATTACCTGGTGCATTTCAACGGACCATTCTCCCGCGGTGGATTGATACAACAGCCGCGCGCCCCCAGGGCTCTGCCGCTGGTCCAGAACATTGATTGCGGATGCCGGCGCGTTGGGCATCACCTTGTCTTCCACCATCAGCGTGGGCGTCGGTTGCAACAGAGTTGCGTATAAGCGGTCATTCTGATGCGCGCGGTTCATCAGTTTAATCAGCTCTTCGAGGCCCGGCAACTGGCCCTGGGAACTTGCGGCGAGTGATTGCACGGTGCGATTCACCGTTTCCGCGTCGCTGATGACGAGTTGCAGCGGGCCGCGCGCGGCCTGCATGGGAATGGTGATGGGCAATTCCTGCACGAAAGCGGCCCCTCGATAGGGACGCAGCTGGACTTTCACCGCCACCGTCTGGCCGGGCCGCACTTCGTTCGCTTCGACCCAGGCGTCGTCAATGGTAGCGGCGCGGCGTTCGGGCAGAGCGGTGACGCGCAGATGAATCCCCACAACGTGCGGTATTTCGTACGGGTTCGAGTAAATCTGCGCAAAAATCCCCTGCACGTCAGTGGCGACGAAGAATCCGCCGGGGACGGGCACATCGGTCGGCGCGAATAAATCGTTCAACGCGACCGTGGTGTGCCCTTTAATAGCGATCTCTCCATCCAGTTGCAGCGTGGAACCTTCGCCGTAGGCCGCGTTGCCTACGATCCCGTTGTAAGTCGCGAGCGCCACCAGCACCGGAGTGAGCTGCGGGCTTTCGATGACTTCGAAGTGAAATTGTTTTTGCACATCGCCGGAGACGAGCGTCACGTCCACGGGGATCATCGGCGGCCCATCGCCCAAATGGCCTGCGATGGCCGTGACGCGATCCTGCGTGAGCGTGCCGATGGTTCCACCGGTGGTGATGATTTTCGTGGAAGCCATTGCGGAGGCGAGCGTGGTGAGCACATGCGCGCGCGCCAGCGGCATGGAAACGTTGCCGAAGGAAAATATGGGGTGTCCGCAGGCGAGGATTTTGCCGTGGTCCACGGTGGTAACGGTGCAGCCGGGAGTGATCGAGACATCGCCGCGAATCAATTCCACCCCGACCATGTCGCCGGGTTTCAGTTGCGCGTCTTCGGATGAGGGCGCGGCGGTGCCGCCTGCCATCATCGTCATGCCCCAGGCAGAGAGCTGCTTGCTGAATTGCGCGATTGTTTCCGGGTACAAGCCCGTGGAAATCAGCGGCGTTTCGATGGGCACCAGAAATTGGCCGACGCCGGCGCTGGTTTGCCGCGCGAAGTTTTCGGGGAGGGGAATGCGCGGCGCGGGGAAAATATTTCCAATATTCGTCGGCTGCGCACTGGCGGCGGAATCTGACGCCGGCGCAATCGCAGCGGGTTCCGGCGCTTTTTCCACATCGAGCATCTTTTCAATCGGAGTCACGCCGCCGATGGCTTCCTTGGCGAATGCGCCGAGCTTCAGCGACAACGCGCCGACCAATTTGCCGTCGTAATACACCGGACTGCCGCTCATGCCGGCCACCACGCCGGTATGCTCCACTTTTTCGCCGAGCAGTTGGACGAGGATGATGTCCTGCTTGGGACCGATCGCGTTGTGCAGCACACCCAGAACGACCAAATCCACTTTTTCGATTTCGTCGCCAGTGAAAATCGTATAGACGACGCATTTCATCCCCGGCTGCACCTTACTGAGAGGAAAAATTGTGGGTGTGTCGTCCGCCTTTGCTGTCGAAAGACCGGTTAGTAGAATCAGAACGGCGAGAAATTTTGGAAGCAAGCTCCGGAGGGCCACGGGCATCAGAAGTTCATGATACCCGCCGCATACCGGGGAAGCAAATCGCGCCATGCTAGAATCTTGCGATGGCTAAAAAGATGATTTCGCCGGGCGGAAGCGTCAGCGGCGTGGTGGAACTACCCGGCGACAAATCCATTTCACATCGCTACGCGATTCTGTCGGCACTGGCAGAGGGCGCGAGCGAGATTCGCAACTATTCTCCCGCGGCGGATTGCGCCAGCACGCTGGAATGTATGCGGCGGCTGGGCATCGCGGTGGATGCAAAAGGCGAGCACGTGCGCATCGCGGGGAAGGGGCTGGACGGCCTGAAAGCTCCGCGTCGAACGATTGACGCGGAGAATTCCGGCTCGACGATCCGCATGATGTCTGGCGTTCTGGCCGGACAAAGTTTTACTTCCACGATTACGGGCGATAGTTCGTTGCGTCGCCGTCCGATGCGCAGAGTCGTTGATCCCTTACGGCAAATGGGCGCTGATATTCGCAGTACCGATGGCGACCGGGCGCCGCTGGAAATTCGCGGCGGTAAGCTGCACGGGATTGATTACACGACGCCGGTGCCGAGCGCGCAAGTGAAGTCGGCGATTCTGCTGGCTGGTTTGTACGCGGACGGCGTGACCACCGTTCGGGAGTCGGTTCGTACGCGCGATCATACCGAACTAGCGTTGCGCGAATTCGGCGCTAACGTCGTTGTGGCGAAGGACGAAATTCGCATCGAGCCGCGGCCGAAATTGCAGCCGCGGCAATTGATCGTCCCGGGTGACCTGTCTTCGGCCGTGTTCCTGATTGGAGCGGCGCTGGTGCTGCCGGAATCGTCACTCATGCTGCACAACGTGGGGCTGAACCCAACGCGCTCGCGCGTGCTGGATTTTTTGATTTCGATCGGAGCTGCGATCAATCTGGCCTCAGTGCAACTGCGCGATGGAGAATTGATTGGCGACGTATCGGTACGCCACGCGCCGCTCGTGGGCGGCGGCATATCCGGCACGCAGGTGGCGGAAATGATTGACGAGCTGCCAATGCTCGCGGCGCTGGGCCCGTTCACGGAGAGGGGAATCGAAATCCATGATGCGCAGGAACTGCGCGTGAAGGAAAGCGATCGCATCGCCACCCTCGCGGAAGGCCTGCGGCAGATGGGCGCGCGCGTGGAGGAGTTTCCGGACGGAATGCGCGTGGAAGGCCGAGCGGGTGGCGCGGGCGCGGCTGCAAGCAAGCTGCGCGGCGCGAAGGTGGATCCGCAGGGCGATCATCGCATTGCAATGGCGTTGGCAGTGGCGGCGCTGGGCGCGGAGGGCGACACGGTCATCAAAGACTCGGAGTGCGTAGGTGTTTCGTTCCCGGATTTTTTCAAGACGCTGGAGCGTTTGCGAGATGGTGAAAATCAGGAAGACTTGCGCAAGTAAATGGTTCCGTAGCTGGTGACGATCTGGATTTTCGGCCCCGAAGCACCGACCTTGCCGCTGAGGCGCCCTGTGCCGTTCTCATCGGCGGGCTGCAATCCGGGCGCCTCGAAATCACTTTGAACTTCTCCTGAGCGCGAGATTGCGGAGATTTCGAAGCTCGATTTTGCCGGCAGCGTCAGGTCCACTTCCCCCGTTCCATTGGCGATGTTGATTTCCTCGCGCGGCGGTTGCGCATAAGTCACCTTGACGTCGCCGTGCGTTCCGGCGATGTCCAAGCGGCCCACGACGTTTTCCACTTCGATGTCCTTATCATGGGTGACGAGTTTGGCAAAGCCGCCCACGTCCGATACGTTAATCTGCCCCGAATCCAGTTCTAGCCGTCCGGTGAGATGCGCGACGGTGAGGTCGCCGGCCTGCGAGGTGTAGTGCGTGGTCTTGGTGACGTTGCGGATGCGTACCGGACCGAAGAATTCGCCCTGCAAGGTGGTGTCGCCCGCCACATCGTTTAACTCGATTTCGTTGCCGCGGCCGGTGATGCGAACACTGCCGGTGATGTCGTTAATGCGCGCGTCGCCCTTCACGAGCTGGGCAGTCACGTCCGAGCCGACGTCATGGACTTCGATATTTCCCGTCTGCGTCGTGACGTTCACTGCTCCGGCCAGGCCGGAGACAGAAACATCGCCGTGATGCGAATCGGCGGAAAGCGACACGCTCTTGGGAAGCGTCAAGTCGAAGTCCACGGTCACGTGCCCTGCGTCCATTTCTTGATTCACAGGATGAACGCTGTAGCCGTCACGGGTTTGCTCGATCACTACTTTCAAGGACTTCAAGAGATCCTCGGCAGCCGATTCGTTCGCGGCCTCGGCGGTTTCCGTGACGCTCACACGCAAATCTTTCCCATCGCCGACGTGCGCAACGATGCTGCCCATTGCCGTCGTGACCATTATGTGCGCGCCGGCGGGAATGGTCTTCGGCGGGAGTTCCTGGCTTTGCGAGCTTTTGTGATTGAAAACGTCGAGGTCAATGTTCAGATCTGGATTTTTCTCGCGGATCTTGGTGTAAATTCCCATTCCCGCTAGAACGAAGACCACCAGCACCAACAGCGCCGCCTCTCCACCAGTCAGCAGCGGCGGGCGCGCGTCGCCGGATCGCTGCGCGCTCATGTGATCCACCAGCTTGGCGATGCCCCACAAAATGATCAGCACGGGCCAAAAGCGCCAGAAGAGGTGCCAGATTCCCAGGTCCGGATGAAAGCGCGCGAGGAGAAACAGGATTCCGAGGACGATCAGAAGCAAGCCGCTAAAGATAGAACTGCGTTGTGGTCCGCCGTTGCTCACGCGCGCCTCACGAGCCGAGATGGCCTTCTTTGGAAGCCAGCGACTGCGCGGTCAGCACAACACCCGCCACGATCAGAAGAACCGGCCAAAGTTCCATGAAACTGAAGCGCGTATATTCGCCGATCAGGAAAAGCACGCCCACGGTGATGATCATTAGCGGACCCATCAGGCCACGAATCTTGCAGTGGGGGCAGTGGCAAACTGTTCGATTTGGATCGCTCATTTTCGCCTCCCCTAGGAATTCTTGTGCAGACGATCCCAAAGGATCCATCCGCCGACCAGGATCAACGCTACCGGCCAGCTCTTGGAAAACCACTCGCGCTGCAACAGGCCGAAGTTCGCGAGCAGCACCAAAACGCCGATGCCTATGAGCACGAACGCGCCGATGGGTTTGCGGCCGGGACCTTCGATCAAATTAGCTGGCTCGGGCTCCCCCTTTTTGCGGGCCTGCGCGGTGCGATAGGCCTCGATGGGCATGTAAAAATAAAAGCAGCCGAGAGCGATTCCGAGAAATGCGTTGTAAGCCTCTGGCAGGTCGCTGCTGAGTGCCGCGATCAGTCCGGCAAAGATCAACACGTGAGTCAGGGCTTTCAAGTACTGGCCGTTGTACACAGCGCCGAGGCCCGGAATGATGCCCAGCGTGGCGGCGAGTCCCGGATTTACTTCGGCCTTTCCGGGTTCTGACGCCGGCGGAGCCCCTAGCAATCCCGCGAGACATCCCTCGCAATAAAGCGCGCCGCGCACTTCGCGCGTGCACTCTGGGCACAGGGCTTTCCCGCAATTGCGGCAGTAACCGGTGGCTTGGACGTCTGTGTGCACCGCACAATTCATCGAGGGCTCCTGGGGACGTTACAAATCACGATCGCGCCAAAATTTTCCGTCCAATTGCGGTTCAGCAGAGACGCCAGCATCGTGCCGTTGCGCGACTGGCTGTGACCGGGATGCGGCGAGGTCTGCGATTTTTCTTGCGGATTCACGGAAGGCGGCTGCGAGTTCTGTTGCGGCGCGGGCGCTGGCGTGATGGAAGGAGAAGGCTCGGCATCGGGCTGCAAACGCGTCTGGATTTCGTACACCACGCGGAGGTCGTTCACGAATTTAGCGCTGCGCGCGTAGGTGAGATGGACTTGGCGGTTGGCAGTGCGAAAAACGTTTGTGGGGCTGAGGTCGGCCTTCTTCAGTTTCGTCGGGGATATCCCCGTGCTGTAAAGCACGATCAACATAGTGGCCGCAACAGTTATGACTCCCATGGCGAATCGCGGTTGCCACAATTGCGGGACCCAGGCGAACCAGCGCTGCCAGCCGCCGCTTTGCGCGCGGCGCGGGCCGAGGGTGCTTTCGAGGATTTTGGGAATTAATTGCGGCGGAGCTTCGAGTGCATCGAGCGCTCGCATCTGATGGACGAGGCCACCCACTTGCGCGACCAGCTTGCCGCACGCGTTGCAACCGCTCGCGTGCGCGGAAAAAGCCGCCGCTTCGGCGGGCGAAAGAATTCCGTCGAGATAATCGCTCAGCCTTTCTTCGGTTCGTGCGCAGTTCCAGTCCGTCATTCTTTCACTCCCGCGAATCAATTCTGCGGTCGAAGCCCCATTTCTTCCAAGATGCGCGCCAGCTCGATGCGCCCGCGGTTAATGCGGGATTTTACCGTACCCTCGGGCACTTCAAGGACGCCTTGAATCTCGCTGTAATCGAGGCCCTGCAAATCGCGCAGGATTACCGCTTCGCGCAATTCCGGCGAAAGGCGCCCTAGGCCTTGTTGCAATTGCGCGCTCAATTCCGAAGCCAGCGCCAGTTTGTCCGGCGTGCGCGCGGCCGATTGCTTGTTCTCCAGCTTGGGCATGGCGTCCTCGATCGAATCCGTCAGCCGGTCGCGCCGCGTGCGCCTGTAATGATCCACCAGCAGATTGCGCGTGACGCTGGTGAGCCACGTGGGAAACGCTCCGAAAGCCGGCCGGTAGCTCGCAAGCGTGCGGTAAATGCGCAAGAAAACTTCCTGGCTGAGGTCCTCGGCTTCGGTGGAGTTGCCGGTGAACCGGTAGCACAGGTTGAAAACGCGCCGGGTGTGCCGCCGCACAAGTTCCTCCCAGGCCGGCCCTTCGCCCCGGAGACATCCCTGCACCAATTGGGCGTCGGGCTCCAATCTTCTTTAGCCTCGCAGCTAGCATTGCCTTTCAGCCTCACAAGATGTAACGCAATCCCGGGCTAAAAAGTTCCGCGTGCCGGACCACGTGTGACGCCGTACGGCCTGATCGTTCCGCGGAGACTTGCATTGTGCCGCATCTTAACTAGCTTGGCGGCGGGAACACAAGCGCTGTGATGGAATTCGGGCGCCGCCGCGAAAGAAACGCGAAACCTGCCTTGACACTCTCGGAAGCTTGCTGTTACGGTGCGAAATCCATGCTGCGCACTTCACGTCGGATTCTCCTCCTGCTGCTGGCCCTGGTTGCGCTCGGCGGCTTGTTCTACAAGTTTCGCAATTCGATCACGCTGGAAGGGTTTCAGTGGGCCACGGTGGGGCAGTCGCTGCGCGACGCACGTCTTTCGTTGCTGGTGCTCACTGTGGCGACGATCTATGTGTGTTTCGCGATTCGCGCGCTGCGCTGGATGCGTTTTTCGCGCACGCTGGGAACTACGCACTTCCTGAATGTGTACAGTGCGACGCTGATGGGATTCACTGGCACATTCTTGCTTGGCCGGGCCGGCGAACCCATTCGACCGGTGCTGATCGCGAAGAAGGATGGCCTCTCAATCCCGCGCATGTTCGGCGTTTACGTGTTGGAGCGCGTGTTCGATATGGCGGCGACGGCAGTAATCGCAGGCGGGGCGCTGCTGTTCTTCGAGCAGCAAGGTTTGACGCCCGGCGAGCAAGACATGGTATTGAAAGTCCGTTCTGCGGGAGTCCTGCTGCTCGTCGCGCTGCTGGCGGCGGTCTCTTTTCTGATTTATTTTCGCTACCATGGTGCGGAGTGGCTGGCGCGGAGGTTGCAGAATCCATCGTGGCGAATCGGTTGGCGCGGCAAGATCATCCAGCTGCTGGAGGGATTCGCCGAAGGGTTGCAGGGCATACGAACGTGGAATGATCTGGGCGCGTTGATTGGACTTTCGGCCGTGCATTGGTTCCTCATCGTGGTGTGTTATTGGTGGGTGGCGCACGCGTTTGGCGGCAAGCTCGGCGAACTGACCCTGGCCGACGCGGCGCTGGTGCTGGCGTTTTCGATGGTAGGGTCGGCCGTGCAATTTCCCGGCGTGGGCGGCGGAGCGCAAGTGGCCACATTTCTTGTGTTGACGCTGATCTTTGGAGTAGAAAAGGTGCCGGCGGCGACGATGTCCATCGTCGTGTGGCTACTTACTTTTGCATCTTGTAGTTTGGTGGGGCTGCCTTTGCTGTTCCGCGAAGGATGGTCCATGGGCGATTTGCGCAAGATGGCGACGGCTGCCGAGCAGGAAGCCGAATCCGTGGCGGAAGAAATTGTGCTTGGCGCGCATCCTGCAAAACCGGGAGAAGAAACGCGGTGAAATGCCCTTTCTGCACGAACCTGGACGATAAAGTTGTGGACTCGCGCGAGGCGCGCACGGGCGATTTGATCCGCCGCCGCCGCGAGTGTTTGAAATGCAGCCGCCGCTTCACGACCTACGAGCGCATTGACGAAATTCCTTACATGGTGATCAAGAAGGATGGGCGGCGCGAAAAATTCGAACGCGCCAAACTGTTGCAAGGGCTGTTAAAGGCTTGCGAGAAGCGGCCTGTGCCGGTGGGCAAGTTGGAAATGATTGTGGATGAGGCGGAGCAGTTCGTAAGTGAGGCGCCGGAGCGCGAGCGCACGACGAAGGATATTGGCGAGCACATCATGCAGAAACTGAAGAAGCTGGATAAGGTGGCTTACGTGCGATTCGCGTCCGTGTATCTGGATTTCAAGGATGTGAAGGAGTTCATGGATGAGCTGAAAGTATTGCTGAAGGACCGCGTAAAGAAATAATTCTGCTAGCCCCGCCAGACGCCCGCTGCAAATTTCTTGATGGTGCGAAATCCCAGATGCTCGTAGAGCCGCACGGCGGAAGTGTTGATGCTGGTGACGGTGAGCGAAAGCGATTCGTAACGTCTGCGGCGCAGCGCTTGGATGGAGCTTTCCATCAATGCGCGGCCGATGCCATGGCCTTGATATCCGGGCATCACGCAGATTTGCGTTGTGTGGCCCACGCGCTCAGCCACGGTTGACGTTAGCACCATGCCGATGGGCCGGTCGCCCGTCGCGGGACGCACCAGGAAAGAAGCCTCGGGCAGAAACTGGCCGCAGCCGGGTAGCAGCACGATATTGCGCAGGAATTTCATTCCGCCGGATTCGGTGCGGTACTGGTCGTTGATTTCTCCATCCACATGATCGGCATAAGCCAGATGAATCAGCCGCGCCGCGGATTCAAATGCGCGATCCGTCCAAGGCTCCAGGCGCAGGCCGGTGGAAAGCGGCGTGCCGCCGAGCTTGGCGTCCGCGAGCGTCAACAACATGAACTGCCGCGTGTACAACTTGAAATACTGCGAGAGAAATTCAGGATCGAGTTCGGTGCCGAAGGGCATCAGCTGCGCTTCCACGCGTTCCAGGCGAGGAGTGGCGTGCAACGCCGTCACCATTTCGGTTACCAGCGCGCGAGTGATAGGCTCCTGCGAAAAACGGGAGGAAACGAACAAGCCGCCGATGAGTCCTTTGTGATCTTCCAGCACGTAGAAGCCGTATCCGGCAGGATTGCCCTCTTCCATGGACACGTAGCCGCCCAGCGAGCGAGAGTCGATGAATCTGCGAATCAGCTCGATCGAGGAGCGGTAGTCCCAATGCAGCTCGTCGCGCCAGTGGCGAGCTTCTTCCTGGAAGAGCGGGTCCAGGGTCCGCGCCTGAATTTGCCGGAGATCAACAATCTGCATGTATTAAAGGAAACAACCCCCAAGCCATTATAAGCATGGGCGGCGGTAGAACCCAACTGCGGGAGTTGCTGGCCCCGTGGGTACGAAATCCGTGCATGTTCTGACGCTTAAGGGAATTTGTCTGAAATGTAACTCCCTGTACCATCAGCCTACCGTGCGGATGCGGGGATTTGTGCTACCATGCAATTCGCCGAGGCGAGAATTGCGCGCGCCCGCGCTCACCGGATGGCCGTCCTCTCAGAACTACGCTATCCAACAACGCGTATCGCTAAGCTCCTCTCGGGACTCTTCGCGATTGCGCTCTTTCTATTTGTGTCTGTTGCGACTGTTTCCGGATTTCTTCTG
>Ga0210407_10001400_pt1 | contig 22800 bp, 15 predicted proteins | sample IncBWC27MmetaG_FD_150860 | JGI IMG/M metagenome (GOLD analysis project Ga0210407, IMG submission 150860) | Forest soil microbial communities from Barre Woods Harvard Forest LTER site, Petersham, Massachusetts, United States - Inc-BW-C-27-M | ecosystem: Environmental > Terrestrial > Soil >... | reverse complement strand
AGCGGCGCGTCGACTTCGTCCAGAATGCAGAAGGGGCTTGGCTGGTAGCGGAAGATGGCGATGAGCAGCGCCAGCGCGGTCATGGCCTTTTCGCCGCCGGAGAGCAGCAGCACGTTTTGCAAGCGCTTGCCTGGAGGCGAAGCGACGATGTCGATACCAGCGTCGCCGGAGCTGTCCGGCTCGGTCAAACGCATTTCCGCCATGCCGCCGCCGAAAATGGTGTGGAAGGCGTCGGAGAAGCTCTTGTTGATGGCGTGGAAAGCGTGCTCAAACTTTTCCTTGGTGGCGAGGTCGAGCTCGGCGATGGCTTGCTGGGTGTCCGCAATGGACTGCAATAAATCATCGCGCTCGCGCGTCAGGAACGTGAAGCGCTGCTCGCACTCGTTGAACTCTTCGAGCGCCATCATGTTGACGGGGCCCATGGATTCGATGCGCTGCTTCATTTCGCGATAGTTTGTTTCGGCGATGGCCAGCTCTTCGCCGGACATGAAAGCCGCTTCCGTGGCGATGAGATCTTCGGGCTGCACGTTCACTTCGCTCATGCACGTTTCGCGCAGGTGCTGGCGGTCGGAGTCATTCTTGGCGCGATCGACTTCCGCGTGGCCGCGTTGCTCGCGAAGCTCCTGCAGCGACTGGCGGCCCATGCGCAGATGATCTTCCATTTGCGTGACGCGCGTGCGGGCGGCATCCCATTCCTGCTCGAGTTCCCGCTGGCGGACTTCCAACCGCAACTTTTCGCCGCGCAGACCTTCCAGTTGCAGAGCGAGATCCTCGCTTTGCCTGGTGAGGGCACCAGTCTCGTCGAGAATAGATGTTACTTGCTGCTGAAGAGCGGCTTCGCGGCGTCCTAGTTCGGCGCGCTCTTCGTTCAACCGGGCGGAGAGCGCTTCGGCGGCCGTCAGCCGCTCGTTCATCGCCGCAAATTTGGCGCGGCCGGCGGCGAGCTCATTCTGTTCCGATTGGATGGACTCGCGAAGCTGGACGAGCGTTTCCGCAAGCCGGACGCTTTCGGCGTCGGCTTCGGCGCGGCTCAGCGCGGCGGCGGCATGCTGGTTCTTCGCGCGCTCGGAACGCTGCCGTGCGTTTTCTGCTTCCTTGCGGACACGCGCGAGTTCGTTTTGGCAGACGGCGAGTTCCAGTCCGAGGCGCGCCAGTTCGCTTTGCATCTGGCCATGGCGATGCATGGCGGAGATCGCTTCATGTTCCGCTTCACGCTGCTTCTCATCGATTTCGGTCAGCGCCTGTTCCGTCGAAAACAACTCATCAGCGACGCTTTTGAGCGCGGCTTGCTTTTGACTCATTTCATGTTCGAGCTGCATCACTTCGGCGTCCAGCGCCCGCAATTCGCGCTTCATGCCCAGCGGACCAACTTCATCCGGGCGGCCCCCGGTGACCATGCGCCCTTGGTAGCAGGTACCATCGGGAGTAACGAAGGCGTATTGCGAATTTTCCCGCGCCAATTTTTCCGCGGCTGCCGTGCTCTCCGTCAAATACGCAGAGCGCAGCCGGGGCAGGAATTGTTTTGCTGCGGCACCGAGCGGATCGCGGAACTCCACCAATTTATCGAGGCGTGAGATGACGCCGTCTTCCGCGCGGAAATTGACGATTGGCTCGTATTCGGAGGAAAGACGCAGGTTTCGGAGCGAGTCCACAAAGAAGGTGGCCCGGCCGCCCACTTCGTCGCGCAGCATGGAAACGCCGGCGCGGGCGTGGTCGTAGGTTTCGACGACCACGTATTCCAATTCGTCGCGCAGGTATTGCTCGACGGCGGCTTCGTGCCGCTCTTCGACCTCCGCGTAATCTGCCAGCACGCCGACGGCGCGAAAATCCTTTCCGCCGCCGCGTTCGTTGGCGGCAAAAAGCTTCTGGACCGCGTCCGCCGTATACGAGCGGTCGTTCAGGATTTGCGTTAGCGTCGTATGCCGCGCGCGAACTCCCGCCAACGAATCACGGAGTGCCCCGGCTTCTTTCGACAGGGCGTCGCGCTGTTCGCGGAATCCAGCGATCTTGGCCTGAAGCTCCGCGGCGCTCCGCTTCAGGCCATTGAGTTGGCCCGTAGCGGATTCATGATCGAAAGCCGCGCGCTCGGCGTCATCGCGCGCGCGCATGGAAGTCTCCAGCAAGTCGTGCTCGTTTGTTTCGAGCCTTCGCAGCGCTTCCGTCTGGTGGACGAGCGCCTCTTCGGCTTGCTTCTGCTCTCCATGGAGGCGCAGGAGGCTTTCGCCGGCTTCCGAGGAAGAACGTCGCAACGCCTCGATCCGCGCTTCGGATTCGACAATTTGGACGGCGCGCGACTCGGCTCGTTTCGCGAGCTCCTCCACGTGCGCGGTCAAAACGCCGGATTCTTCGCGCAGCAGCGTGACCGCCTGAATCTGCAAGGCGCTCCGCGATTCCCATTCCACGGCCTGCGCCGTGGCTTGCGTCAGCTCGGTATTAACCTGCGCATGACGCCCGGCGAGCTCCTCGCCACGCTGCCGGTTGAAGGCAATGCGATTCTCGCTGCGGTCGACTTCCAGCGCTGTAAGATTCAAAACATTTTGGTTTTGCCGGATTTCGGCGTCCAATTCGTAAATTCGCTGGTTCAGCCGGTCCTGTTCGCCTTCCTGCTGTTGGATGGCGGTCGCGCGCTGCAACTCCGCGGCATGCAGTTCTTCGAGCCGCTTGGCAGTGCGCTCGGCTTCGGCGTCCAGTTCGCGCGCCTTGCCCGCCAGCATTTGGCGCACAATGCCGCGCATCTGGTCGCGGATTTCGGAATAGCGGCGCGCCTTGGCGGCCTGGCGCTTCAACGAGCTAAGCTGCTTTTCGACTTCCACAACGATGTCGTTGACACGAGAGAGATTGACCTTTGAGGATTCCAGCTTGGCTTCCGCGAGGCGCTTTTTTGTTTTGAACTTCGTAACGCCCGCAGCCTCTTCGATGATGGCGCGGCGCTCCATGGGCTTGGTAGAAAGGATCAGTCCGATGCGGCCCTGCTCGATGATGGCATACGAGTCTGGCCCGAGGCCAACGCCCATGAACATTTCCTGGATGTCGCGGAGCCTTCCGACGCGGCCATTGATCAGGTATTCGCTTTGGCCGGAACGATACAAGCGACGGCTGACGACGACTTCGCCCGGCTTCGTGGCCAGGATCGGCTTGTCCGGTTGCTTTTTCTTCCGTTTGAACTTGCCACCGGGTTCAGCCGCAGATGGAGCCGAACCGTCGGCGGTCGCCTCTATCATTTCAGGGAGCTGCGCGGAGTCAAGCGAGAGAGTCTCGGTCGTATCGGTCAAGCTGGAGGTTTCGTTGTTTCCACTCGCAAGGGACGCGGAATCCGCTCCAGAGTCTGATGCCGCGCTCTCCAACACGAAGCGGGCGGCCTCAGCCAGTTCGGGATCTTCCATGGTGATGGTGACTTCGGCGAGTCCCAGCGGCGGGCGCTTGGTGGTGCCATTAAAAATGCAATCGGCCATGCGCTCGGCGCGGAGCGATTTGTGGCTCTGCTCCCCAAGAACCCAGGAAATGGCGTCCACGACGTTGGATTTGCCGCAACCGTTCGGCCCGACGATGCACGTCGTGCCCGACCCGCTGAACGTGACCACGGTCCGTTCGCAGAACGACTTAAAGCCAACGATTTCGACTTTTCGCAGCTTCAGCAAGATGTCCCCTTTGTCCCTCAAATCGCGCTAAAACACGTTTCATGCCAACAACAATCGCTCTGTTTACCCAGGGCCGTGGCAATCGAACGCGAGGAGAGACGGCGTTGTATTCCTCGAGGGGAGGGGCTTTCGAGCGTCGAGCTGATCCCATGCAAACGGAGATCGCCCGAAAAACGTTTGGCAGGTTCTCAGTCAGAGGCCCAGCCGCCTGGCGCAAGGATGGCGGTACGGGAAAAAACAGTAACACGATGTGCTGCGCGTGTAAAGCCTTACCCTACTACCTGTGGCGGCTTTGCCAGCCACTTGCTTTTATTCGATGGCGCCCGTCGCTCGTCTTTCGCTTATTTGGTGGCAGGCGATCCCTCTTTCAAGTATTTATCGTACCAAGCGAGGATGCGGTTGAGGCGATCCAGCAAGTGCTTCTCCTCGTGAAAGCCGTGAGGCTCGCGCGGGTACACAACGAGTTCGGTCTCGACGCCGTAGCGTTTGAGGCCGCGGTAGAGTTCCTGGCTCTGGCCTGGCGGGTCGACCGGGTCGGCGTCTCCCTGAAGGATCAATGTCGGCGTTTTCACATTCTTCAGATGGACGAGGGGCGAACTGTTCAGGAATCCGGCGATCTTTTCCGGCTCATACGGAAGACCGTAGAACCACTCGTCGTAGGAAGGGCCCTGCTCGGTCCCGTATTCGGAGATGAGATTGGACAGTCCCGCGCCGGAGACAGCCGCTTTGAACATATCGGTCTGCGTGATCGCCCACTCGGACATGTATCCGCCGTAAGACCAGCCTCCGATCCCAAGCCGCTTGGCGTCGGCAATTCCGCGATCGACCAAGTCTTTCACGCCGGCGACCACGTCCTGGTAATCGCCGCCGCCCCAGTCGCCGCGATTCATCTCAATGAATTTCTGGCCATAGCCGCTCGATCCGCGAATATTGGGATAAAAAACAGCGTAGCCGCGCGCCGCAAGGAGTTGACCCCACGTCTCGACGGAGTCTTGCCAGGCGCCTGTGGGACCGCCGTGAATCAGCGCAATGAGCGGCAGCTTCGACTTGCCGTCGTAGCCAAGCGGCTTCAATAGAGCGGCTTCAATCTCCAGACCGGGTGATTTGGACTTGTACTTGTAAAATTCCGGGGCACTCAGTGTGTATTGCTTCCAGGAATCGTTCAGGTGAGAGATTTGCTTCGGCGCGCTCTTCTGGTCCCATAGCCATAATTCCTGGGGAGTTGTTGCGGTTTGACCGCCAAAAGCGACTTCGCCAGAATCCGAAACACTGAAAGCGTTTGGATTGGCCGGCATCGCAGGGATATCTCTGAGCGCGCCTTCCGCGCTGAAGGAGACAAATTTCGTGTGAAAGCCATCTTCCACAAGAGCGAGCAAACCGCCGTCCTTGGTCCAGCGAAAGTCAAAGACCGGCCGGTCCACGCTGGCGCCGCTCAGATTCTGGGTGGCCTTTTCGCCGTGCCGGGCGAGGATGAGGTCATGCGGGCTGGGGCCGTCTTCTCGACAGCCGACGAACGCCATCCTCTTGCCGTCGGCCGCGATGCGGATATTGCCAAAAGGCCCGCGAGGAGCGAGGGTTTGCGTCATGGGATCGGCAGCTTTGCGGTCGCCGGCGGAAGCAGCCGAGAGGCGAAAGAAAAAAATGCGCTCGGTGTTCTGATCGGATTCGGGGCGATCCGTGGCGTTGAGCATGAGACCCGTTCCGGAGGGATGCCAGACGGCCTCGCGGATATCCCACTTGGGTTCGGTGAGCGCTTTGGCTTCTCCGGTGTCCAGACTGAGCAGCCAGAGTCGTGAATGTTTGTCTTCTTTGTCTACAACACGCGCGTCGTCTTTATCTTTTTCCTTTTTTTCTTCCGCCTCTGTTTTTGCGTCGGGAGCGAGAAAGGCGATCTGCTTGCCATCGGGAGACCAGGCAAAATTCTTCACCCCGCGCTTTCCTTTGGTCAGCGCGCTGGCCTCTCCTCCGTCCGCGCGCATGGCGTAGACCTGCTGCTGTTCGTCACGATCGGAAAGGAAAGCGAGCTGTTTGCCGTCGGGCGACCAACGCGGCAAGAATTCGGACTTGGCGGAAAATGTGAACTGTCGCAAGGCGCCAGACTGCTTCTCATAAATCCAAATGTGTCGCGCGCGGCGCTCTCCCTTCGCAGGCTCCGTGACTACAAATGCCAAGCGGTTGCCGTCGGAGGAGAATTGCAGGTCAGAAATGTTGTTCAGGTTTAGAGAAGCTTCGGGAGTCAACAGTTTGGGCGCATTGGCCTTGGACGGCTCCTGAGCAACAGCAGGCATAGCAAGGGCTATGAGAGCGGCCAAAGCGCTAGCGGAAAGAAAACGATTCATCGATGACTCCTTCTCAAGAAGAGGACTGTATCCGTGCGAGCGGCCAGCGTCAATTAGGACTAAACAGGTCGCATTGGCTTTGCTTCCGCGCAACAGCGTTCCGCTTCGACATTGCTACGTTTCAAACCGCTCGGCTACAATCGAACGCTTATTCCTGTGCGGAAAGAGACCATCTACAGCCCATGGCCGATATTCAGCTCCACAACACGCTGAGCGGGAAAATCGAGAATTTCGTTCCGCAAAAAGCGGGCGAAGTGCGCATGTACACGTGCGGGCCGACGGTCTACGATTACGCGCACATCGGGAACTACCGCACGTTCGTGTTTCAGGATATTTTGCGGCGGTTCCTGAAGCTGCGCGGATTCAAGCTGAACCACGTGATGAACCTCACCGACGTAGACGACCGCATTATCGCCAACGCTGCTGCCGCCGGCGTGGGCATCCGCGACTACACCGCGAAATTCGTGCAGGCGTTCTTCGACGATTGCAAAACGCTCAGCATCGAGGCGCCGGAGCACTGGATCCGGGCGACCGATCACATAGATGACATGGTGAAGCTGATACAGAGATTGCAGCAAAAAACATTCACCTATCCGGGGGATGGTTCCATTTATTACCGCATCGCGAAATTTCCCGCGTACGGGAAGCTCTCGAAGATCGATCTGACCGGGATTCAGGCGGGCGCGCGCGTCGACAACGATCGCTACGAAAAAGAGAGTGCGCGGGATTTTGCGTTGTGGAAAGCGCCGAAACCCGGAGAGCATTTCTGGGAAACTCCGCTTGGGCCGGGGCGTCCCGGATGGCACATTGAGTGTTCCGCAATGGCCATGAAGTATCTCGGAGAGACGCTGGATATTCACACTGGTGGAATCGACCTGGCCTTTCCGCATCACGAAAACGAAATCGCGCAAAGCGAGGGTGCGACCGGCAAGCCATTCGCCCGGTATTGGCTGCATGCCGAGCATTTGCTGGTCGAAGGCGAAAAGATGTCCAAATCGCAGGGGAATTTCTTCACGCTGCGCGATTTATTTGCGAAAGGCTACAAGCCTTCGGCTCTGCGGTTTGCCCTCGCCAGTGTTCCTTACCGCAAGCAGCTCAATTTCACGTTCGATGGCCTCCAGCAAGCGGCCAGCTCGGTCGAGCGGTTGCGGAATTTTGCCGATCGGCTGAAGCGTGGGAAATTTCCCGCCGGCAAGCAAGAGGGGATGGCGGCGCGCATTGAAAAAGCGGCCGAGGAGTTTGACGCCGGACTTTCAGACGACTTGAATACGGCGCGGGCGCTTGCCGCAGTGTTCGATCTGGTGCGCGAAGCGAATATTGCCATCGATAAAGGCGAATTCCGCCAGGCCGACGTCCAAGCCGTACTGGACTTTTTGGCCGTATTCGACAAAGTCTTCGCCGTCGTGGAAGACAACGACGCCGGGAAACTTCGCGCGCTGGGATACGGCGGCGGGGAGGGCGGGCCGGGCGACGAGGAGATCGACAAGCTGGTCGCGGAGCGCAACGCCGCGAAGAAAAAGCGCGACTTTGCCACCGCCGACCGCATCCGCAAAGAACTCGCGAATCGTGGTATAATCATTGAGGACGCTAAAGATGGCAGCGTCCGCTGGAAACGCAAGTGAGCCTTAACCTTCCAATTCGCTCTTTGTTTGTCCCGGGGTTCCTCCCGCCGGCCGCCCAGCGGCCAGAACTCTACGGCGTAGACTTAGTCTAATTTTCTTTCTCCTGCAGGCCGCTCGCGGATACGTCCGCTTGCGGGCCCGCGTATCCCCGTAGTTCGCGATTAACTCCAACCTTTTGTTTCTTCTACGGAGGAAGAAATGCCAACGACATTAGAAGTGAAAACGCCCCGCCTCGTGACAGCGCTGCCCGGGCCGAATGCCAAGCGCGTTCTGGAGCAAGACGCGAAATTCATGTCGCCGTCGTATACGCGCGACTATCCGCTGGTGGCCAAGCGCGGACACGGCGCGATCGTGGAAGATGTGGATGGTAACTCCTTCCTCGATTTCGCGGCAGGGATCGCTGTGTGTTCGACCGGGCATTGCCATCCAAAAGTTGTCGCTGCGATTCAGAGGCAGGCGGCCGAACTGATTCACATGTCCGGGACGGATTTTTACTATGAAAGCATGCCGCAACTGGCAGAGCGGCTGGGCCGGACAGTGCCGGGCGCGGAGAGCAAGAAGGTCTTTTTCACCAATTCAGGGACGGAAGCGATCGAAGGCGCCATTAAACTGGCAAGATACGCGACCAAACGCGACAAGTTCATCGCCTTTTACGGCTGCTTCCACGGCCGCTCGATGGGCGCCCTGTCGCTGACAGCGTCGAAGTCGACCCAGCGCAAGGGATTCGGCGCGCTGCTCAGCGGCGTCGAGCACATTCCGTATCCCTATGCTTATCGCTGCGCGCACGGTCATACGGCGGAAACCTGCGGCGCGGAGATCTTGGAACAGCTCGAAGGGCAGATTTTCAAGCGGTTGTTCGACCCTGACGACGTTGCCGGCATCATCATCGAGCCCATTCAGGGCGAAGGCGGGTATGTGCCGGCGCCGAAGTTCTTCCTGCAGGAATTGCAGCGCATCTGCCGGCAGCACGGCATCATCTTCATCGTGGACGAAGTACAGTCAGGCATGGGCCGCACCGGAAAGTGGTGGGCTTGCGAACACGCTGGAATCGAGCCGGACATTCTTTGCTCCGCGAAGGGAATTGCGAGCGGCATGCCGCTCGGCGCGATCATCGCGAGAGAAAGCGTGATGCGCTGGAAGCCGGGTGCACATGGCACGACGTTCGGCGGGAATCCGGTGTGCATTGCGGCAGCGCTGGCCACTATGGATCTAATCGAGAGCGAGTACAAGGAAAACGCCTGCCACTTGGGAGACTACCTCTTCGGGCGGACGGCAGATTGGACGAAGAACTTCAAAATCATCGGCGACGTCCGGGGGCGCGGATTGATGGTTGGCATCGAAATCGTCCGTGATCAGCGCACCAAGGAAAAAGCTGCGGATTTGCGCAACGCCATCGTTGATCTGGCGTTTCATAAGGGCCTGTTGGTGCTCGGCGCGGGGGAGAACACCATTCGCCTGTCGCCACCGCTCCTGATCGATCAGGAACAAGCAGACTTCGCTGCGCGAACGCTGGAAGACTGCTTCCGCGAGGTCGAAAAGAAAGTCTGATCCGAGACGAGAGCACAGAACAGGATTGAGACAATAGCCGCAGAAACCCTTGGGTCCCGTGGCTGCTGCAGAAGAAGTGTGGCAGCCACGGTTTTTTTGTTTATACTGCGCGATTACAGGGAGCGGCAGAATCGAATCCATGCCCGTCTTTTCAAACCTGATGTTTCGAGCTGTGCACTGGGCGGCGCGGCGAGGCCTGCGTGAAGAGCAGAGTTTTTCCAGCGATGCGAGAAAGCAGGAAGCTCGGCGCACCGGCGTTCGCGGGGAAACCTATGCCTACTGGTATTTGCGGAGGCAGGGGTACATATTCGTAGCGCGAAATTACACTCCGCGCGGCATCAAGGGCGAAATCGATCTCGTCGGTTACGACGGCAAGACGCTGGCGTTTGTGGAAGTCCGGACGCGCACGATCCGGGATGATTTGCAGGCGCTGCCTGAGCTTAGTGTTACAAGGGAAAAGCAACACGTTGTGGTTCGGACGGCGCAGCGATTTCTTGCGGAACGCCATGTCGGCGAATGTCCTTGCCGGTTTGACGTGATGGCAATTGACAATTGTCCAGGGCAGCCGCCGGTGGTCCGGCTGCACAAGGATGCGTTCAGCCCTCAAATGTGAGTGGCCGGCTGGAGCATCTTCACGGGAACGCCAGACGCGGTACAATTTATACTCTCTCTGGCTTACTCGCCCTTCGCGAGTGGCCCAGAACCTCTTCGAGGAGGATTGCTTTGCCGGAGTTGCGAAAAGACCCAATCACGGGCCGATGGGTGATCATTTCAACGGAACGAGGGAAGCGGCCAAACGACTTCCTCCGTGAGAGCGTCATCCCCAGGGAAGAGAAGAATTGTCCCTTCTGCGTGGGCAATGAATCGCGAACTCCGCCGGAAATTCTCGTTTACGGCCGGAACGGCGGAGGCCCAAACACGCCGGGCTGGAGCATCCGGGTGGTGCCAAACAAATTTCCCGCATTGGGCATCGAAGGCGAACTGGACCGTGAAGGCGAAGGTCTCTTTGACAAGATGAATGGCATCGGCGCGCACGAAGTCGTCATTGAGTCGCCCAACCATCTTGCAACGCTCGCCACCCTGCCTGAACGCGCCGTTGAGGATGTTCTCTGGGGTTATCGGGATCGCATGCTCGACCTGAAGAATGACAAGCGCTTCCGTTACATTCTGATTTTCAAGAATCACGGGGAAGCCGCCGGCGCGACCATCGATCACCCGCACTCCCAGTTAATCGCCCTGCCCATCGTTCCGCGCCGCGTCCGGGAAGAGGTCGACAACTGCTGGCATTATTACGACGAGAAAGAACGCTGCATTTTCTGCGACATTATCCGGCAAGAGCGCGACACGGGTGAACGCGTCATCGGCGAGAACGAGCATTTCATCACGCTAGCGCCATATGCTCCGCGCTTTCCGTTTGAGATGTGGCTGCTGCCGAAAGTGCACGGATCGTCCTACGAGAATAATCAGAGCTCCATGTATGCCAGCCTCGCGCGGATGCTGAAGGATACTCTTATGCGCCTCGACCAGGTGCTTGACCGCCCCGCGCTTAACTTCATGATTCACACCTCTCCGATCGGCGAAGAGATCAACGACCACTACCACTGGCACATCGAGATCATTCCGAAGTTGACGAAAGTGGCCGGCTTTGAATGGGGCACCGGGTTTTACATCAATCCAACACCCCCGGAAGAGTCGGCGCGATTTTTGCGCGAAGCGAAGATTCCCGCTCTGGCGGAGAAAAAGTAGGAACCGGCGGAGGAGACGCCAGCAGGGCGTGCCCGAAGAGTTCGGGCTGATTTGCTATACTCAAAGATTCGGCGCGGTACCCAAGTGGCCCAAGGGAGAGGTCTGCAAAACCTCCATTCGTGGGTTCGAATCCCACCCGCGCCTCCAACCTTCGCGTTTCAAATCAATGGATTACAACTTTCGTTCCCTTCCCCAATTCCCCAACTTGGGAACGACTGGGAAAAGAGCTTGTTCCAGACTCTCAATTGCACATCGATGTGTATCCGGAATCGCCGCTCCAACTAAGCTTTCCAGCACAAGTGCGCACGATTCTTCACCACGGCTGCGTCAGTTTCTCCTCGCCCCCATTCACCAAGCCCGAACTTCAGGCGTTCTTGGAACAAGTCGCCAACAAAAACGCCAGGTTCCGCGTGGCTTCACAGCGCGTGTCCAAATTCTCGCGGTTCGTTAGCTGAAGAAAACTGCGAAACTGTACACAAGTGGATAGATACGCGTCTCGACGACGTCTAGGATTCAATACGCAAGCTTACGCAGCCCGGCCCACCGACCCCATGTTCAAGAGTGTGCGGCAGGTCGAGATGCTGTACGTCTTACCGAAATTCATCTAGGGCAGTTGCCTATCCGGGATCCAGCCCTGCTGATTTGGACCTAGTTGATACTCTCGTTAGGAAACAGTTGGTTAGGGATTGCGCGGACGATGCCCAGGAGTTTCTGCGCCTTCCCCAATAACTGCTCTTCAAACGTGTAGTTTGGTTGGCGGTTGCCTCTTTCTCCATCTCTTGAAGCGAAGGCCAAAGAAAGCAACTCGTTCAGCCTCAGCGGCCCCCCTCATCCCCGTCCACGAGCTGTCTAGAAAGCAGAGGAAGTAATGAGACTGCTAGTGATTTTTTGTGCGAACGCGCACCGACTTATTCTTCGCGACGCAATCGGGGGATGGCGGATTCAATGAGTCTCCGACGCAAGGATTCTCAAATGCACGCCAATGGATGGCTTCGCAATGTTCGATGGTTGTGGCAATGTTGCGTACTGCCTGCTGTCTTCGCGCTTGCGACCGTAATGGTGGTCACTAACAGGGCGGCCGGCGCGACCAGCAATTCTGCCACTCTTGACGTTGTCGACGTGGCTCCAACGATCGCGACTCAACCGGTCGACCAAACAGTGACCGCAGGGCAGACGGCGACGTTCACGGTGATGGCGGCGGGGACCGTACCGCTAAGGTACCAGTGGCAGCAGAACGGGGTGAATATAGCGGGGGCGACTTCAGCGAGCTACACGACGGCGGTGACGACGACTTTAGATAGCGGATCAACGTTCACGGTGGCGGTGAGCAACACAGCAGGGACAGTGACGAGCGCCGCCGCAGCGCTGACAGTGGATACGAGCCTCGTTGCTTCCTATTCCTTTGAGGAAGGCACGGACGCAACGACCGTGGACTCGTCCGGGAACAACAACGTCGGCTCTCTCGTCAACGGTCCGACCTGGACGACCGGCAAAATTGGGAAGGCGCTCTCCTTTGCGGGTCCCAGCAATCCGCAGTACGTCAACATAGGAAACGGGACAAGCCTGCGGATTACCGGGAGCTTGACCATTGGCGCCTGGATTTACATAACCTCCTTTCCTGCGAATGATGCAGCCATTGTTTCCAAGAGATCGTCGGTTTCAAGAGGTTATCAACTCGATGTCACTCCAGATACTGGTTCGAGAACACTTGGATTCAAACTAACGAGCAGTTCGAATGCCAAAATGATGCGCTATGGCGCAACGACACTTCAGGTGAACCGGTGGTACTACATGGTAGGAGTTTACGATGCGACAGCCACGTCGATGAATGTCTACTTGGATGGACGACTAGACAATGGATTCTTGTCCGGTGTGGTGACTTCTACGCAGACGGACTCGAGCGAAAATGTAAATATCGGAAGAAAGCCAAGTTTAGCAGGGTTTGAGTTCGCAGGAACGATCGACGAAGTAAGAATGTTTAGTCGAGCCCTAAGTGCAGGAGACGTGCAGGCATTGTATAACGACGGGTTGGGATCTGGGGTCACGGCGCCTGCAATCACCAGCCCGACCACCGCGAGTGGGACCATGGGCAACGCATTCTCGTATCAGATCACGGCGACGAACTCGGCGACAATTTATACGGCGAGTGGGTTGCCAGCCGGACTAACGGTCAATGCGGGGACGGGGTTAATTTCCGGGACGCCCGCGGGTGCAGGAACGTCTATCGTGACGCTGGGAGCCACAAACAGTGGCGGGACGGGAAACGCGACTCTGGCGCTGACGGTGAATGCAGCGGCGGTGGCGCCGACGATCACGACAGCACCAGGGAACCAGACGGTGACCGCGGGACAGACGGCAACGTTTACGGTAACCGCAGCAGGGACGGCACCGGTAAGTTACCAGTGGCAGAAGAGCGGCGTGAACATCGCGGGAGCGGCTTCAGCGAGCTACACGACGGCGGTGACGACGACAGCGGACAGTGGATCGACGTTTGACGCGGTGGCTACGAACGCGGCAGGGACAGTGACGAGCGCCGCCGCAACGCTGACAGTGAATCCGGCAGTGGTGCCAGGAATTCAGGTCAGCTCCAACGCCATCAATTTCTTAAACGATGTGGTGGGCAGTAATTCGAGCCAAGCCCTGATCATCTCAAATGTGGGGACGGCCCCACTGACCATCGCGCAAGTGGCGGAGACCGGTTCTGCTTTCAGCCTCAGCGGATTTTCACTACCGTTAAATGTAAACGTCGGGCAACAGACCACAATTACAGTGGCGTTTCAGCCGACTGTGGTGGGGGGAGCATCCGGCAACATCTCCATCGTAAGCAACGCCCCCAGTTCACCTACTCCAGTTACACTCAGCGGCACGGGAATCGCCGCAACACTCACTCTGGGCATCAGCCCCACGAATCTGAGCTTTGGAAACGTGACAACGGGAACGTCCTCAGGCACGCAAAGCATCACGATTACCAACACGGGTAATTCCAGCGCGACAATCTCGCAGATCAACTTGAGCGGAACCGACTACACGTTGATGGGCGGCAGCGCACCGTTCACGCTCACTCCGACCCAAAACATCACGCTAATTGTAATGTTCAGTCCCACAACAGCGGGTGCGGTAAGCGACAGCATCGCGGTTGTCAGCGACGCGACCGGATCGCCTGCCACCATCGCTCTATCCGGGACGGGAGTCACTCTTGTACAGCATACGGTGGCGCTAACCTGGAATGTCAGCACGTCGACCGTGTCCGGTTACAACGTTTATCGCAGTACCGTGAGCGGGAGTTCCTACACAATGCTCAACACTTCCCTAGTCGCCGTGCTCAATTATACCGATGCGACCGTAGTGAGCGGCACGACGTACTACTATGTGACGACAGCGGTTGATTCCAGCGGCAACGAGAGCGCGTACTCGGACCAGGTTAGTGCGCTCATACCATGAGTTACAGCGCGAATGGTAATTTGCGGGTCTTGCATGGGGAGTGGCTCACAACTGTGGCTAACCTCTTTTAACGATTGATCCGAATTCTAAGTGTGCACGCACCAGAGTCGGATTCGGTGCCGTCAGGTTCCTGAGCAGTCACTGCAACTATATGCTCTCCGGCGCGAAGGCTAAGGGGCGGACTTGTTCCGGTGATTCCTTCAACGAATCCATTAGCGTCGACAGGAACGGAGATCGAGAATAGCTTCTCGTGCTTGTCGTCGGTCGTGTCATACACGTTAAACTGTTTTACGCAATTCTTCGTGAGCGTCAGCGAACAAGGATGGCTCAAGTTGAAATCATAGTTGAACGTGACTGTAACTCTCCGTTTGCGCGGGTTGGCTACGCCCAAACTAACGAATGTCAGCGCGAATAGAGTCAAAAGGGTTCGTCGGATGGTTAATTCTATCTTCAATCAGCCAATGCCCTCTCCGCGGCTGAGAACTCCACGATCCGCGACAAGGAAAGTGTAATCTAATAGTTGAGGTCGGTGTCAAGGGAACAAACGGCTGAGCTTGCCTCGGATTCATCTGGCCCATTCGCATTTCAGATTCCGGTTGGGATATTGGATCCATAAAGTGCTGCTTTCGGATACGGACACCTGCGCCCTCAAGCTTCTTCGTTTCCCTGTCGGAATCCGGTTGATTCCGCCGAATAGTTTCAAATTGAACCATTTCTCTGATTTCGTTCCATCACGGGCATTTGCCCCTCCGTAGAGTCAAACACCGCCAGCCGAACTCAATTCTTATCAATCGCTTAGCTTTGATTGACGCCCTTAAACCTGGACACAGGCGTGCCTTTGCACATGCGGGGACTCTTGTGTTTCGCCTTCAGCGCAAAAAGCAAAACCTGCCCATTACAACGAGGTTTCTGTCCCGTGCGCTGGTGCGCATAACCACGGCACTGTCTCTCCTATTGCTCTCATTGCCCCTCCCGGCACAGAACTCTGCCCCTCTTGAATATCGCGCAAAGGCCAACTATCTTGCGAATTTCCCCAGTTTTGTTGAGTGGCCTGCCGACTCCTTGCCACAGGGAAAAGCTCCGTTTCTCGTTTGCGTCTTCGGAGAATTCCCCTTTGGAACTTTCCTGGCGGAAATAACCCGCGGCACGATGGTCCACAATCGGCCCATTGAAATTCGCTGGATCCGCAAGCCTCAAGAATTGTCCTCCTGCCAGATTCTGTTCGTCAGCCAGTCGGAGCATAAGAGATATACCCAGGCGCTGGATGCCGTGCGTGAACATGTCGTGCTCACCGTCGGAGAAACTCCGGAGTTCCTCGACGCTGGCGGGATCCTGAGCTTTTCCACTCAGCAGGGAGCGCTTCAATTTGACGTGAACTTGGAGGCCGCTGGCAAAGCGCGCCTGAAAATCAGTTCGCGCCTCCTGGCGCTGGCGAGGCATGTCGTGAGTAGGACGGAGGCTGCAAAGAGCTAAGAATGCGCTTCCCGGGCATCCCCGAAATTTCTCTTCATCGCCATGACCGCTCATGCGATGGCTGATGACGGGAAAATATTTGTCGCCAGAATGGATGGCGATGTCTCCAAGCCGGTGCGGGTCGATCTTCTTCGTTCTGAGATTGACCGATTGGCGAGACCGCACTATGTCGAGACTCTGGATTCCGCCCGGAAGAAGGAAAAGCACATGCCCAAAGCGATCATGGACCTCACTGAATTGCTTGAGCGCGTCGAAAATGACCGCGAACTCATCCGCGATCTCTTTTTGATTTTCAAGGAGGAATTTCCCATCCATCTCCGGGCCTTGCGCGACGCCGTCGATTCCATGGATGGAAAAAAGGTCGCGGCTGAAGCTCATGCCATGAAGGGTATGCTTTCCAACTTGGCCGCCAGCTCCGCGGCTGGCGCAGCCGCCCGGCTCGAACAGTTGGGCAGGAATCAGGAAGTGTCCGAGTTTCAGGAAGCTTGTGCGTCATTCGAGATCCTGAGCAAAGAGCTCCTGCTCCATTTAGATACGTGCATGGCAGAGGTGTGTGGATGAAGATTCTGATCGCCGATGACGAAGTGATGTCGCGCAAGATGCTCCAGAAAACCCTGGAGCGCGCGGGCTACGAAGTGACCGCTGTGGAGAATGGGCGCTTGGCCGCGGACCACTTGTGTCCGCCGGACGGGCCGAGGCTCGCCTTGCTGGATTGGGTGATGCCTGAGTTGGACGGGCCGGGTGTTTGCCGAGAAGTGCGCCAAAGAAAAGACCAATCGTACGTCTACATGGTTTTGCTCACTTCCAGGGAGGCGAAGGAAGATGTCGTTGCCGGACTCAAATCCGGCGCCGATGACTACCTGACCAAACCCTTTGACCCGGAAGAGCTGAAAGCGCGTCTGCGTACCGGCCTGCGCATCCTTAATCTCGAAGACCGTCTGGTAGAGGCCCGCGAGGAGATGCGCTTTCGGGCCACTCATGACGGGCTGACGGGTCTCTGGAATCGCGGCGTGATTATGGACCTGTTGGGACGCGAACTTGCCCGTTCCCGGCGCGAGCAAGTCTGCACCGCCATTCTGATTTGCGACCTGGATCACTTCAAGAGTGTCAATGACACTTACGGCCACCCTGCCGGAGATGATGTTTTGAGGGAAACGGCCAAGCGGCTGCTTGCTTCCGTGCGATCCTATGATTTTGTCGGCCGTTACGGTGGCGAGGAATTCCTGGTGGTCCTTAACAATTGCAACCCGGCCTTCGCATTTGCCCGAGCCGAGGAGATTCGCAAGACCATTGCCCAAACCCCGGTGCTATCGGCTAGCGGTCCGATTCCCGTAAGCATGAGCGTGGGGCTCTTGCTCAGCCAGGGTTGGGGCCACCTCCCCGTGGAAGAACTTCTTCCAGAAGCCGACGCCGCTCTCTACGCCGCTAAGGCCGCCGGCCGCAACTGCGTAAAAGTCGCAAGTCCCAGAAGCTCTTTTCCTGATGCGGACTCGCAAGATCGCGAGTCTGTCCGGATGCCGCGCTGATCCGCAGTCCCTCTCGAAGAACTTTCACGCCGCGAGATTTCTACGCGCCCTTCGATCCCGATTTTGACTGCACCATCATTTCCCGCATCGCCGCCGTGGATCCCGGCGCACGTTTTTCTCGCCAGCTTTCCAGCCGTTTACACGTTTCTTCGATGTGGTGGAAAAGAAGCGGATTCTTGAAGGCCGCTCGCCAGGTGGGAACGATCGATCGCATGCGGTCCCATACCACCCAAATCTCGCCGTTGCTATCGAAAAATAATTCGTCGTTGATCATCCCACGATTGACGATGCCTGCCACCATGTCCCAGTAGCTGATGACCATCCGGATGTACGTGTTTTCTTCGCTGCCCTGCGGATACTTCTTCATCATCTCTTCCGGCGATTCCGGATGAAAGTTTTCGACGAACCAGGCTCGTGCCTGCCGCAGGCGCGGCTCGCGCCTCATGTCGTACAGGCGCAGCATCAGGTTTACTTCGTCGTAGGTGATCTGGGCCATTGGCGTTCCTCCTTGGTCTAGCTCGCCCCATCCGGCTGGGCTGCCTCCGGCGAGGAATGGGAAACGCCCGCCAGTTCGATGCGATGCACGCACGAAACGGGTATACCTTGCTTTTGGAACTCGATCTGTATGCGCCGCCGCAGTTCGCGCGCCACTTCATCCTGTCGCGTCGGTGCCGTCCGCACCTGCAATCGTACCGTCGTTGAAGTCCGGTCAAAGCTCTGCACGCCAAGAATCCTCGGCCCATCCACCAGCGTTTGCGACCACGCTGGATCGCCTCGTAAAGCGGCTGCCGCCGTCTCCAGCGCCTGCAGTGTTTTCTCGACCGGGCTTTCCGGCGCGAGCGAAACGTCCACGAATGCCTGTGACCAGTCGCGGCTCAGGTTGCTGACCGTACGGATATCCCCGTTCGCGATGGTTACCAGCGCGCCTCGCGCATCGCGGATCACCGTTCGTCTCAGGGTCAGGTGTTCTACTCGTCCGATGTAATCGGCGATTTGGATCGTGTCGCCAACCACGTATTGGTCTTCGAACACGATGTAGAACCCCGTGATCACGTCTCGAACCAGTGTTTGCGCCCCGAAGCCTACCGCCAGGCTGGCGAGCCCAGCAAGAGTTACCGCAGGCGTGATGTCGATGTTGAATTCGTGCAGCGCCGTCAGCAGAGCCACCGCCCAGACGACCTTGCTCCCCGCGCCATAGAGCACTCCCGCCAGCGTGCGCGTCTGCTGTTCGCGCAGTTGCGCCGAGCGCCCTGGCGCCGATGCCTGCTTGATAACTAGGTTCGTTACCGCGCGCAGCAGGCGGTTTAGCACCAGTGCAGAGACAAGGATCCCGAGAAGATGAAGCGCGTTTGGAAGGTTCGAATCCAGCCAGTGGTTGAAGGAACTAGGCATGATTTTGACGCGAGGGGGGAGTATAACATTGGAAGAGGCTCAGGGAAGTATCCTCAAGCGCGGCGGGCGATGGCGCGGGAGCAGCGGAGGTTTTCAGCTCATGGAATCAAGACGCAAATTCTTGGCGACCATAGTTTCAGTGGGGGTGCCCGCCGGAGTACTCACTTTGATGCCCAGTGCCCAGGTTCGCGCCACGCGCCGGCAAAATCCCCAGCAGCCGAAGGACGACGATTCGAATCTACCGAAACTCGATCCGAAATTGATCTTGGAGGCGAATCAAAAGGAAATTAAGAAAAATGTCGAAAGACTTTATGATCTGGCGAGCGAATTGAAGGCCGAAGTGGAAAAAACAGACTCGGTCCATGTGCTCTCGGTTGCCATGCTGCGAAAGACCGATGAAATTGAAAAACTCGCCAAGGAAATCAGGTCTCGAGCGAAAGGATGATCCTTCCTGCCGCCCGTAAATGCGCGCTAGCGCCCGCGATTCATACCGGATAGAATACTTATGTTCAGTGAAGTCCCTGCGTATTGCCCCCTCGGAAAAATCGAGGAGCGACCACTGCGCGCCAGTAGCTCAGATGGATAGAGCATTAGCCTCCGGAGCTAAGGGTCGGGGGTTCGAATCCCTCCTGGCGCGCCACTTACTGAATCCCATCGCCTTCCTCCCTTTCGAATCAGCACCATTCCTCAACTGGGGTCCGATTTGCTTCCCCTGGTCATTCACTCATGCCTTTGCCTTGGTCGTGGAAGCAATAGAGCGCAGTGAGGACAAGGCTTGCAGCACATCATGCCAGTAAGGCGCGCCGATGCTCACCAGGATTCCGGTCAGCAGCGAACCAAGAAACTCATAGATCAAAATCTCGGGCGCTTTTTGCGTATCTCTTTGTTCCCGAGCTAGCTTGAGTCCTGCCTCTGCCAGGTCTGCTTTTTCCTCTGCTTTCCGCGTCTCATCGGCGGCAAGATTTGCCTTTTCCTTTGCCGCTGGATCGGCAAGCTTCCCAGCCTCAGCCACCCTTTGCTCGTACTTCTTGTCTCGCGAATCCTGTTTCAGCTTTGTAGTCTTTTCCATCATCTCTTTCTGGCATTGTTGTCTGCCGGCGTCCGCGAGCCGCAGGCATTCTTCCCGCCAGATTCTGCCGACGCCAAAACTAACGTCCGTCAAAAAACCCTGCATGTTCTGCCTGAAGTCCTTCATCTGCGTATCCAACTGGTTCTTTTCCATTTTCGTGTTTGAGTCGTTTGCTGGCGCCACCTTGTCCGTTTGATTCCCTTGAGTCGCCTGACTTGCTTGGTTCGCTTGATTCGCCGACGTCTCTTGGGATGTTCCTCGCGCCTGAGCTTCAGCGAGCTTTGTGGCTTTATCAGCATAAGAGCTGGCGAATGTCGCGCGCAATTGCCCGTCCGTATACAGCGACTTCCAGATCGTAAAAGCATTGATGTTGCATAGGAGGCACAGCCCTACGCCCACGGCCAGCGCAAGATTCTTCATTCGCATTTGAAAGGCGTACTTCACGTTGGCTAGGCGGACTTTGAGGCGAGACTCCAGTTCATTTAGGTCCGCGTTCGAATCGAGTTTTTTCAGAAACCAGCTCAGGTAAGTTGCATTTAGAAATTCGTCTCCGAGTCGCTCCCAATGAATTTCTCCTATGAGATTCTTGGCCTGCTCGCTCGCGCTCCCAAGAACGTCGTTCCAGGTCCTCCCCGTGGTTTCCAGGACTAGCCGCTGAACTTCGTGCTTCAGGTTGTCCGAGTAATAGTCCCATTGATTTTTGATCACCGATGTCAGCGTCTTCACCAGAAGGCTCAGCATCAGCATGATGGCCGTGAATCCCGTGAGCGTCTCGATCAGGGAAAGCATCTCAGCTCCCTCCCTTAGGTGCTGCCGGCGTGCCTGGTGTCTGCGCGGGGACTCCAGCGTTCGGCCGCACGGGTTGTCCGGATTTCGTTGCAGGTGTTTGCGCCGGATCACTTGCTCTTGGACTCAGCGAAGCGGCGGAATTCCTCGGCGGTTCGAATCGCGACCATTTGCCCACGCCCCAAACATAAATCGCTACCGCTATCACCGTGGAAACCAGCCCATACAACAATTGCATGCGGCTCAACGAAATCGTTCCGCCCTCCCGTATCCCCACGCTCGGCGCCACCCACAGAATCACAATCGCAACGAGAATCGCGGCGAGGGCGAAGCCGAGGCCTCTCTTTATCCGAAGCTTTTTGGTGTCATCTTCGTTCACGGAAATTCCCTCAAGACTCTGAGGAACGTAACTGAAACGATAAGGATGGTGCCAGACGTTACGCTCTCGCTCGAAGCTGTGTCAAGCGGAAAGTCCCGCCTGAGAACTAGTGTCGTGTCCCGTGAATTCGTTGCAATGTTTTCAGGGAGCCGGCATAGTTCTGGGGTGCCGCGGCCCACAAAGGAAAAGAGAGAACGGCCAGAGGCAAGCGCGAAGCCCGGCGACCGGAAGTTGGCTCAGTTTTTCTTACGGGTGAAGTGAAAGAGCATGGGGATGTCTTTGTCAGCTTCGCGCCACGTCCAGGTTTCCGTGACGTGGTCGGCATCGCCGAAGCGGATGACGAGATGATGCTGGTGGCCGGTGGAAGGCGACTTGAGGTTGCCGGCGCCCTCGAAGTCGAAGCTGAGCTCCTTGATTTCGTCGGACTTGGGGACTACGCGCATGCGCGGCTGGTTGTTGGTGGGGCAATAATGGACGATGGCGATGCTGTCGCCGTCGATGCTGTAAAGGGTGACCATGTCCTCCATGCCCGAAGGGGAGAGCGTTTCCATGACCGCGGTGCCGGAGGCCAAAACTTTGAAAGTGGTCTTCGCCGGCATACCGTGGCCGTCCTTGCCTTCCCACTCGCCGGCGAGCGATTGGAGCCTCTTGAAAGCGGCGGCGGAATACGTGCCAGCCCAGAGCGGGGCGGCGATGGCTGCGGCCAGCAGCACAAGCAACGAAAGTTTGCGTTGTGGCACGGATGCCTCCTGGAAGAAAACGGCGCAGGACATGATCAATTTCGTGGCCAGCACGGGGACAGGGCGCGCCGCGATTTAAGGGCTTGGACGCCGGAACCGCGGGAAGGGAAGCAAGAGTGGAAAAGACGCACTAGCCACGGCCGGAGATATTTTTGGTTAGGCGCGGGTGAAACCTATTTGGCCAGGTAGCCTTGCTCGGAGTGTTTTGTGCCTGCGGCGGCATTTCGCGACTGACGAACGGCCGCGGATCCAGTGGACTGGCGTATGACGAACTCGGGCTCGATGGCGATTTCGGGCACGTATTCGCCGCGGCCCTCGATGAGATCGACGACGGTTTGCGCGGCGATTTGCCCCATCTTCACGAGCGGCTGCCTGACAGTGGTGAGTCCGGGATTGGCGTAGGCCGCTCCGGGAATGTCATCGAAGCCGACAACGGAAATATCTTCGGGAACGCGCAGGCCTGCTTCGTGGAACGCCCAGATTGCGCCGAGGGCCGCAATGTCGTTGTAGGCAAAAAGTGCCGTGAAAGAATGCTTCCTGGCCAGCAGTTGCTTGGTGAAGGTATATCCAATTCCGGGAGTGGAATCGAAGCCTTCGAGTTGGATGGTCAGCTCGGGACGAATGCGAATGCCGAGTTGCTGCGCCACCTCGCAGATCGCGTCCCAGCGCACGCTAGAATCCGAACTCACGGTCTGGCCTCTAATGAAGGCGATTTCCTGGTGGCCGAGATCGCGAAGATGTTCGAGGGCCAGGTGCGCGGCACGCGTGTGGTCCAGGATGATGTTGGTCAAGCCTTCGACTTGGCGATGGCCTGCCACGGCGACGGTTGGAAGAGCAAGTTTCTCTGTGAGAGAAGTGTCCGTGGTGATGAAGCCTTCGACGCCTCGGGTCAAAAGCATTTGCGCGTAGGTTTGCAAGAGCTTCGGATCGTGACGATGAATTACGGTAAGGAAAAAATAATCGTTCTTGCGCAAATATTCTTCGATGCCGCTGATCACCATCGAGCCGTAGGCGTCGCCAATTTCTTCGGCAATCACGCCAATAGTGTAAGTGCGTTTCAGGCGCAGGGTGCGCGCAAAAAAATTGGGCCGGTAATTGAGC
>Ga0210407_10001398_pt1 | contig 22825 bp, 20 predicted proteins | sample IncBWC27MmetaG_FD_150860 | JGI IMG/M metagenome (GOLD analysis project Ga0210407, IMG submission 150860) | Forest soil microbial communities from Barre Woods Harvard Forest LTER site, Petersham, Massachusetts, United States - Inc-BW-C-27-M | ecosystem: Environmental > Terrestrial > Soil >... | reverse complement strand
ATACACCGGTCGCAAAGTTGGTAGCGCTTCCGGAAAAGACAGACAAGAAAGCAACTTCCCGGTCTACGTGACTGCTCTCGGCTCGTCCCTTTTCTGCCGCGATTTCAGATAGAATCCGGTTATGGCTGCAACAGCCATCTCGGTTGATACTCTTCCTTCGATAAATCCCGCGACGGGCGCGACACTCGGTTTTTTTGAGAAAACGTCTCCCGCGGCACTGCCACAAATCATCGCACGTGCTCGTGCGGCGCAGGCCACTTGGGGGCGCATCCCGATAAACGAGCGCTGCGCGCGGCTTGGCGACCTGCGGGACTGCATCCTGGGCTCCCGCGACGCGCTGGCTGATGCTGTTGTTGCCGAATCGGGCAAGCCTCGCGTCGAAGCTTTGTTCGCCGACATTTTTGTGGCTGTGGACACCGCGGCGTACTTCGCAAAAAACGCCCGTCGACTGCTGTCACCCGAACGCGTCCCGCATCACAGCATGGCGGCGAAAGCAAAATCCGGCAGATTGACCTACGAGCCGCTGGGCGTAATCGGCATCGTCAGTTCTTGGAATTATCCACTGGCGATTCCCATGAGCCAGATTATTCCCGCCGTCGCTGCAGGCAATTCTGTGATTTGCAAGACAAGCGATTTCACTCCCCACTGCGGCGCACTGATCGAGAAACTCTTTGCCGACGCCGGCTTCCCGAAGGATGTAGTTACCGTTGTGCAGGGCGGCGCGGAAGTGGGCCAGGCGCTGATCGATGCCGATCTTGACAAAATCTTGTTCACGGGAAGCGTCGCCACCGGCCGGCGTGTCGCCGAGGCATGCGCCAAGCGCCTGATTCCCACGGTTCTCGAACTCGGCGGCAAAGACGCCATGCTCGTGCTCGGCGATGCCGACGTCGACGTTGCCTCCAGCGCCGCCGTCTGGGGCAGCTACACCAATTGCGGCCAGGTCTGCCTCTCCGTCGAGCGCCTCTTCGTTGAGCAATCCGCGAGCGATGAATTCGCCGCGCGCTGTGTGGCGAAGACGAAAAAGTTGCGGCTCGGCCCAGGCAGTGACCCCGCCACCGACGTCGGGCCCATGATTCGCCCGCAGCATGTACAACGCATGGTAGACCTCGTCGAGGATGCCGTCAGCCGCGGCGCGCGGGTTCTCTGCGGCGGCCATCCGCGCGTGGATCTCGGTGCTAACTTTTTCGAGCCCACGGTAATCACGAATGTCGATTCCACCATGCAGCTCTTTCAAGAGGAAACCTTCGGCCCGATCCTGGCAATACAAACGGTCGCGAATTTGAAAGAAGCAATCACGCGCGCGAACGATTCACCTTTCGCGCTCTCCGCCAGCGTCTGGACCAGGGACGCTACTCGCGGGATGGCTATAGCAGCGGAGCTCCGCGCCGGTGCGGTGATGGTGAATGACGCCATCAGCTATTTCGCCATCGCCGAGGCTCCCCACGGCGGGTGCGCCGCCAGCGGGTGGGGACGTACCCACGGCAAGGCCGGCCTCCTGGAAATGGTGCGGACAAAATATATAGATGTAGACCGACTGCCCGGGCGCGAAAAACCCTGGTGGTACCGCTACGGCGCAGAGCTAGAACATGCCGCCGATGCCTTTCTGCAATTCGAGTACGGCCGCGGCCTTGCCGCCCGCCTGCGCAACGCCCGCGGCGCCCTAAAATCCATGTTTCGCAATCACGGCCTAAAATGAGCGGGGAGCTTTAACAACGGCTAGGGCACCTTAGGATCATCAAAATGACCGAACCCACAAACAACGAGTGGATCCATGACTGGAACCAAGCCTCCGCCCCCCTCATCTCTCCGGGCACGCGCGTGCTGCTAAACGACGAAACCCTCCGCGACGGCTTGCAAAATCCCTCCGTCTACGACCCCAGCATCGAAGAAAAAATCGAAATCCTGCACCTCATGGAAGCGCTCGGCATCGAATCGCTGAACATCGGCCTCCCCGGCGCCGGTCCCCGCGCCGTCGCCCACACCGAAGCCCTCGCGCGCGAAATCGCCACCAATCACATGAAGATTCGCCCCAACGCCGCCGCGCGCACCGTCGAAGCCGACATTCGCCCCATCGCCGAAATCTCCCAACGCGTCGGCATCGCCATCGAAGCTGCCACTTTCCTCGGCTCCAGCCCGATTCGCCGCCTCGTCGAAGACTGGACTGTCGATCATCTCGAGCGCACCACGGAGAAAGCCGTCAGGTTCGCCGTCGAGCACAACCTGCCCTCGATGTACGTCACCGAAGACACCATCCGGACCGACCCCGCTACCGTCAAGCGCCTCTACACCACCGCCATCCGCAGCGGCGCCCGCGCCATCGTGCTGTGCGACACCGTTGGCCACGCCACTCCGCAAGGCGCCTACAACCTGATTAAATTCGCGATCGACGAGGTCGTGAAGCCCAGCGGCGAGAAAATTCGCGTCGATTGGCACGGCCACAACGACCGCGGCCTGGCTATCGCCAATTCCCTCTGGGCCGTAGCCGCCGGCGCAAACTGCGTCCACGCCGCCGCCAATTCGCTCGGTGAGCGGGTCGGCAACACGCCCATGGAACTGATGCTCGTCAACCTCCGCCTTATGGGCCTGATCGACCGCGACCTCTCCCGCCTCAAGGAATATTGCGAAAAAGTCGCCCAGGCCACGCACACCACCATCCCACCCAACTACCCTGTTATCGGCCGCGACGCCTTTCGCACCGCAACTGGCGTTCACGCCGCTGCCATCATCAAGGCCTATCACAAAAAAGACGCCGCCCTCGCCGATGCCGTGTATAGCGGCGTCCCCTCGCATCTGTTCGGCCTCGAGCAAATCATCGAGATCGGCCCCATGAGCGGCAAATCCAACGTGCTCTTCTGGCTCGAGCGCCACGGCATTCCCGCCGACGAGGCCCTCGTCACCCGCATCTTCGACGCCGCCAAGCAATCCGCCCGCGTCCTCACCGAATCCGAAGTGCAGGCACTTTGCGCCGAGGCTGCGCGCAATTGATCGCGACTCAGGTGCGGAACTCCGCGATGAAACACGCCGCCCTTTGGGTTATCCTCTTGTCCATGCCCGTGAGGCCCGCCAGCGTTCCGCATAGCAGCCGCCCAGCTCCGAGCACGCAATTCGCCGACCGTCCGGAAATCCGTTCCGCGCTGGCTTGGTTCGCCCGCAATCTCGCCTGGATCAACGATCAGCAATCGCGCCTCACTGAGATTCCCGCGCCCCCATTTCAAGAAGCGCAGCGCGCCGCGGCCGTGAAGCTCCTCCTCGCTTCCTCTGGTCTCGAAGTGCAGATCGATAAGACCGGCAACGTCATCGGCGAGCTGCGCGGCATCAACGAAAAAGAAATCGTCGTCCTCTCCGCGCACCTTGACACCGTCTTTCCCGCCTCCACCGAAATAAAAGTCCGTCACGACGGTGATCGCCTCCTCGCTCCCGGCATCTCCGACAACGGCACCGGCCTTGCGGCGCTCGTCGCCATCGCCCGTGCGTGCCATGAAGCGCACATCCAGCCGCGCCGCACCATCCTCTTCGTCGCCGACGTCGGCGAAGAGGGCGAAGGCAATCTCCGCGGCATGCGCGCTCTCATCGAGGCCTACAAGCCAAAATTGAAAGCTGTCATCGTTCTCGATGGTTCCGGCACCGACCACGTCACCACCAAAGCCCTCGCCTCCCGCCGCCTCGAAGCCACCATCAGCGGCCCCGGCGGCCACAGTTGGTCCGACTTCGGCATGCCCAATCCCATCAATGCCTTGGTGCGCGCATCTGTCCGTTTCATCAACACCAAAGTTCCCGTTGCCCCGCGCACCACATTCAACATCGGCCAGATCGAAGGCGGCACTTCCGTCAATTCCATCCCTTACGAGGCCAAGCTCAAGGTCGACATTCGTTCCGAGAGTGAAGACGAGCTCGCCAAGCTCGAATCCGCTTTGCGCGAATGCATCGCCGCCGGCGTTCGCGACGAAATGGAATCCGCTCGCGATCGTACCAAGGGGAAACTCGAATGGAAGGTGGAGCCTCTCGGCAGCCGTCCCGGCGGGGAATTGCCCGCCAATTCGCCTCTGCTCGCCGCGCTGCGCTCCGCCGATGAATATGTTGGCAACCAATCGCGCGTCGAGCGCTCCTCCACCGACGCCAACGTCCCGCTCGCCAACGGCATCGACGCCATCTCCATCGGCGCCGGCGGCACCGGTGGCGGCGCGCATTCCCTGCAGGAGTGGTACGAACCGGCGGGCCGTGAGCTGGGTCTGAAGCGCGCGCTTCTCACTCTTCTCGGTGCTTCCGGACTTGCGGAGGAAAAAGCTCGATGAATCCAAAATGGCGGGCAACGCAGGCTGCCCGAATCACGTCGCTCGCAGCGCTTGTCGTTATCGCCGCCCTGGCTGGCGCGTCCGCGTTGCGCGTGAAAGCGCATCCCGCACAGGATCCTCCGCGCACCGTCCTATATCTGCACGGCCGCATCTACACCAACGACCCGCCGCATCCCTGGGCGCAAGCCATGGCCATCCGCGACGGAAAAATCGCCTGCATCGGAGCAATCGCCCAAGTCCTGACCGAATGCGCGGGCGGCGAAGCCCACCCCGAAACCATCGAGCTCCGCGAAAAATTTGTCATGCCCGGCTTCAACGACGCCCACATGCATCTTGGCTCCGCGGGCGAGGGCATGCTCTCGGTACGTCTCTACGGCGCGGCATCCATCGAAGAACTGAAACAGCGCGTCGCTGCCAGTGTCGCCACGCACAAGCCCGGCGAATGGATCACCGGCGCGGGCTGGGACCACACACTCTGGCCGGAAAAACAATTTCCCAACAAATGGGAGCTCGATGACGTCGCGCCCAAAAATCCCGTCTTGCTGACCCACGTTTCCGGCCACGTCGCCATCGCCAATTCTCTGGCCCTCAAAATCGCTGAACTCAACAACAGCAGCCCCAATCCCACTGGTGGCGAACTAGAGCACAACTCCGCTGGCGAACTCACCGGCATGCTCAAGGAAGGCCCGGCGATGGCGCTGGTCCGCGACCGCATCCCGGATCCCACCGCCGAGCAGCGCCGCCGTGGAATCACCTTGGTCCTTGCCGACCTCGCCAAAAATGGCGTCACGTCCGCTCAGGACAATTCGGCCTGGGAAGACTTCCGCACCTACAAGCAGCTCAAAGATGACGGCAAGCTCACCGTGCGCATCACGGAATGGCTGCATTTCGCTGATCCCCTCAACGACTTGCAAAATCAGCGCGGCGAAGGCGGCACCACCGACCCTTGGCTCAAGACCGGTGCCCTCAAATTCGTTACCGACGGCGCTCTCGGTTCTCGCACCGCCGCGATGCTCGAGCCATACTCCGACGACGCAAAGACCACCGGCATTCTGATCATGGAGCCGGACAAATTGAAATCGCTTGCCATCGAGCGCGACAAGGCTGGATTCCAGCTCAACTTCCACGCCATCGGCGACCGCGCCAACCGCGTGGCCCTCGATGTTTTCGAAGCCGTCGCCAAAGCCAATGGACCGCGCGACCGCCGCGACCGAATCGAGCACGCGCAGGTCGTCGCTCCGGAAGATCTCCCGCGCTTCGTCCGGCTTAAAGTCATCGCCTCCATGCAGCCCTCGCACCAGACCACGGACATGCGCTGGGCGGAATCGCGGATTGGGCCCGAGCGCATCAAGGGCGCTTACGCCTGGGCCACTCTGGAAAAAAGCGGCGCACGCCTCGCTTTCGGCACGGACTATCCCGTCGAAGTCGTTAGCCCCTTCCGCGGCCTCTACGCCTGCGTCACGCGGGAGCTTCCCAACGGCACTCCCGCCGGCGGCTGGCAGCCGCAGGAAAAAATCTCTTTGCAAGATTGCATTCGCGGCTACACGTCCGGATCGGCCTACGCCGAATTCGAGGAAGGGAAGAAGGGCGAGCTCAAAGTCGGCGAATATGCCGACTTCCTTATTCTTTCGAGCGACCTGACCAAAATCCAGCCTGCGGACTGTCTAAAGACCGAAGTACTCCGCACCGTCGTCGGCGGCCGCACGGTCTACGAAAAGCCCTGACATCGTAGCGGCACTGCGATCGCGCTACATAAACGCCAAATTCGTTATTTCTCCCAGGTAGCTCTTCCCCTTCACCATCAGAAACCAAATTCTCACTCGCCGGCCCTTCCACTTCTCGCATTCCTCCAAGCCGAGCGTGCCTTCGTCCCCCCCTGTTACGCCAACCGTACCAAAATCCGCGGCATGAAAAATCAGCGGACGATTCCCCCCGCCGAGCGTTACGGTGATTGCGGGTCTATGCGAACAGTCGATGCTCCTTACCAATCCCTCGACCGCCAAAAGTTTATCCAGGGGAATTGGCGTGGACGCCGCAGTCGTCGTTTGCGTTCCGGGGACACTCGCAACCGGTGTCTTGGCCGTGAACGTCGCCGCGGCCTCGGTCTGCGCCTTCATATGCGCCGACCATTGCTCGTGTTCCTTGATGCGCTCCAGCAATGCCCGGGCTTCTTGCGCTTCTTCCGGTGAAGCCGCCTTGTTCAATATTCTCTGCGCCAGTTGCCGCGCGTCCTCGTTCCGGTCCGCGTTCAATAACAGATTTACGAGATTGATCGTATAAGCGTGCGTCGCTGGTTCCAGCTGAACCGCGCGCACACCCGCATCCAGCGCTTGCTTCTGCGTCTCTGGCGCCGTCGAGTACGCCTGGGCTAACCCCTCAAACGCCGGGGCGAATTGGGGATTGATTTTTGTAGCCTTTTCAAAACTCTGGATCGCCTCCTGCATCATCGCGGGTGCCGCCAAACCGCCCCGTAATACCAGAAGGCCGTGGTAGTAGGGCGCAACAAAGCTCGTCGAGCCCAGCTCCATCGCCTTCTTCATTTCCCTGTCGGCGCCGCTTCGGTCTTCCTTGCGATACAGGTAATAACCGAGCGCCTCGTGGCTGATCGCCAGGTTAGGCTCCATTTGTACCGCCTGCTCCAACAGCGGCTGCGCTTGCTCGAGTTGGTTGCGGTGCGTCGCGCAATCCCCGCGCAATGCCAGGATTTCACCGGGTGACAGATTGCGCGCGGAATACTGCTTCTCGCTGGCTTGCAACGCATTCTTGAACACTGCGTAGTGAAATCTCTCTTGCCGCGAATACCTCTCGATGACCTGTCCAAAAAACTTCAAATCGCCGAAGGCTTGTTGCGCCGCTTCAATTTGGTTTCCGCTCTTGTCCCACGCGGCCAGGAAACTCTTCAGCAGTTGCCGTTGCTGCGCCTCTGGATCGAGCATCAAGTAATGCACCAGCGCCCACGACTCGGCATAAAACACCGAGGCCCGGTTGGCTTCGCTGTAATACGGCGACCCCTGCGCCACGTTCAGGAGCGTCTCAATGGGCAGCGGCTTGTTCTGGCCGAGGATATATAAATGAGCCTGGTCGATCCTTCCGACCTGCGATTCCTTTTCACCAAGGCGCGAATTGCCGTAGAACTCCGCCAGGCCCTCATCGAGCCAAAGTGGCAGCCCCGCGAAATTCAGGTGCAACAAGGTGTGCGTGTACTCGTGATAGAGCGCGTGATAAGGGTTTTCGCCAGTGCGGTCCAATTGCAGAACTACATAATGTTTGTCCTCCCCCTGTTGGTATAAACCCGCGGGATGCACGTGCCCCTTCACTTCCCATTCCTCGGGAAGCAGCATCTTCATGGTGTTCTCGTTCTTTGCCGCCAGGATGAGGACCGGCTCCGCGGGATCGACACGAAGGTTTGGAAAGGCAGTGTGGAACAGCGTGCGAATCTGTTCGAACTGGTCGGCGACCCGCCGCGCCTCTTTCTCTCCCGCGTTGCTTGAAACCACGAAGTGCGGGCTGCGCACCTCAAACCACCCTTGATTTGGATCGCTCGGCCCCGAAGCCAAAGTGCACGGTAGCAGCGCTGCAAATGCCGCAAATCCCAAGACGCAGGGTAATCGCCTAGGCATACAATCATCATGTGAACGCCTCACGTCCCTGATGTCAAGGCTCAGCTGGGAACGCGCAGGCATTCCAGCTCCTGTGGCGGGTCTCCACGGTAAAGTTGACGGCGAGACGCCAAGAGGGAACTTCGAGAAGGTGGTAATGGTACTCACATCCTTGAGCTAAATTTCAGCTAATCGCTATCTGTACTTGACAATTGTCCAAAGGCGATTTATATACCCACTACGTTTAACGGTCTGTCGAGGGGTCTGTAAAATCTTCGTGGTGGGAGAGTGGTCTTATGTCAGGTCTTCCTCGCTGTAATTCTGTATTCGCGTCTTTTTCTCTGAAAACACAATTCGTTGCGATGTTTGCTGCTTTGCTCTGCGTCTTTGCGCTGTGCCCAGCCTCGCTTCACGCGCAAGCCGCTAGTTCAACGAGCATCGCCGGCGTAGTAAGCGATTCCTCCGGAGCAATTGTCGCTGGCGCCTCGGTTAAGCTCACGGCTAAAGCGACCAACGCGTCTAGCACAGCCGTTACCAACGATACGGGTCGCTACTTTTTTGCCAACGTGACTTCTGGCGAGTACGACATTGCCGTCAGTAAGACCGGTTTCCGCACCACCAAGACCATCGTAACCGCCAGCGTCGGTCTTGCGCTGACTGTCGACCTGAAGCTCGAGCTCGGCTCCGTTTCCGAAACAGTCGAGGTTACCGCTTCCAACGCCGAACTCCAGACCCTGAACGCTACGGTCGGCAACACCGTGGGTGGCGACCTCTTGCAGAACTTGCCCTCCATTCAGCGCGACGCCGCCACTTTCGTGACCCTGCAGCCGGGCGTTTCTCCCGATGGCAGCGTGGCTGGCGCGGTCGTTGACCAGAGCACCTTCATGCTCGATGGCGGTCAGAACACCAACGACATGGACGGCAGCATGCAGGTCTACACTCCAAGCTTCGCTGGCGATCCGACTGGTGGCATCGTCTCGAGTCAGATCGGCGGCAGTCCCACCGGCGTCATGCCCACGCCCCTCGACAGCGTCGAAGAGTTCAAAGTCAATACCGCCAACCAGACTGCGGACTTCAATAGCTCCGCCGGAGCCGAGGTTCAGGTGGTCACCAAGCGCGGCACGAATGCCTACCATGGCAGTGCCTATGAATATTATTTCGATAACCATTTCAATGCCAACACGTTTGATAACAATTTCAGCGGCACCCCGCTGCCTAGCTATCACTACAATCGCTTCGGCGGCTCTGGCGGCGGCCCCATCATTAAGAAGGAGTTTCTCGGGGGGAAGACCTACTTCTTCGGCAACTACGAGGGCTTCCGCTGGAACAACTCGGCAACCTACGAGGCGGCGGTCCCGAGCGCCAACATGCGCGCCGGCATCCTTACCTTCAACGGGGTGAACTACAACCTGAACACAGGGACCAATTGCGGCGCCGGTGGAACTACCCAATGTGATCCTCGCGGCATCGGGGTCAATTCCGTGGTCCAGGCGATGTGGAACAAGTTTGAGCCCATCGGGAATGACCCGAGCTGCGGCAGCTTGCTCGGTTCTCGCTGCGATGGCGTTAACGAAATCGGATTCAAGGCCAATGTCGGAGAACCCTATACATCCAATTTCGCAGTGGCCCGCTTGGACCACGACTTTGGTCCCAAGTGGCATTTCAATACCAGCTACCGCTACTACAAGCTGACGCGCGCCACCACCAACCAGGTGGATATCGGCGGCTTCTTCCCCGGAGATACACTCGGTACGCCCTCAGCCCTCGCTGTACGCCCGCAGCAGCCCTGGTTCTTTGTCGCCGGGTTGACGACTAACATTACTTCGAACACCACCAACGATTTCCACTACAGTTTTCTTCGCAACTTCTGGTCTTGGGCTGATCCCGGCGGCATTTTGCAGAATCCGGCGCTCGGCGGAGCCCTTGAGCCTTTCGGCGAATTCGCCACTACCGCTCTCACTCCTTATAACGTGAACACCCAGAGCGTCCGTACGCGGTTCTGGGATGGTCACGACAATTTTATCCGCGACGACATCACGATGTTGAAGGGCAATCACCTCTTCACCTTCGGTGGCGCGTATCAGCGCAATTGGGACTATCACCAGCGCTCGGACAACGGTGGTGGTGTCAATTACCAGCCAACCTATCAACTCGGTGATTCACTAGGCGGTGGTTCGGTCGACTTCTCCAGTACCAATCCTGGCGTCACTAAGTCGATATGGGGCCGCGACGTCGCGGCGGTCCTGGGCATCGTCACGGACTCGCAAATCGCCTATACCCGGGCGGGCGCCAATCTGGCGCTGAATCCTCCACTGACCCACGCGTTTGATCAGAGCACCATCCCCTATTACAACGTGTACTGGAGTGATTCCTGGCACATGAAGCCGTCCTTCACCCTCACGTATGGTTTGGGCTGGACGCTCGAGATGCCCCCCACGGAGGCAAACGGCAAGCAAATCGAACTCGTGGATTCCAGCGGTCAGCAGCTAGACCTCCAGTCGTACATTCACCAGCGGGAGTTTGCCGCCTTGAATGGCCAGGTCTACAATCCGACGGTAGGCTTCGCCCTCGTCGGCAACACCGGCAACGGGCAAAAATACCCCTATAACCCCTTCTACGGCTCCTTCAGCCCGCGCGTCGCCGCAGCATGGAACCCCACCATCACCGATGGATTCCTGGGCAAAGTATTCGGCGGCAACAAAACAGTGATCCGCGGCGGCTATAGCCGAGTCTACGGTCGTTTGAACGGCGTGGACCTTGTACTCGTACCGCTGCTCGGCACGGGTCTTATCCAGGCTGTTACATGCACCAACAACAACATGAATGGGACTTGCTCTATCCCTGCTGGTGCCAAGTCCCTAACCCTCGCCAACGCTTTCCGCATTGGAACCGACGGCAACAACGCGCCAATTCCGGCTGCCTCGCCAACGCTGCCTCAGCCAAGCCTTCCAGGGGTTAATATCGTGGCGTCGGGTGCTGGAGAAGCCCTTGACCCGAATTTCCGCCCGAACGTCGTGGATTCGTTCGACATAACCATTCAGCGCCAGTTGACCAACAAAGTCATCCTGGAACTGGGCTACATTGGCCGGCGAATCACGCACGAGTATCAGCCCGTCAACATCAATGCTGTGCCCTACATGATGACACTCGGTGGGCAACAATTCGCCAAGGCCTACGCCGCAATAGAGACCTCTCTGGGATGCGCAACCTCCTTTGCAGCTTGCGGCGCGAACGTTCCAGCAGCGAAAATTTGCACGGCCGGCTGTGGAGGTAGCTCACCCACGCTCTCGCCTAACCCGGCCTACACCACCTATTTCAATTCGCTCCCAACGCAGCCGTTTTTTGAATCGGCACTTAATAAGGCCACATACTGTACCGGTTCTTATGCCGGTGTTGCATTCGCTAGCTGCACTGCAGCGGCCGCGCTCAATGAGGTCAGCAACTTTGAGTCGCAGAGTGTTTGGGGCCTATGGAGTGACCTCGACAACGGCGCGTTCACTTTCGGTCGCAGCATGTTGAACACGCCCATTGCAGGCGGCCCGCTGGATTGCGGCGTGCCAATCGGAACCGCCACCTGCGGCGGCAACGGGCAGATGACCTCCGGCGTGGGCGTCAATGCCAGCATCGGGCATGGAAACTACAACGGTGGATTCGTTTCGCTAAAGATGAACAACTGGCACGGGATTACCCTCCAGGAAAACTTCACCTACAGCAAGGCCCTGGGCACCGGAGCTTTCGTCCAGGCCACCAGCGAATACACGCTGAACGATCCCTTCAACATCAACAATCAGTATGGGTTGCAGAACTTCGATCGGAAGTTCGTGTTCAACACTTATGCCATGATCGACGACCCCTGGTACAAGGGCCAGCACGGAATAATCGGCCATATCGCGGGTGGTTGGTCTTTGTCACCGATTCTCGCCATCGGCAGCGGATCGGCCATCGGCTGCGGCACAAATACGGACGGCCAATCGTTTGGCTCGGCTGACGGCAACAGCTTCTTCACAACCGAAAACTGCGTTTTCACGAACGGGGCCCCCACGGGCTCAGCCTCGCTCCACAATAATGCCGGCGCCGGACAATTCAACATCTTTTCGGATCCTGCAGGCCTGCTGAACACGCTTCGGCCCCCAATTCTGGGCCTCGACAATGGGGTTGGCGGCGCTGGCGTGATCCGCGGGCTGATGTATTGGAACGTGGACATGCGGTTGGTGAAAGACATCAAGATCATGGAGCGAGTCGGGCTACAGTTCCAGTATGTCGTCACCAACGTGTTCAACCACCCGGTGTTCGCGGATCCCAACGCCTCCGCCTTTGTGCAGGGCGTCGATCCAACCTCACCTGGGTCCTTCGGTGTAGTGAGCAGCCAGGGCAACAACCCCCGGCAGATGCAGTTCGGTCTGCGGCTCACTTTCTAACTTCTTCCGGCGAGTTTCATCGACTCGCCTCGAAAACGGGGAAGGCCAGTCCGGCCTTCCCCGTTTTTTTCGTGGCTCCAAAGGTTAAGGTCGAAGGTGAAAGCGGAAGCGCGAAATCCGTGGGGCAGAAAAATTGCAATCTGAAAGTAAGGAATTGTTTCAGCGGCCGTTGCTGTAGTTTTTGATGTCGACGGCGTCGAACATTGTCGCGGAGGCGGCGTGGGCTTTTTCGTAGGCGGTGATTTCGGATTCGTGCTGCAGGCTGGTGCCGATGTCGTCGAGGCCTTTTAGCAGGACTTCTTTGCGCGAGGGGGCGATTTCAAATTTGTATTGCAGGCCGTGATTGTCGGTGACGGTTTGGCCCGGCAAATCCACGGTCAGCGAATAGCCTTCCTCTTTTTCCGTGCGCTGAAACAGCTCCTCGATTTGTTCCTCGCTGAGTTCCGCCGGCAGAATTCCGTTCTTGAAGCAGTTGTTGTAAAAAATGTCAGCGTAGCTGGGCGAGAGGATTACGCGGAAGCCGTAGTCCTTTACGCCCCAGGGGGCGTGTTCGCGGCTGGAGCCGCAGCCGAAGTTGGCGCGCGTCAGCAGGATCGATGCGTCTTTGTAGCGCGGAAAGTTCAGCACGAATTGCGGGTTTGGCTTTTCACCCGGCAAATACCGCCAATCGTAAAAGAGAATGCGGCCGAAGCCCTCGCGAGTCAGCGCCTTCAGGAATTGCTTGGGCACCATCTGGTCGGTGTCGACGTTGACGCGGTCGAGCGGCATCACTTTGCCGCTGTGCGTTGAGAATGCGTGCATTCGTTTGACCTCCAGCGCTCTTCTTAAGACGTGGTCAACTCTGGGCTCCGTAAGTCGCTAGAACAAAAACGCAAAATTCCCGTGTTTCGCCTGCCAGAACATCATCGCGAGGAGTTCAACTAACGCGAGCCACATGAGCAGATTGCGAGTTCGTCGCGACAGTGGCGCGGACCCAGTGTTGTGCCGCACGATCCAGACCAGCAAAGCGACACAAGTAGCAGCGGTGATCACAATCAGAGAAATGCCGACGTTATCCAGATCGCTGTGCATCGTACCGACGTTACTCCACGGGGGCGACGTCGAAGTCGCGGACATCGACGAAATGGCCTGCTATGGCGGCTGCGGCGGCCATTAGCGGGCTTACCAGGTGGGTGCGGCTGTCTTTGCCCTGGCGGCCCTCGAAATTGCGATTGGAGGTGCTGGCGCTGCGTTCGTGGGGCGGCAGGACGTCGGCATTCATGCCGATGCACATGCTGCAGCCGGCGTCGCGCCACTCGAACCCCGCGGCGGTGAAAATCTTGTCCAGGCCTTCCTTTTCGGCTTGCGCCTTGATACCGCGCGAGCCGGGCACCACCAGGGCTTGCTTGATGCTGCGGGCCACGTGCTTGCCCACCACAAACTGTGCGGCCGCGCGGAGATCGTCGATGCGCGAATTGGTACAGGAGCCGATGAAGACGCGGTCGATGGGAATGTCCACAATCGGCGTGCCGGCTTTTAGACCCATGTAGTGCAGGGCGCGCTCGGTGGCTTTCTGATCGTTGGGATCGCGGAAGGAGTGCGGGTCGGGCACGCGCGCGGTCACGCCGGTGACCATGCCGGGATTGGTGCCCCAGGTGACTTGCGGGGCGATGTCTTTCGCATTCAGTTCCACGGTCATGTCAAACTTGGCGCCGTCGTCGCTGCGGAGTTGCTTCCAGCGTTCCACCGCTTCCTGAAAGGCTTTTCCGCGGGGAACGAACGGCCGTCCTTCGAGATACGCGAACGTGGTTTCGTCGGGCGCGACCATGCCGGCGCGCGCGCCGCCTTCAATAGTCATGTTGCAGACCGTCATGCGGCCGTCCATGGAGAGGCCGCGGATGGCTTCGCCGCCGTACTCGGCGACGTGTCCGGTGCCGCCGCTGATGCCGATTTTGCCGATGATGGCGAGGATGATGTCCTTGGCGGTGACGCCGGCGGGACGCTTGCCGTTCACAACGATATGCATCGTCTTCGAGCGCGATTGCGAGAGGCACTGCGTGGCGAGCACGTGCTCGACTTCGCTGGTGCCGATTCCGAAAGCGAGCGTGCCGAACGCGCCGTGCGTGGAGGTATGGCTGTCACCGCAGACGATGGTCTGGCCCGGCTGCGTGATACCCAGCTCCGGCCCAATGATGTGCACGATGCCTTGCTGCTTGCTGTGCATGTCGAAGAGGCGCACGCCGGATTCGCGGCAATTTTTCTCGAGCGCCTCGAATTGCAGGCGCGCGTCGGTATCGATGATAGGCAGCGTGCGGTCGGTAGTGGGGACGGAGTGGTCCATCACCGCGAAAGTGAGATCGGGGCGACGGACTTTGCGGCCTTCGGCGCGCAGGCCGGCAAAGGCTTGCGGGGAAGTGCCTTCGTGGATGAGGTGGCGGTCGATATAGATGAGCGCGGGCTGGCCAGGCTGTTCGTGGACAACGTGGCTGTCCCAGATTTTTTGGTAGAGCGTCTTAGGGGTGGTCATAGAGGTGTCGAGAGGATTTTAGCACTGTGGCGGAAGGTTGGCACGCTCGGAGCGTCTGCGCGTCCTAAGTAATGAGTTGAATACGGCGGAGGTGTTCGGCGCAGACGGCGCTGTTAGTTCAGGGTTTGATTTCACGCAAGGCGGATTCGAGGGCGGCGATTACGTGGGCTACAGGACCATTCATAAACGCTGGGGATGGATCGTCGCGCCATTGCGCATGCGGAGGGTATAGGATTACGTCATCCCAATAGAATCCATGGCTCAGGCAGCAGGCGGGCCTTGTCTGTAGTGGTTTAGTACTCGCCCCTCGATTCAGCTCTTGGGCCACGAGATGATTTGGGTCCCAAAACTGACGGGCTCGTTGGTCTGCGATTCTGCCGAGGGAGCTGCTGCTTGGCGAAGTAAAGTCTGTGGGCAAGATGGGCTCCCAGACGACGAGGACGCGGAGTTTCGCGTCCGAATGGCTGACGAGAAACGTTTCGACTGCGGAGGCCCCCCGCAGACACGTCGCTCAAGTCGGGGAGAGCAAGAGGATGATGCGAGGGCCGTCAGCCCCGGAGTCAAACGCGCTTTGGAATTCGCTGAAGTTCGATGCCGACAAAACGAGCAGCGGCGGCTGTCCCGCCGGTGTCTTGGACGGTCCCCAAAGATACACACCCGCCAGCAGCAGCGCCGCGACAATAATCCCGATGAGAAGTCGCTTTCTCATTTCATGACCGATACAGATGATCCGCCAGGAATCCGGCAATTTGCTGCGGGAATAGAATCATGGCCAGGACAATGGCGACAGCAGTCCAGAGCAGGAATTGCCCAACGAAACGGCCCTTCACGGCGCACTGCCTTGCGCGACGCTGCTGCCAGAATCCCACGCCGATCAGCGCCATGGAAAGCAAGAGGAACCACGGCCGAAACCGCAGCAGGAAACCGCTGGCGCCCGCGGCCCCGACCGCGGCCGCAAAGCCAAGCGGCACGCAGCACGCCATGGTGGCGAACGCGCTCACGATGGCCGCAAAAGAGGCCGAGAGTCCCGCGGCCGGTTTCACGCTTGTTCTCCCCGCATTGCTTCGCGCACGGCGCGGTGGATCATTTCCGCTGGCGGAACGCCGGGCTGTTTCTCGCCCGGATACAATCGGCAGCAGACTGCATACTGTTGCAGCGCGGATTCCCCGGCGATATCGCGGCCGTTGATGCGAATAGTGGGGGAGCCGGGAAACTGCAGCGCCTCGGCCATGCGAGCATCGGCTACAAGGACTTCGCTGATTGGCGCGGCAGTCCTCTCAACGGCCAAAATGTTCCTCAGGCTCGCCATCGCGGCAGGGTAATGCGGGCAGTCCAACACGTAGAGGACCTCGATTTTCACGCGCCATTCTCCGGCCGGTTCTGTTTGGAGCCGCCCAAGAGCGGGCAGCGGGCGTGTTTTCGATGGAGTTCCTTTTTGCACGTGCGCAGCGCCGCTTGCAGTTCGTTTTCCAATGTTTGCAGGTCGCGGAGCTTTCGCCGGACCTGAAGGAGTTTTTTCTGCAAGCGAAGCGACACCGGCGCGCAGGGCTGGAGCTGGTTGCTGCGCAGCGCGAGAAGCTCGCGAACTTCCTTCAGCGTGAATCCCAGGCCCTGCGCCTGGCGAATGAATCGCAGGGTGTCCACGTCCGCATCGGCGTATTGCCGGAAACCGCCTGCGGTTCGCGAAGGGCGCGGGAGTAAGGCGGTTCGCTCGTAGAAGCGAATGGCATCCCGGGTGAGACCAATCTTTTTTGCCACGCCACCAATGTGCATGGGAGCGGCTCCTGTCAACGAATTCTACACCCTGGAGTATAGTCGAGAGTCAAACCGTGAATTTCGTCGATCTAGCGGGCAGAGCGTACCAGGCGAATGGCGCCGTAAAATTCCTATTGCGGCGGCAGAATACGGGGAGTGAAGTTGGGATAACGCTTGCGGACAAACCCCAGGGCGATTGTAACGCTCTGGTCAAAAGTCTTTCCGGAGAATCGGTGCGAATTGACGACATGGCGCAGTTCGTTCTGCGGGTCACCCTTTGCCGCCGGCGGGATGCGTTCATTCAGTTCGCGCTGCATCGCCTTTTGTTGTTCGTAATGCATGGGTGGCCTCCTTTTCTCAGCGCGCCGAGTATAAGCTCGTTTTGGGAGCACGCAAAGCCGCATAGAGGCGCGCGAGGCCTGAGGACACCTCTGGTTTCACCGGATTGCACTAAGCCGGCCTCGCCCGGGTGGCCGCAGGATGATGCCGCCCTCGAGAGCGATTGGTTCAGGCCGTGGCTCTACCCCGGAGAAGATGCAGTACGAGCATCACGATGCCGATTATCAGCAGGACGTGAATGACGCCGGCGGAGATATGGAAGGCGAAAAACCCGAACAACCAGAGAGCAATCAGCACCAATGCGATTAATCCAAGCATGTCAACTCCTTTTGCCTTTGAGCGCGTCGCACGGATAAGTTCTCGATAGATTCCGTGCTTGTGACCACAAGGATGCTCGATTAGAGATTTGAAATCTGTTCAATACGAGTCACATACGCAGAATCATGAGGAGACCGGTCGCGATGTTTCCGGTCGCGATGTTTACGGGGAGTTCAGTTTAGTTGCAGCAAGTCGGTCAAGGAAATGTCCACAATATCCTGGGGCTCGAGCGTTCTGTGCAAGATATCCACGAAGCGCATTTTGGAGCTACCTTCGATCACTTCGATTTTAATTTCCGATTTTTCCTTCCCGATGTTAGGGCCCATGAAGTGGATGGTGTGGCGCTTAACGTCGAAGGCTCCGCGCAACATGGCGGCATTATCGCTTCTGGTTATTTTCAATTCCTGGGCTCGCTTGGTGTCGCAATTCAGAATGCCCGTCACACCGGGTTCGGCGTTGAACTCGGCGCATCGCTCTCTAAACAGCTCGCATAGATCGGCCCATACTTTCGCAATATGAAAAGAGAGGTCATTCTGATCGCGGATCACTTTGGCGTCCTGGACCTGCTTTAGTTTTTGCAGGGCAGCGAATCGCAGAGCGGCGTCTCTAGACCAATCAGACATTGACGATCTCCTGTATCGGGGCTGAAAGCGGGTCCCGTGGCGTACTGCCGGCCGGCATTCCAGGCTCCGCGCTATCTCCGAATCTTTCCCGTCTCTGGATCAACGTTGCATTCCCACCAATTGGCAGCCCCTTTTTCGGTGCGAAAGCGGCGATCGATCCCGGGAGGAGCGACGGACTGGATGTGCAGGCGATCGTCCTTCTCCTCGAAGGTGAGCCGGCCAACTTCCTCGTTGGTGGCGTTGCGAAATGTTCGTATGACTCTTGACATGAAGCACCTGGTTTCCGTGCATTCCAGCAAGGTTCCACATCGGAGCCGGTAAGCCTCTCCGCAAGCCGGCGGGGCGCAGAGCCGCGCACTGGCTAGCCATACATCATGGCCCATCGCAAGCCACAGTTCTGTTCGAAACAGCACAGGCGCAGCTTTCGGAGGAGGATGAACAATCCTGGCGAGCACTACGTGACGGAGAGGCCGGGCCGCGCATCAGAGACGGCAGTGGTACGGCAAGGGCAGAAAATCACGACGAGGTGAACCAACATGAGTTCTTACGGCGGAAAAGAACTGGCCAGCGCGTTTCGGACGGTTCGCAAGAACACGATTCAGGTGGCGGAGGACATTCCGGAGTCGCAGTACGGGCATGTGGCAGCGCCGGAGTGTAGAACTGTGGCGCGGATGTTGACGCACATCGCCATTTCCCCGCGCATCTGGGAGGAAGTGAACAAGAAAGGCTTGAAGACGCTGGTGGGATTTGACTTCGTCGGGTTGATGGACAAGTTCAACGCCGAGGAAATCAAGCCCAGGTCGAAGGCAGAGATCGTGGAACTGCTTCGTACCGATGGAGACCGGTTCGCCGCGTGGCTGGATACAGTGACGCCGGAAGTTCTGGAGGAGACGGTCACCGAGCCCGATGGGAAGACGCAGAAGACGCAGCTTGAGCGGCTGCTCAGCGTGAAAGAGCATGAGATGCACCATCGCGGGCAGCTCATGTTGATCGAGCGGCAGCTCGGAATCGTGCCGCATATCACGCGACAGTTTAGCGAGCGGCTCGCGGCGGTGCGGGCGGCCAGGGCTTAACAAACGAGTTTTGTGCAAATGTGGCCGGCGAAAATGCTAGAATCCCCGGCCATGAAACGACGCACACTGCTTCAATCGCTTCCGGCGATCACACTTGTTCCATATACTGCCTTGGCTGCCTTGCAACCACACGCGGACTCCGCCTCAACCACCGTTTATGAGCTGCGCGTGTACCATACGTATGAAGGCAAGCTCAACGACTTGCTGAAGCGTTTCCGCGAGCACACTACGAAACTTTTTGAAAAGCACGGAATAAAGAACGTCGCCTACTGGACTCCGCTCGACGAGCCGGCGAAGAGCAGCACGCTCATTTACATCCTCGCGCATCCCAGCCGCGAGGCTGCGGCTGCCAACTGGAAAGCTTTCCAGGACGATCCGGAGTGGAAGAGCGTGCGCGACAAGTCTGAAGAGAACGGGAAAATCGTGGAGAAAGTGGACTCCACGTACATGGTGCTGACGGATTTCTCTCCGCCCGTGCGATGAGGTGCGGCGGCCGGTTCGCCGACGGTCAGCGGAACCAAATTTTGCCTACTGCGTTTACCGGCTGGCGGCCGACTCACGGCGAATCGTGACTCCGCCCGGGCCGAGCTGATAACCTTCGTCACGCACGGTCTTCTCCGCGGCGGCGCGAAGCGCTTGCTCGTCTGCATTCTTCGATGCGTCGCTATGGCGGCGAATCACCTCTTCGCCGCTCTGAATGCGTATCAGCCACTTGGACTTGTCGGGGTCCCAGGAGACTTCCACTCGATCTGCGGTCATAGATTCCTCCAGGGCGAGTTGAGGTACATTGTAGCCCTACCGCGAGTCTTAGGGAACGCAATGTCGAAAAAGACGTAAGGCAGACTACCGGGAGGGCAGGGCACAGCACGGAGCACGCAGCGAAGAGGAATGCCGGAGAAGAAAATGAAGAAGGTGAAGTGGGGAGTCCTGGGAGCCGCGTCTATCGCCGTGCGCCGTGTGATCCCCGGCATGCAAAAAGGGGCGTGCAGCGAAATTGCCGCAATCGCCTCGCGCGACAAAAAGAAGGCCGAAGAGGCGGCGCGCAAGCTCGGCATTCCCCAGGCCTATGGCTCTTATGAAGAGCTCTTGCTGGATCGCGAGATTGAAGCCATTTACAATCCGCTTCCCAATCACTTGCACGTGCCATGGTCGATCAAGGCCGCGGAGGCCGGGAAGCACGTGCTGTGCGAGAAGCCCATCAGCACGAGCGTAGCGGAGGCGAGAACCTTGCTCGCCGCGCGTGACCGCACCGGCGTGAAAACTGGCGAAGCGTTTATGGTGAAGACGCACCCGCAATGGCTGCGCACGCGCGAGATTATCCGCGGCGGCGGGATCGGCGCCTTGCGGTCCATCGCCGGGGTCTTCAGCTATTTCAATCGCGACCCGAACAATGTGCGCCACAAAGTGGAATGGGGCGGGGGCGGGTTGCTGGATATTGGCTGCTATCCGATCACCATGTCTCGCTTTATTTTCGGAGAGGAACCGACGCAGGTTGCGGGCATGCTGGAGCGTGACCCGGATTTCAAGACCGACCGGCTCGCTTCCGCGATTCTGCAATTCCCCTCGGGGCAATCGATGTTTACCTGTGGCACGCAGACTGCGTTCTTTCAGCGAATGCATTTTCTCGGCACCACCGGGCGGGTCGAAATCGAAATCCCATGGAATGCACCGAATGACCGGCCCTGCCGAATCTTCATCGGTGACGTTTTGGGAGGCACGCCGAAGGTTGAAGAGTTTCCGGTCGTCGATCAATATACAATTCAAGGTGATGAGTTTTCGCGTGCAGTGCGTGGTGAGCGGGACGTCCCGGTGCCGTTAGAAGATGCCATCAAAAATATGGCAGTGATCGAGGCGATTTTCAGGGCCGCGGATTCCGGGAAGTGGGAAAGACCGGAGAAAACATAACTACATCAGGCAAGCGGGTCCAGGAGCAAGGTCCCCGGGGTGGTAGGGAAGCGGAAACTGAGACAATTAGCGTCAGTATCTGTGACATTTAGTGTCGAATCGGGAAAACTCTATCGAGTCTTAACTCGCTGATGATACGGCACTTACTTGTAGCCGCGCAATGGTCGAGCACATGCACATGACTCGGTGGGCGTATCGCGTATCAGACCAGTGTTCTTTGCGGGATTGAACTAGGGAGCGCATTCAATGAAACGCAAACAAGAGGGGTTCTCGCTAATCGAGCTGTTGATCGTCGTAGCCGTGATCCTGGTCATAGCGGCGATTGCCATTCCCAATCTTATGCGCTCGCGCATGGCTGCCGACGAAGCCTCGGCAGTGGCCTCCCTACGATCCATCAATACCTCGCAAGTCGTCTATCAGTCCTCATACGGATCCAGCTTCGCCGGCAATCTTGGCGCACTCAGTGACGGCGGCGCCCCCGCCAACTGCGTGCCTCCAACTACGCCTGTAGCGACTTCTGCATGCCTGATTGATTCTTCGCTGGCCAGCGGAACAAAGAGCGGCTACACCTTTACGTACAATCCCGTCTCCGCGGGCGGGGTCGTTAGCAGCTATAGTGTTAACGCCGACCCGACCACGTCCGGAGCCTCTGGGCAGCGTCATTTTTTCACCGACGAAACACTCGTTGTCCGTGTGAACGCCGCCGCCCCCGCCACGAACTCCGATCCAGCCATATAGCCGTTAGACCCGCCCCATCGCAGCCTTCATCAGATCGTCCAACAGGACGACCACATTCCGCGCATATATAATCGAAGCGCTGTCTAACATAGAAGGGCACCGAGGTAAGGGCAAAGAGGCCACTCGGGGAGGAAGTGTGGCGGTTCGCACGGTTTTACAGTTGGGAGATCCGGGATTGCGCGAGGTTGCGGCTCGCGTATCCGACCCGGCTTCCGTCGAAATTCGCGCACTGGTGGAAGATTTGGCGGATACGCTCGCGCATTGGCGGGCGGCCACCGGGTACGGGAGGGGAATTGCAGCGCCGCAGATCGGAGCAGCGAGGCGCGTAATCTTTCTGCAATTGCCGGGGGCCGACGCGTGGCCGCTGGTAAATCCGGAAATTACCTGGCGCAGCGAAGCCAAAATCGTAGTGTGGGATGCGTGCCTGAGTTTTCTTTCGATCTTCATGCAAGTGCAGCGACACCGCGAAATCGTGGTGCGGTATCAAGACTTGCGCGGCGAATGGAAGGAAGTTCGCGCGAGCGAAGAACGGGACTTATCGGAACTGTTGCAGCACGAGATTGATCACCTGGACGGGGTTCTGGCCATCGATCGAATTACGGACATCCGGACGATGTGCACGCGCGAAGAGTTTGAGAAGAGATATCGCGCGCAAAGTCCGTACGCTGTGGCGAATACGAAGAGTTAGCGCGGAGGTCGCGGGGAAATCTGCGGCGCTACTTAGAAGTTGACCAGACTACCGGTTTGATGGGGCCGACTATAAAAACCCAGGCGGCTGCCCCCAGAAGTGTGACAGCGCTGGTGATAACGAATACCCAGAAATAATTGCCCGCCTGCTGCACGATTAGTCCGATGAGCGTCGGCGCGATCCACCCCGCCAGGTTGCCGGTGAAATTCTGGAGGCCCGTCCATTTTCCCGAGGTAGCCGGCCCCGCCAGTGTTTGCGTTACGGCCCAAAGATTTGACGTACACATTCCGAGGCCAATACAAGCCACGAACAGCATGCACACGGCGAGGCCGTGATTGGCGACGATGCCGACCAGCACAATGCTTGAGGCGATCAGCGGGCCTGAGCCGGTAAACGTTTTGCGGACGCGCGTGGGCGTGGCGCCTGCGGAAATCCATTTATCGGAGAGCCATCCGGACACCAGCGCGGAGATGGCCAACACAAAGAATGCGACCGCAGTCACGGCGGACATGGCTTGAACGGAGAAATGGCGCTCGCGCTCAAGATAGATGGGTAGCCAGGTAATGAAGAA
>Ga0210407_10001396_pt1 | contig 22863 bp, 20 predicted proteins | sample IncBWC27MmetaG_FD_150860 | JGI IMG/M metagenome (GOLD analysis project Ga0210407, IMG submission 150860) | Forest soil microbial communities from Barre Woods Harvard Forest LTER site, Petersham, Massachusetts, United States - Inc-BW-C-27-M | ecosystem: Environmental > Terrestrial > Soil >... | reverse complement strand
ATTGAACAGCATCCCCCAGCCCGCGCCGCTTGCATCGAGAGTTCGCCGGCAGCTAGCAGCTAGTGGCTAGAAGCTGCACTCCCCGCACTCACCATATTCACAAACAACCGAATCGCCCCCGAAACCCCCGCCGGCAACTGCCGGTAGAACGCGTATCCCGAATAGATGTAAATCCCTTTTCCATACTTCGCGTACAGCAACCCGCCCTTCGCGTCTTGCTCGTTCGGATCATGACAGGAAATCAGCGGCGTAAAATGAGCATCCCAGGAGTCCATGAAATAGAGGCCGCGCTCCTGCACCCACCCATCAAAATCCTTCTGCGAAATTTCGTTCGGATAATGAAACACCCCGTTCTCCGGCGCGAGAATCGTCACCGGAGCCTCCTCCACCGAAACCCGCGTCCGCCCCAGCGTTGCCGGATACGGCGTAAAGTGCGCGGAATTAAACGCTCCCGTGTCGTTGTTATGCTGCACCACCAGCGTCCCCCCGTTGAAAACGTAATCCAGCAGCTTCTGACTATTCGCGACGACATCTTTCTGCGCATCGTAGGCCCGCACGCCCAGAACAATCGTCGCGTACTGCGCCAGATTCTCGGCCGCAATCTTCTCCGCCGGAATAACCGTCACGTTCATCCCGATTTGCTCGAGCACAGTAGGAATGTCATCCCCCGCGCCGAGAATGTATCCGACCTTAAGGTCCTTAGGGATTTTCACGTCCACGATGCTGACGTGCTGCACCGCAGGCGCGAAGTAGTAGGCGCTGCCAAGGTCTTCGCGCGTAACCAGCGTGTACCCTTCGGCGTATTTCGTCCCGCCGGCGTCGAGCACCGCGCGAATTTCGGAGCGCCCTTCTTTCAAATTCGCCGGGAAAACTTTGAATGTGAAGTCTTGCTGGTCGCCGCGTTTGGGCAGGCTGACTTTGAGGCTATCGGGTTCGGCGCGCCATCCGCCGGGGAGATCGAGACGCAGAGATCCGTCGGGTGCTCCGGTCAGGTTTGAACTTACACCGACTTTGACAGTAGTTTCTTTCCCATCGGTCACGGGCAGGACTTGCTCGCCGGGTTCCAGGGCGACGGAGAAGGGAGGAACCACGACTAGGGCGATTTTCCGTGTGACGCCGCTTGCGTCGGCGAATGGAACCACCACGTTGCTGACTACCTTTCCGTTGCCACGGTCGGCTGAATGCCTGGTAATCGAATATCCGTTTATGGAATCGGGGAGCGGAGAATGAAGTCTGTGCGGAGCTGTAAAGCCGTAATTGGTTGTGACCAGCGGAGCCGTTGGAGCGAAAGATAGGGTCTGATACCTCTCGTCTGAAATCTGATTCACAGAGTCAGTCTCTGGGTCATCGCGATGCCAGTAGGGTTTCGCATAAGGTGCGTCGGCGGGAATTTGGATGAGGAAATTGGAGTAGTACTCTTCGCCGGGGTTGATCGTGGTCTGGTCGGCGTGAACTCGCCGAGCCCAGCCCGCGGGGGTAAATCCAGCGCCTTGAATGTTGAGCAAATCCTTCGAGCTGTTCTGAAATTCTCCGACAACTTCCAGTTTTTGACTGGGAGAGACATCGATCAGAGCATCTTTCATCGGCGGTGGGGCTGCGTCGGGTCCCCGAGGTGGAGTGACGTCAGCCTCCGGGTTTACATTCAAAGCAAAATTCAGCGCTGCTTCGGCCTCATCCTCTTTTGTGGCTAGCACTTCTGATATTTCCTCCATCATCTCGGGCGGAAGAGACGAGTGACCGAGTTGATCCGATAGAGCGTCGATCTCTCCCACGACGGTCGATAGCGCATCGGCGGAATCGCCCACGTGTCCTACGATTCTTTTCAAGCCGGGAAGCAGCCAAGGGGCTTTTACTTCATCAGCTCCTAATCGCGCAGCCAGCCCCGGCAAACTCGTATCAATCCCGTCGAAGAAATCTTTCTCATGCCCGACCGCGTCTTTGGTGTTCGGCAAAACCGAATCCAAGAGTTTGTAAAACGAGTTGTGCGGGCCCGGAGAAACTCTATATTCCCCATGCCCCTGCGACCGCTGATGCGCCAGCCCGTCAGCCGCCATTTGCGCATACGACATTCCCAGCACCGGATCAACTTCCCCCGCGTCAAGCTTCACCGTCCAGTTTTCGCCAGCACAGGTATTCGACCGGAATCCGCACACGTTTCCGATATAAAGTTTCTTCGCTTGCCAAGGCTGAAGGCCTTCTTTGATCTGCTCCGGGAAACGATTGGGATCAGCCGCCGCGCGAAACGCTTCGCGCGTGAGGATTGCCGACGCCTGATGATGCCCGTGCCCGTCGTTTTCAGTTCCGGAAAATCGCGCCACCAGCACGTCAGGACGAAACGTGCGAATCACGCGCACCATGTCGGAGAGCGGCACGTCGTGCCCTCCCCATTTTTGGAAAGTTTCTTCAGGTGTCTTCGAGTATCCGAAGTCGGCAACGCGGGAGAATCGCTGCTCGACTCCATAGTATTTGTCGGAGGCGAGGAGTTCGAGGGTGCGCAGAATCCCCAGTTTGTCGAAGAGTCCGGTGCCAAGTTCGTTTTGTCCGCCTTCGCCGCGAGTCAGGGTGAAGAGAAGCGTTTGCACGCCTTTGCCGCGGGCTTCGAGGGTCAACGTTCCGCCGTCTTCGTCGTCGGGATGTGCGACGACCATCATCAGCCGCCCCGTAGTTTGCAGTTTGCGAAGTTGCTGCTTCAGCCCAGGAAGCCCGGTGTCCTGGGGAAGTGGGGTAAGGTACGGGATGTTGTCCGCGGGCGGCGTCGTTTGCGCGAGGCAAGTGGATGCGATGAGAACGGCGATCGTGACTACAGCCAGCAGGGAGGAGAGTTTGGCGTGCGTGGTTCGCATATTTATAGGATGCTCATGCGGCGGAGCCGAGCAGTTGTCCATTGGTGACGTCGAGCACCTGTGCGCGCGCCCATTGATTGGATGCATGCCTGCCGCGCAACTTCATCTTCAGATAATTGTCGGTCAACGCTTCGGTCCAGGTCCCGTCAGAATCTTCCGAGATCACATTCAATGTAATCGCGTCCATGCCGCGTCCTACAAACGACCGCATGAACGCCAGCTTTTTCTCGGCCCCCAATTCGCGCAGGATTCGATTCCGTTCGCGGGCGATATTCACCGGCACTTGGTTCTGCAAGGCCGCAGCTGGCGTTCCCGGACGCGCCGAAAAAGTAAACACATGCAGATAAGTCAGCGGCAGCTCCTCGATCAGCCGACGAGTTTCTTCAAATTCAGCAACGCTCTCCCCGGGGAATCCAACCATAACGTCAGCGCCAATCGCGGCGATCGGCATGGCCGCGCGAATCTTCTCAATCTTTTCGCGATAGTGCCACGGGCGATATTTCCGACGCATCCGCCGCAGCACGGCATCGCTCCCCGACTGCATGGGCACGTGCGCATGCTTGGCGATACGCGGTGATTCCGCCATCAGACGGATGAAGGAGTCACTCCAGTCCATAGGCTCAACCGATGAGATGCGAAGCTTCTCCAGCGAAGTTTCAGCGAGGATGGCGTAAACCAAATCCTCCAGCTTCGGCGGACGAGGGCCTCCGCCCCACACAATGTCATCCGCCACGCCCGCCAGATCGCGCCCCCATCGTCCCAGATTAATTCCCGAAATCACGACCTCGCGATACCCCACAGCCACTAATTGATTTACTTCCTCCACCGCCTCGCGCAAATTCAACGACCGGCTCCGCCCGCGCACCGACGGAATAATGCAGAACGAACAGCGGTTGTTGCATCCGTCCTGCACCTTCAGATTTGGCCGGGTGCGTTCGTTCGCCGAATCGAAAACCGGCGCGGCCAGCAGTTCGGTGTGGGCAAAAATATCGGAAACAAAAATGTTGGAGAGGTCGGACTCGTCTGGAATCGGTCGGTTCGCTACGCCCGAACCCGCGCCGCTCAGATTCGTAATCGGAATAAATCCGTCTGAGTCCAAGATCCCCTTCTCAGACCTTGCCCGCAGCGCGATCTCCGCCAGATTGTGTTTATGCGAATTGCCCACCACCAGTGAGACGCCGTTCAGCCCAGCGACTTCTTGCGGAGCGCGCTGCGCGTAGCATCCGGTTACGATCACTTCGCAAGCCGGATTTTCGCGCCGAACCCGGCGAATGGCCGCGCGCGCCTCCTGCTCCGCCGAGGCGGTCACCGCGCAGGTGTTTAGAACAACGATTTTCGCGGCAGCAGGCCGGGTGGCACGGTCGAGCCCCCGGTCCCGGAACTGCTGCTCGATGGCCGCCCCGTCGGCCTGGGTGGCCCGGCAGCCAAAATTTTCTACGTAAAAGCTGGACACCGAACTATACTAGCGTATGCCCGGCCCGGGATGCGTGGTAGGCCCGGCCGCGAAGGTTTGTCGTGCGAAGCGCTGCTACGAAACGGCCCGAGGCAATGATTACGATGAAGCGCAGGATCCTTTTAGTCGATGACGATGCCACCGTGCTCCTCACGTTGAAAGCGGTGCTCGAACTGAATCAGTTCGAAGTGCAGACTGCATCATCCGCCTCCGACGCCGTGCAGAAGCTGGCTTCCGGCGTTTACGAAATGGTGATCACCGACTCACGCATGGAAACCGACGATGCCGGCTTCCACGTCATGCGCGCCGCCAGCGCCCAGCCTTACCGGCCCGCGACCGCGCTGCTCACTGCGTATCCTCCACGCAACCTCGACTGGAAACACAACGGAGCGCAATCGCTGCTGGTAAAGCCCATCGGCACGCAAGACCTGCTGCGGCAGATCGAAGCTCTGCTGGTGCAGCATCAGGACGCAAAACAAGCCCCCGAAGCTGCGCGAGCAGAGAAGAAACAAAAGGCCAGCTGAGAGGATCGGCTCTTGGCTGTCCCGTACGCCTTCATTGGTCATGACCCTTCAGGAATTCCGCGATTCGCTTCTTCACGATGCACCTCCGCCCGAGCTTACTTCAGCCCTGGCCGGATTGTGGTGGGACGCCAAAGGCGATTGGGCCAAGGGCCACGACTCAGCGGGACAAGACGAAGGCCCTGCCGGCTCCTGGGTGCATGCCTACTTGCATCGCAAAGAAGGGGACGCCTCGAACGCCGCGTATTGGTACGGTCGCGCGGGAAAGGCTCCGGCAACCACCTCGCTGGAGCAAGAGTGGCTCGTTATCACCGAGTCGCTGCTAGGCGAATGAACGCCTGACCTTACGCGCTGGCGGCAGTGCGCCGCTCCCGGAAGCATTCCCGGCAAAGTATCGGCCGCCCCTGGGTCGGACGGAACGGCACCGTCGTCTCCTTGCTGCATTGCGAACACACAGCATGGGTCTCAACCTTGGTATGGCCCGGGCGTGAGGGCGAGGCTCCCAGGACGGACACCCGTTTCGCCTTGCAGCTTTTGCAGCGTTTGGGTTCGTTCCGGAATTGTTTATCGTGAAAAAATAACTGTTCCCCGGCGGTGAAAACAAAATCGCTGCCGCAGTCAACGCACTTCAGCATCCTGTCCTGGAATTCCATTGAGCGCTCCTCATTGTCCGGAGCACTGCCGCGACGCCAACCCGAGTTCGCGCCAATGCCTGATTTGTCGCCCCCTCTTTGACTGCTACCCTGGGTTCGGCCCTCCGCACGGGGAAGCGTGCGGGATACTTCCAAAATGCCTGCCGGACAATGCCTGCCGGAGAATGAATGTCTTTGAAGTTAGTCATCGAGGGCCACAACCGCAGTTGTGACCCCCCGATCGCTCGCTCAGTCTTGCTGTTAGTCTTGCTCTTTGCGGGTTTTCTTCCGCGCGCGCTTGCGCGCCAGCGCTTCCTTCACCCGTTTCTTCTCGCCGGGCTTCAGGTAAAAGGAGTGACGTTTTACTTCCTTAATAATGTCTTCCGTCTGCACCTTCCGCTTGAACCGCCGCAGGGCGTTTTCCAGTGATTCGCCTTCCTGCAATCTGACTTCTGCCAAAGAAACTACACCCCCAAACCGGTCCTTCTTGGACCCGTTAGTTATTGCAAGTAAAGCGCCTAAAGTCAAGCACTATATCGATTGTTTGCCTTGTAGTTCTGCCCGTTCTGGGATTTTCTCAGCGTCATCCGCCTCTCCTCTGCGACCTCGGCGGTTAAAGGCTTTCCCCGGCCCTCGCCACAAGGCTCACCCCCTAGAACCCCAGTCGCAACGCAAGCTGAAGCTGCCTCGGCGCATAAGCACTGGTCGCCTTCATGAAGTTTGTCGGTACCTGGTAATAAGCAGGGAAGTAGTTGATTCCAAGCTTCTTAGTGCCGTAATTGAACGAGGCCGCATTGCTGATCAGCCCGTCCTCGGTAATCTGATACCGGGCGTTCAGCCGGTTGAACAAATTAAATGACTCGGCGGTAAATTCCAGCCGCCAGCCGTTCCTCTCGAATAGCTTGCGCGACAGCCGCATGTCCGTGCTGGAGTAGTCCGGCCCGACAAACGAGTTGCGGCTCGCCCCCGGCAGCCGGTCGTTGCCGCTGTTGCCGTCCTGATTAGCGTCCCCCACAACCGTCGCATTCACCGGACGCCCGCTCCCCGCCGTAATCACCCCCGAGTTTTTCCATCCCTTGGATATTTTTCCCAGCCAGCCCTGCCCTCCGTTGAGTGCGGTGGGTTCATAGATCCACGAAAACACGAACCGATTGCGTTGATCAGTCACGCTCGGCCCGCGCTCCGACGTCGGCGAATACGAATTCTGCACCGTCGATGGCCGACCCGCGACCAACGCATCCTGCCCATCGTCCACGGCATGGGCATAGGTATAGCCCAGCCGGAAATAGAGCCCGTCGGTCATCTGCCGGTGAATATCAATGGAAGCCCCGTTGTAAACGCTCGACGCCTCGCTCTCATACACATTGATGGATCCAAGCTGCGGAATCGGCCGCGCCAGCGGATTGATGCAAGGCGGAAACGGGCAGGTCAGGCTGCTGCTGAATTGCCAGGTGGAGAAAGTTTCCACCGCGCCATAGCCCAGTAAGTTCACGCCCGAAGAATCGAAAATCGGATACTGCACATTCGTCGGCGGCGGAAGATTCACATCTCGCGCCCGAATCAGATTCTGCCCATGCACCAGCGAATACGAAATCTCGACGATGACTCGGTCCGCCACTTCGTGCTCCACCGACGCGCTGATCTGATGCACTTCTGGAGTCCGAAAATTATGCGAGAAAGCCGAAATGTCGCTGCTGGCAAACTGCAGCAAGTTTGCCGGAACCGCGCAGGAAGTTGCCAGCGGTGCGCAATTCACCAGCGGATTCGGATACTGCGGAAAAACCTGCTGGGCATATTGGTTAGTCTGATTCAGAAAAATCGAGTTAGGGCTGAGGCCGTTGTCGCTTTCCACCGTCGAGTTGTAGATCTGCGGAATCCGCGTATAAAAAAGCCCATAGCCCACCCGCCCCACAAACGGACGGTCCCCTCCCAACGAATAAGCGATCCCTGCCCGCGGCGCAAAGTTGTTCAAGTCAAGCGGCACTTTCCCCGAATCCGGCCATAGCGGGTTCGATCTCAAATACTTTGTGGAGAAAGTTTGCAAATCGTAGCGCACCCCGGCGGTCACGCTAAGATGATCGTTGACCCGAATCGTGTCCTGGGCAAAAGCCGCGTATTCATTGCTGTTCGGATGGCTCACCGCCGACCCCACATTCTGAATGTAATAGTGCGGCACCTGGTGCGCGTAAGCCCGCAGCGGCGTCAGATACAGCCCCCCGTTCAAAGGCTGAAACGTGAATGGGTCAACTTTGATGGGATCGAAAATGTATTCTCCCCCGAAAGTTGACGGGAAAAAGTTGTAGATCTGCGTCAGCAGCGCGTCGCCGCCAAACTTCCAGGAATGCCGCTCCCCGTCGCGGCTAATCGTCTCGGCAAAGTGTTCGCGGTGCTCCCGAGTTTCCCGCGGCAGAATGCTCGACCGGCCAAACCCGTTCAGCACTCCCGGAATCTTGGTCAGCGGCTGATTCGAATTACTCTCCGACCACTGCCAGTCCCGCGAAAACTGCGCCCTTAAATGGCTGACGAGTTTCGAAGAAAGCTTGCTGGTCAAAGACGCCGTCGCCGTTTCCGTCTCCACGTGCTCCACTCCGTTATCCGAGATCCCGTACGTCGTCACCGGACTGGACGGATCAAGAAAGACGTTGTTCTGCCCGGAATAGGTCGACGTATTCACGCGCAGCGAAAACAAATTGCGCGGAGAAAGGTTCACGTCCAGCTTAACGAACCCCGCATTCCCCAGCAGTTGCGAAGGATAGAGCCCCGCCTGCTGCGACAATTGTGCTGCGGTTGCGAATACCAGCGTCTGATCGCTGGCCTCATAATCCCCCGGAGTCGCCGGCCCCGCGCCAGGTTGCGGCTGGACAACGCTGGCTCCGTTCACAAAGCGCACCACCGTTGGCTCGTGAAAAATATGCTGATCGTAGCTGGCAAAGAAAAACACCCGATTGCGCCGCAGCGGCCCGCCCACGGTAAATCCGAACTGATGTTGCTGCCCGTTGGGCTTGACGTCCAGAAACGGATCGCTGGCGTCAAAAGAACTGTCGCGCAAATAATAAAATCCGGTCCCGTGAAATTTATTCGACCCCGACTTCGTGACCACGTTGATCACTGCTCCGCCCGTGCGCCCACCCTCCGCCGAAACCGAATTCGGCGACACCCGAAATTCCTGAATCACCTCGTTGGAAAATTGATACGGCGCCCGATAGCGCCCGGTGGCCTGCGCGAAGAACGCGTTATTGTTGTCCGCCCCGTCCACCAGATAGCTGGTCTGAAACCCGCGAATCCCCCCAAACGCAAGGTCGCCGTTGGATGTCGAGTTGAGCCCGCGCGGGTCCTGCGTGACTCCCGGCGTCAGCAGCGCCAGGTCAGTAAATCGCCGCCCATTCAACGGCAGATTAAGAATTGCGCGTTCGTCAATCACCGACGAAAGCCCGCGCGGCTCAGTTTCCACAGCCTTAGGCTCCGCAGAAACGGTAACGGTTTCATGCGCCCCCGCAACCGTCATCTTGAACGCAATGTCAGTGACCCCGCCAATCTCCACCTGTAGCGTCCTGCTAACTTGCGGCGACATCCCCTCCGAGGTCACCCGCGCCGTGTAATCCCCCGGCGGCAGCAGCTCAAACGCAAACTGGCCCGCGCCATTGGTGGCCTGCTCGTAGCGAAATCCAGTCGCCGTATTCACCAACGCAACGCTGGCCCTCGCAATGCGCCGAATGCCGGGATCAAAGACTGTTCCGTGGATCGCTCCGGTCGAGACATCCTGTGCGAGGCAGGGTGCGGCTAGGACGAGCAGCGAAAAAACAATGACGGTTCGGCGCATGGCTTCACTCCGCTAAAAAAGAAGAAGTGAGCCCAGCCTCTGACGGGAGACAGTTCGGGTATAGCACGGAGCAAGCCAAGAAGTCTGTGACGCACAAACAATTCCCCCGTGTGCTTCCCGTAAAGGGAATTTGTTAGAGTAAGCACTCAGCATTCAGCATTCAGCCAAATCAGGGTTGGTCGGAATCCCCTTCGGAAATCCGCCGTGGCTGACTGCTGACTGCTGAGTGCTGAATGCTCGCCCATGATTCGAAGCTACAAAAACATCACGCCCACCATCCCCGCGTCCTGCTACGTGGACGACTCTGCCCAGATCATCGGCGACGTCATCCTCGGCGAACATGCCAGCGTCTGGATGAACGCCGTCGTCCGCGGAGACGTCCACTCCATCCGCGTCGGCGCATACTCGAACATTCAGGATTGCAGCGTCCTGCACGGCATGAAAGAGCAGTACGGCGTCTATGTCGGCGAGTACGTGACCGTCGGCCACACCGTGACCCTGCACGGCTGCACCATCGAAGACCGCTGCCTGATCGGCATGGGCTCCATCATCCTGAATGGCGCAAAAATCGGCGTCGGCTCAATCATCGCCGCCGGAACCCTGATCCCAGAAAAAACGGTAGTCGAACCCGGCTCCCTCTGGATGGGCTCCCCCGGAAAATTTCGCCGCACGTTGGAAGATAAAGATTCCGAGAGCATCCTGCGCTACGCCAACAATTACTTGGGGTATAAAGATGCCTACCTGGCCGAGAGGTAGCAGTTAGCATCCAGCCGCGACTGGTTCTCAGTTACCATGTTTTGAGCACGATTTTAGTACCACCAATACACTGTCATCCTGAGCGGAATTTGATCTTCGCAAAGCGAAGATCAAATGCAGTCGAAGGACCCCTACTCTGACTGCGGCGCCGCAGATGTTTCAAGGCATTCTCCCGGTGCTGCATCGTGGTTAGGAATAATCAAGGAGCAGGAAGCCGTGGCTACCCGCAGAAAGAAGATTCAAACTCAACTCGGCCCAGCCGCAGTCCGGATATTTCTCGCCAGCGACCGCATGAACCAGCTCCTTATCGAACATCTCGACCCCGCAGCCTGGACAGCCAAGCCGCCCGGCAAGACCCGAGTTATCGCCGCCATCTTCACCCACATGCACAACGTCCGCTGCAAGTGGGTCCGGCTGACCGCCCCTCACTTGAAGCTTCCACCAAAGCTCAGCCGCTCGAAATGCACCCCGCAGCAGGCCCGCGCAGGATTGGCCGCAAGCGCCGCCCGCTGCGCAGAAATGCTAGCCGAAGCCCTCGCCGGTAAGGACGAAAGCCGCATCAAGAAATTCCGTCGAGACGGCTGGGGTCGCCCCTGGCCGGCCGGTGTAGAAATGCTGTGCTACATGCTTTCCCACGAAGCCCACCATCGCGGACAGGTGTGCATGCTCGCGCATCAGCTCGGATTTCCGCTCCCGATCGGGGTGAACGCCGGTATCTGGAATTGGGAAAAACTGTGGAAGGAGTGCGGGGCCCCCGCCGGCCCCGGCTACAATCCTTAAGGAATCGCAGAACTGCTGATATAACCAAGAGCCAAGAGCCGAAACATGATCAAAGCCGTACGAGGTACGCGCGATTTACTCCCGCCGGAAACGGCGCTGTGGAACTTCGTCGAAGCCGCGGTGCGCGATGTCTTCCGCGCCTACAGCTTCCACGAAATCCGCACCCCGATATTCGAGTCCACAGAATTATTCGCTCGCGGCGTCGGCGAAGAGACGGACATTGTCTCCAAAGAAATGTACACGTGGCAGGATCAAGGTCGCGCCCAAAGCGATCAAGGCCAGTCCCTCACCCTCCGCCCCGAAAACACCGCCGGCGTGGTCCGCGCCTACATCGAGCACAAACTCTGGGACCGCGGCCTGAGCAAGCTTTACTACATCGGCCCGCAGTTCCGCCGCGAACGTCCGCAGAAAGGCCGCTACCGCCAGTTTTACCAGATCGGCGCCGAAGTGATCGGCCCCGCGAGTGCCGGCAGCGAATCTCCCGCGCGCGACGCCGAAATTCTTGAACTGCTCGCGACCCTGCTCGATCGTCTGGGAATTAAAGACTGGACGCTGGAGCTGAATTCCATCGGCTGCGCCAACGATCGTGCCGCCTACAACAAAGCCCTGCGCAAAGCCCTGGAGCCGGTTGCGCCAAAAATGTGCGTCGATTGCCAACGCCGCGCTGTGACCAATCCTCTGCGCGTGTTTGACTGCAAAGTTCCCGAAGATCAGCCCATCATCGAAACGCTCCCCCGCATCAGCGAATATCTTGACGAACCCTGCCGCCACCATTTCGAGCAGGTAAAAGAAATCTTGAAAGCAGTCGGCGTCGAGTTTCAGGAAAACTCCCGCCTGGTCCGCGGCCTCGATTACTACACCCGAACCGCCTTCGAATTCACCCACGGCGCCCTCGGAGCCCAAAACGCAATCCTCGGCGGCGGCCGCTACGACGGCCTCTCTGAAGCCCTCGGCGGCCCCGCGGCCCCGGGCATCGGTTTCGCCATCGGTGAAGATCGCCTGGTGCTGGCCCTGAGCGAATCCGCCGAAGCCGTCCTCCGCAAGCCGGATGTTTACATCGCCCCGTTAGGCGCGAATATGAATAAAGAAGCGGCGCGCGTGGCCCGGGAGCTGCGGCGCCACGATGTTGTCGTCGAATTAGGCGACGAAGCTTTCCGCCTCAAAAAATCTTTCGAAGCCGCCTCCAAGACCGGAGCAAAATACATCCTCATCGTCGGCGAGAATGAAGTCACCGCGAATGCTTTCGCGCTAAAAAACCTCGCCACCGGAGAGCAAGTTTCCGTTCCCCGCGCCGAGTTGGCCGAGAAGATACAAAGCTGATTGACGAACCTCACGCCCCCGGCCTACCATCGCCAAACCGGGGAAAGATCACGATTGAGGAGAATCAAAATGAAGCGTCTATCGCTGGCCGTGCTGATCGCATGTTGTGCACTCTTAACCGCAGTTTCACTCCACGCCCAGGCGCCTCCGCCCCCGGCGCCCGAATTGCAGAAGCTCGATTTTTTGACCGGACACTGGACGGTCGAGGGGACGGCGACCATGGGGCCTCCGGGAACGCCTGCGACTAAGTGGAGCGGCGCCAGCAACGCCGATTGGATGGAAGGAAAATACTTTCTGGTCGAACACGCCGAGATGGACCTGGGGCCGATGGGCAAGGGCAAAGAGATGTCGGTGTATGGCTATGACTCCGACAACAAGGTTTACACCTACACCGCGTTCGATACCTGGGGTGAAGCCGAGAAGTCAACCGGAACCGTGAATGGCGATACCTGGACCTGGCTCAGCGACGAGCACATGGGCGGGCAGACCTACAAGGGCCGGTTCACCATGAAGGTCCTGTCGCCGACGTCCTACACAATGAAGTACGAGCGGTCGCTGGATGGCACGAATTGGACGACAGCGGTGGAGGGAACGGCGACGAAGAAATAAGTATATTTTTTCGAGCGCTCGCCCCGGCCGCATTTTGGATGTGCGTTCCGGGGCCTCGCAGTTTCGAGGGCACGGAGTTTGCGATGAGGCAATGGCTGCGGTGGAGTTTGTGCCTGATGCTGGCAGTGTGCAGCGCGGGTCTGGCGTGCAAGCGCACCCCAGCGCCCGAGTCGGGATGGAGAGAATATTCCTATCCAGATGACGGCTTCTCCTTGCAGGCGCCGTCGCAGCCAGGGTTTGAGAAGCAACAGTCGGCTACGGCGTCTGGGAATATCGAGATGCGGCAGTACTCGCTGGATCTGACGAGCGATGTGCAGATCATGATGAGCGTCAGCGATTTCCCAAACGCCAACCACGCCACTCCTAAAGACGCTCTGGAAGGAGCGGTCAGTGGCAGTATTCAGAACACGAAGGCAACAAAAACTTCCGAAAAAGACATTCAGCTGCAAAATGTGCCCGGGATTGAATTTGAGGCGGAGACAAGTGGCTATCACTTGTTGGGACGCTATTACTGGAAAAACAACCGGTTGTTTGCGCTCATGGCGGTCTCGCCGTCGGGGCAGGCGCCGCCGCCGGACGAGTTGAAGGTGTTGGACTCGCTGAGATTCATCGCGAAGTAGCCAATGCCTCCGGTGTTCCTGGAACTTTGCTTCTCGCCATGTTTACGCCCGAGCGAAATGCCCGCTAGCCCACCGCCCCGTTTATAATCTCTCATCGGCCCACCGCCGCATTCGACTCAGCCAGGTTAACGTGCGCTCTACCTGACGGCTGATGGCTGAGTGCTGAGTGCTGAATGCTGATTTTCCGAAAGGCAAAACTTGCTCGACTTTTTAGCCGATTTAAAACGTACCCACATGTGCGGCGCTCTCCGTCCCTCCGACGCAGGGAAGAGGGCCGTGCTCATGGGATGGGTCAACCGCCGCCGCGATCTCGGCAGCATAGTCTTTATTGATCTCCGTGACCGCACCGGCGTCACTCAAGTCGTCGTCAATCGTGAACTCAACGCCCCCGCGCATGACAAAGCCGGTGTCCTACGCAACGAATACGTCATCGCCGTCATCGGCACAGTGAAACAGCGCGACCGCGACACCGTCAACAAAAACATTCCCACCGGCGAAGTCGAATTGGTGGTCGAAGAGCTGCGCCTGCTGAATGAATCCAAGCAGCCCCCATTCCTCCCCGGTGAAACCGTTTTACCGAACGAGGAAATGCGTCTGAAATATCGCTATATCGATCTTCGCCGCGACGCCATGCAGTTCAACATCGAAATGCGCCACAAAGTTTCGAAAGCGATCCGCGATTACCTTTGCGCCGAAGGCTTCTTCGAAATCGAAACCCCGTTCATGACTCGCTCCACCCCCGAAGGAGCGCGCGATTACCTCGTCCCCAGCCGCGTCCAGCCGGGAAGTTTCTACGCCCTGCCCCAATCCCCGCAGATGTTCAAACAGATCCTGATGATTTCCGGCTTCGACAAATATTTCCAGATCGTCCGCTGCTTTCGCGATGAAGACCTCCGCGCCGACCGCCAGCCCGAGTTCACCCAGATCGATCTAGAAATGTCCTATCCGCAAACGGACACCGTCTGGGCGGTAGTCGAAGGATTCCTCACCGCCGCCTTCAAGTCCGCCGGACACGAAATCAAAACCTCGTTCCCCCGCATGAGCTACGACGAGTCCATCCGCCGCTATGGGAACGACAAGCCGGACATGCGCCTCCCCGCAATGGCGGACGTGCGCGAGGCGATGACCCGTGAAGAACTCGACGACTTCGCCACGAAATTCAAAATCCGCAAAGATTTTCCCGTGCAGCTAATCCGCATTCCCAAAGCCGGAGATATTTCCGGCACCGAGCGCCGCACCATCGGAACCTACGGCGCCTACCAGCACGTGCAAGGCCCGTCGTTCGTCCAGTTGATGACCGACCCCAAACGCTTCGCCAAAGATTATCCAGCGATCTCAGAAAAAATCATCAGCTTCGCAAAAGTCGATGCCGACGACCTCTGGCTCCTGGCTGCCGCCAAGTCCGAAGGCCCAGACCAAACCGCGCAGCATTTCTGCGAAAAATGCGGATTCCTCCGCCTCGACCTCGCTCAGAAATACGCCGCCAAGCACAAAGCCTTCGAGAAAACCGGCGACCCCGCAAAAGATTTTCGTTTCCTCTGGGTCTCCGATTTCCCCATGTTCGACTGGGACAAATCCGAAAAGCGCTGGAACCCCGCCCACCATCCCTTCACCACGCTGCATGAAGAAGACATGGCCAAGCTCGAGGCCAACATCGACTCGGCACACGACCCCAACTCTCCTCTCGGAGAAATCCGCGCCCTCGCCTACGACGTCGTCCTGAACGGCACCGAGTTAGGCTCCGGCTCAATCCGTATCCACCGCCAGGACATTCAGCGCAAAATCTTCCAGGCTCTCGGCATGAGCGACGAAGAAGCTCGCGCGAGATTTGGATTCTTTCTGGAGGCGTTGGAATACGGAACCCCTCCGCACGGCGGCATCGCCCTCGGCCTCGACCGCATCGTGATGATCCTCGCCGGCGCCGACAGCCTGCGCGAGGTAATCCCATTCCCCAAAACCGCCCGAGCCGTAGACTTAATGGTCGACGCCCCGACCCCGGTGAGCGACGTGCAGTTGAGGGAGTTGGGCATTAAGGTTGTGAAGAGTTAGCAGGAAATGCGCTGAGGTCCATTTCATATTGTGCAGATCCATAGCGGTATCGTGAGTGTTGGTTACTTTGCGCTTGCGGGAGTGTCGCTGGTTTGTTTGGACGTGCGATATTTGTTCATCCCCGCGACAATCATCTCGATTGTCCTCTTCGTTTCTGGGTTTATCGTTTTCCGGCACTGGCGTGGCGCGTTCGCAATCCCTTGGCGGGCAAGCGCAGATGACGAGCATGGAAATCCCCGGGCGATTATCGAAGGGACCCCCTGCCCGTTCAGGGGATACGATCAGGAGCTCATTGTTAGTCTTCGGGTTCGGCGTTTCCCGGAGCTGGCTGCAACCGTTATTCTGTGTGCCGCGGCGCTATGGGGAATGATTTCTGGTTCAATGACCGCTGAGCCACTCATACATGGTTGGAGCTTTTTTTCACTAGAGCTAGTTTACGGCATTGGCTGGTTATGTCTGTTATTGAATCTTCGCTGGTTTTCCGAGCGACGATTTCTCAGCAGCAGTTATCAGAGCATTGCGACTATCTTGTCAAAGGACCCGGGTTTCTTCAGAGCCGGAATTGCCTATCAGTTTCTCGATAACGAAATGAACCGTCGGGGCGGACGTGGCCCTCTTTGGGGAGCAGGAAACGACAATGCGGTTGTTTTTTTTTACAATCCAAAGGACCCGGATCGAAACTGTGCGCATGGCGCTTTTGCCTTCCACAAGTTTGAAGTTGCCTTGGTACCGAAGGGCCCCGACGGAATTTTATGAAAAACGCTGAGAACACGGCTTACCTTCCCGCTGTTGATTCCGGATGAACTAACTCTTCGCCTCAGGGCTGTGCATGGGTGTCCGTCCCTGAATCCGCGCCACCGCGCAGTCAATCACCCGCGCCATCTCCGCCCCATTCTCCGCCGTCCGATTCTCCCGCAACTGCCACTTCGCCTTCTCCGCAGAAAACCAAGTCCGGTTCCGATTCGCTTCCTGCGGCGTCCCCAGCCGCAAGACTTCACAAAGATACGCATGCACAATCCCCGCCCCAAACTCCTGCATGTTAATTCGCTTCCCTCGCCGGTATTGCGTAAACGCCGCTTCTTCCATCCGCCCATGCACTCCGGCCTCTTCAAACGCCTCCAGCGCGGCAGCCTGCGAATGCGTCAGCCCCGATTCCGCCCCGCCCTTGGGAAACGTCCACCGCCCGTTACGTGTCCGAACCAATAAGAATTCAACACTCGCCCCCCGCACCCGATAACACACCGCCGCCACCTGTTCCAGCTGCGACGGAGACAGAGGCAAAGAGGAAGACTTGCCTGACGACGCCCATTCCTCGCGTGCCCGTGACCGCCCCGTGGACGGTGGTATTTCTTCAGCACCCATACCAGCAGACTGCCTCAGCAATCCCTCGGTGCCTAGAGCCGACCTTGATTCTCCAATCCACCACCCCGCGAATCTCCCTGCCCACTTGCTACCCGCAAGCGAAGAGGAGAGTATTCTTCTTTCCAGCAGAGGCCGCATCGCCATCTCACCATGCCATCACCAATAAATCAGCGAACCCCCGGCAAACGAAAAACCCGGTCCGCGAAAACGCCCGGCTCGAAAGTAAGCGGATCGCGTTCCGGCGAAGCCCCCAGCCTCACCCAGCTCGCCCTACGCGCCTGCCTGGTTGCCAGCGACGCCGCATTCAATGCCCGCGACTTCCTCGCCAGCGCTTCCCAAATCGCCTTTCTCGCCGTGCGCGATTGCGAAAAGGAACTCGACCGCATCGAGCAGCAAATGGACCAGCAACTCCCCGCCGCCATCACCCACGTCGACGAACTCGAAGCCCGCGAACTCCTCGCCTGCCTCCGTTTCAGCAACGAACTCGAACGCATCGGCGACCTGCTCTGGTGGGTCACCCAGCGCGCCCAGACTCTACCCACCCGCCTGCCTAAAGTAGACTCGCAACCGCTGCTTGAAATGACCGATGTTTTGGAGAAAATGCTGAAGAATATCCGCGAGGGCTTCACTCAGCGCGACTTGGAACCGGCCAGCTTCGTCCTTCGCGCCGACCGTGAAATCGACCAGCTTTACCGCGCCTTGTTTCGCCGCCACGTAGCCGACAGCAATCCCAGAAAAACCCTGCACACCGCCGACGTCCTTCTCATGGGCCAAGCCCTCGAGCGCGCCGGCGATCACGCCACCAACCTCGCCGAAGAATTATTCCGACTGATCGAAGGCCGCAGCCTCCGCCACATCCCCAAAAAACAAGTCACGGACTAGCCCCCGCGCCCTCCGCGCCCTCCGCCCCTCAAACTGTCATCCCGAGCGGAGTCGAATGATTCGCAACGCGAATCATTCGCGCAGTCGAGAGCCTGCCCTGAGCGAAGCCGAAGGGGACCTGCTGTTTGCAGGCGGCTCCATCGCAGCCCAGGAAAAGCCGCGCCGCACGAATCGCCGCGCGCGCTCAAGCATCGCCGCGCGCGACGAACGTTTTCCTTGTGTTAAATTGAATTCACGCGGGCGCGTAGCTCAGTTGGTAGAGCAATGCCCTTTTAAGGCATGGGTCGCTGGTTCGAGTCCAGCCGCGCTCACCATCCTCTACCCCGGGATCATAGTAAACGTCCCATTCCCGCCGCATCCCCCGCTCGCTCCCGAAACCGTCCAGGTTCCCGTGATCTGACCGTTGTTGACCGTCCCGTCCAGCGTCAACGTGTTTACGGTTGCTCCCGTGGAGGTGACGACGTAGTGGAACGCCCCCGAAACCTGCCCGTTGAAGTTCCCGCTAATGGTGAATGACCCGCTCTCCGTTGTTACCGGGAAAACGCAAGGCGTGTTGTTTACCGTAAAGATGAAGCTGTTGGTGCCCAACGCCCCGCCGCTATTGACCACGAGAGTGGTCACAAATCCAAATGACTCAGCCCCTGAACTATCCGCGGTCGCGTTCCACGTTCCGTTGATATTCCCGTTCACTGTCGAGTTCGACCCGCACCCCGAAAGCGCCAAACTCGCAGCCAGCAATAGGACCGCTGCAATGCTTTTCATAGGAAAACTCCTTATTTTTCAGCTAGTGGCACCTTCAGGATTGCTGGCCAGAGCGGAAGGTGTCAGGCTCCGAGACAGATTTCGGCCTAAAAGTCCAAACCCAGGCTTCACGCAGAAGTTGCTGCAAAACTCTCGTAGCTAGAAGTATTTTTTTGGCCGGCCGGTGTCCCACTCAAGCCGGGTTTTGGCTTGAGTGGGACAGTGGCCATGGAGCAGTTTTCGATGCTATGCTCACGGCCAGCGCGGGCTCGTGCTGGTGAACGAGCGCCGTCCCGCGGAGATACGGATGAACATGCACAGGCGGCAGACTAGCCGGCCAACCTATCGAGGACACTATTGAGGAACGCGATCTACCGCCAGCACCCCAGACGTCTCTTTGTCCTGCTGATTGTGCTTCTGTGTGCTCCTGGCCTGCTGGGGCAGTCGCCGCCACCATCCGTCCAGTTCACCAACGTTACCGCGCAGTCGGGGATTAAATTCGTCCACTATCCCGGCAACAAGGGAATCGCGACTATCCTCGAGGTCTACGGCCCCGGAGTTTGTGTTGCCGACTTCGACGGCGACGGCTTCCAGGACATTTATTTCGTGAACGGCCGCGACCTCTACGGCCGCGGAATCGTTACCAAAAACGCCCTCTATCACAATAACGGTGATGGCACTTTCACCGATGTCACCGATTCCGCCGGCGTCCCCGGAACCGGCTACGGCTTTGGCTGCGTCTGGGGCGATTACGATAACGACGGGTTCCCCGATCTGTACGTCACGCAATACGGACGCAACGTTCTCTACCACAACAATGGCAATGGAACTTTCACCGACGTCACCGACAAAGCCGGCGTGGCCGGTGTCGCGTCCGGGACCATGTTTCACGGCGGCGCCACATTCTTCGACTACGATCGTGACGGCCGCCTCGATCTCTACGTCGGCGGCTACGTCACGATCGCTAAAGACAGCCCTCGCTATTGCGATTTTATGGATGTCCGCACCAACTGTCCCCCCAGCGCTTACAAAGGCAGTCCGGCAGTTCTCTATCACAACAACGGCGACGGAACATTTACCGATGTAACCTCGGCAGCGGGAATCTATCAGCCGGAAGGCAAGAACATGTCCGTCGCTGCGGTTGATTACGACGACGATGGCTGGCCCGACATTTTCGTCGCCAACGACGGCATGAATGCCTACCTCTATCACAACGAGCACAACGGCACCTTCACCGAAGTAGGTCTCCTGGCTGGTATCGCCTTATCCGGACGCGGCAACACCATGGCTGCCATGTGCATGTCGCTCGGTGACTACGACAACGACGGCCGGCTTGACCTCTACGTCTCCGATTTCCAAAAGTCCTCCGACCATGTCTGGCACAACGACGGGAAGGGCTTCTTTACGGAAGTCAGCGATCAGGTGGGCATCACCATCCCCACTTACAACGTCCTCAGTTTCGGTGGAGGTTTTTTTGACTACGATAACGACGGCTGGCTCGATCTCTTCATCGCCAACGGCCACGTCTATCAGGAGATCGAGCAATCCGTACAGAAGGGCGCTTACAGGCAAATCAATTCTCTTTTCCACAACGACGGCAAAGGCAAGTTCGTCGAGGTGACCAAATCCTCCGGCGACGGATTCCAAACCCCCTACGTCGGCCGCGGCGCTGCCTTCGCCGACTTCGACAACGATGGCAACGTGGACGTCATCGTCGCCAACAATGGCGGTCCTCCGCTGCTCCTGCACAACGGCGGCGCCGGAAATCATTTCGCAAATTTCAAGTTGGTCGGCGCCACCAGCAATCGCGACGCCATGGGAGCGCGTATTCGCATCCGCGTCGGAACTCTGTCGCAAATGCGCGAGATCTACGGTGGCGGCAGCTATTTATCGCAAAGTGATCTGCGCGCCAACTTCGGGCTGGGATCTGCCACTCGCATCGAAACCGTCGACGTTTCCTGGCCCAGCGGCCAGAAGCAGACTTTCAAAGATGTCGCGGCCGACAAGTTCTATCTCATCGAAGAAGGGAAGAACGAATTAGCCATGCAGCATTTCGGTCACCCGCCCCCGTCGCGGGTTGGCCCACCCTCTGTCCAACCCAAACCTGAGGCCGGGCCAGCCCACCCTTTGAAGCACAACAACTAAGTCTCCCTGCCTTTCGCGTTCTTTGCGAAAGGGTGGGCATTCTGACCATGTGCAGCACAGACCTCCCCGCGAAACCCAAAAAGAAAATAGTCGATGTCATTCCGAGGCCCACAAGGCAGAGAGCCCGCCAGTCTTGCCGAAGCCCTGAGCGTTAGTCGAAGGGGAAGTCGAAGGGAACCTGCTATTCGCCGCCAGCGCCGCAACTCTGGAAGCCCGCCACTACCCATGTGGCGCGGACACTCCTGTCCGCGCGACCGCCGAAATCTGAAACACAGCCTGCAATGGCCGCGACTCTCTGGATCTTCCCCTTGGCGTCCTGCGCGAACGATTTCGGCCCTAGCGAGCGCCTGCGTCCGGCGAAGCGAAATCAGGAGGCTGCGCTTCGAGCGTCAATACGTGTAATGGCGATTTATCGCCAGTTGTCGGCGTGACCTGTTCTGCTAGCCTATCCTGATGCAGCAGCCCATCAAGGAGCGCATCGCTAAGTTGAGGGAGGAAATCGCGCAAATCAGCGAGGCGGGCCGCCTGTACTCGCAAGGCAAGAAGACGCCGGGTTCAACATCAGACCAGGAACGTCGGCTCCAGAGATTGCAGGAAATCCTGGACGAATTAGTGGCGCTGAACGACTGGAAAAAAGTGTGAACACGCCCGTCGCGGAGAGATTTAGGCTCATCGGCGCGAACGGACTGCCACATATCAAACTGTTCACTTTTGAACAGATTTCCGCCTTGGCTACTACTTATCGTATCTGTCAAAACTAGGTTCAGAGCGAGGCTGGTGTGGGGTGAACGCGAGAAGACGTTGGATATGTCAACTGTTGTCCCTCCTGGGAAAGCACAGCCAAGACTGCAAGCATTGTAAGGCTCGCCAAGCCCGAGGGAATGAATTGCGGAAACGACTGGAAGAATTGAACCAGCGGTCTCGGCCCCAGCCGGCTTCCCGCGAGAGTCAGGACCCGCTAAATCTCCCGCAAGCCGGGTAAGACTGTCGCTGATGTTAGCCGACGATAGCGCCAAACTACCCGGTCGGGCCGATTTTGCAACAATTCGTTGGGTTACGTTGAATTTTGGTCACCCTTTTCCTGTAAGCAGCGTATCTCTTGACGAATCTTATCAATTCGCTTCTTGATCTCAATCGCCGTATGACCTAAATCCGGCCTTGTTTCCAAATCTGGCAAGAGCTTTTCTAGAAAGGCCAACTCGTCTTTCAATATTGGCAGGCGAATCATAGGATCAGAAACACCTCAAGGCTTTCGGATAGTGGAAATTGATTGTTGATGTTAAGAGGTGTTAGCACTCATTGACTCCGGCAAGCTCAAGGAAGGGGGTTTTGAGTGCAATGGCGAAAAGCTAGAGTAGCTGGAACGCGAAAAGGATTAATGGCCCTCAGATGGCTGATATTGTTTCTGATGCGGGCGCTGTTCGTGGTCTAACACCCTATTCAACTCGTCAACAAGACTCAACATCCTGTCCAAGTCTTTTTCCTTACTGAGCTGCTCGGCAAGGTGACGCCAATCAGTAGATTGCGGGGCCATGGGAAATACCCTCCGTCGGATTTTCCGAAATCTACCATCCGATCCCAAAACGGGTCTGTTCAATTTTGCACACCCCTTAAGGGTGGAGGCTGGGAGAGCAATACCGCGCCTAGTTGATGAAATCAGGCGATTTCACTCATTGACCCGGACCAGGAGCGCAGGAGCCCCTCAATACGTGTAATGGCGATTCAACGTCAATTGGCCGGCTCAGACTGGTACTTTGCGCTAAGCAGTTCTTTGCGTATCAGCTTCAATCCCTTGCCGTCTTCGGTCACGTAATCGCAAAATCCGCAATCACTTTCATTGGGGCAGTCATCTGAGCGCGGACGCTGTAGCCCTTAATCACTATGACTTTGAGTGAGTAGTGCTCTTTCCCGGATTGGCTAAGCTCTGGTAGGTGGTCAGTATTGAACAGACTCGTGAGGACGCGGATTTGTATTGTTGGAGCCTCTTCGAATTGTGGGAGTGTCACGTGTTTACCAGCCAACGCAAAGAGCGGGAAGACCCCCAAATAATTGCCATTGTGGAATTGGATATGCAGAAACTGCGGCTGCAGATTGTTTGGGTGCGCGAGGCAATCAGAGAACGCCTGCGAGAACTGGAACACCCCAGGGACCATCACGAGGAAGGGTGGGGCCTCTAGGGCGCCAATGCGAAAGTAACAATCACCAAGTCTCATACATCGCCTCTCCGGCGCGGCGCATCACAGCTATCCGACGCGTCATGAATTCCCGCGCGGAGGGGTCGCCCATGCCCCAAAGGAGGCTACCTTGCCGTTTCGGCGCGGAACGAACTG
>Ga0210407_10001395_pt1 | contig 22863 bp, 17 predicted proteins | sample IncBWC27MmetaG_FD_150860 | JGI IMG/M metagenome (GOLD analysis project Ga0210407, IMG submission 150860) | Forest soil microbial communities from Barre Woods Harvard Forest LTER site, Petersham, Massachusetts, United States - Inc-BW-C-27-M | ecosystem: Environmental > Terrestrial > Soil >... | reverse complement strand
TCCATCACGGCGGTGAGCATGGTGCGAGCGGTTTGGCGGAAGTCGCGGTCCGCCGTAAGTTCGGGCCCCAAATCCGCCAGCGCTTCGACTGTTCGTAAAAGCTTCTTGAGATTGGTTCCCTGCAATCCTCTTGCGGAGGTACATGCGAGAAACCAGAGCCCCATCAGGGTAGCATCGGCCCGCGACTGGATTGTTGGTTAGTTTGGTGCGACGGAGCATCGGCTGATCGGGCCATCGGGTCATCTTCTCCTGTCCGAATCCTGTCCGAACTTCCGATCAACCGATCGCCCGATCAAAGATGCGCGAAGTACACAGAAGGACACACACCACGTCTTTTTCTTTGACAGGCGGGCGGAGATGACTCATAATTCGTCCAAATCGCCCGCGCCGCTTGCGTTTTGCCGGATTCGTCCGGCAACTTACCGATAGAGTACTGACAAAGAGAGAGCCGTGGTCGTGCCTCAATCCAAGCCGTTTCGCTCCGGGAAAATGATCAATGCTAATGCTGCTGCTAATGCTATTGATCGCGATTTTCTGCCGGAGACTTCTTCCAGTTCCAGCCGGCTCGGCAACACATCTGGCAACATATCCGGCAACTTGGACGAGACCACAGCCCTGTCGTCCCTGAAGGGGCTGATCGCAGCGGGTGACCACCGCCTGGATCCGATGCTCGCGACCATCACCGATGCCGCCCGGCAACTGACGGGCGCCTCCGGAGCCGCGCTGGCGATGTGGAAAGATGGTGCCATGATCTGCCGCGCGCGCAGCGGCGACACGGCTCCGGCGCTCGGTGCGCGGTTAAGTGCCGAGACTGGAATCTCGGGGGAGTGCTTGCGCACCGGGAAAATTCAGCATTGCACAGATACCGAGAATGATCCGCTCGTTGACGTGGAAGTCTGCCGCAGCCTTGGTTTGCGCTCGATTGCGGTTTTGCCGATTCAAGGCTGGCGCGGGGTCAACGGAATTCTCGAAGTATTTTCCACCAAGCCGGCAGCGTTTACCGAACAGAGCATTACTTTTCTTCAGCAACTTGCGGCACTCGCGGAACGGGCACGCGCAGCGCAACCGCATGATGCATCGTCCGCCGCGCGGAAGCTTCCGTCTGCGATTGAGAGGCCGCAACCCTCCGGCCTGTTCCCGGCGTCGGATCGTGTCGGGGACGTGGTTCTTGCTTTCATGGGAGATCGATCGCGACCACTTGTTCTGGGCGCCATCGGCCTGGTGGCGATCTCGCTGCTGGCACTGGTGATCTGGCTGGGCCGGCGAGGGCCGGATGAGGTGGACGGCAAGACTCAAGGGACGACGCTGTCTTCCAGCGGCGCCACAACCGTCAACGCAACCGTGAATGCCGCTTATGCTCCCCACAAATATCCTCCCGACAATGACCCGGTCTGGAAAGCGAATCCTGGTGGCGAGTCCCTGTTTCCATACGGTGGAAAGCCTTTAGCCGGAACTCCCGTGCATTTCGCCTCCAAAGTGGTGGTGGTGTCGGGAAAGAAAACTCAGGTGGATCGATCACATGCAGATCGATCTCATGGGGATCGATCGCTCCTGCTCGCCGACGTTGCTGGTAACGTTGCCGTCCCGCACGACGTCCCCAACTCGCAGATTGGATCGCAGGCTGGATCGCCGAACGACTCGCATTCCGACCCGCGCTCGGATGAGACAGCCTCGACCGAGCCGCCCTCGATCTCCGCCGGCTCGACGAACCAGACCGCTCTCAATAATAATAATGGAGTCTTCTCCGCGAAAGATTCCTTGCCCGGGCACTCCGAGCCAGTGTCGCAAGGGGTGACGGGCGGCGAACTGTTGCACCGCGTTGCACCGATTTATCCTGCCCAGGCTCGTCTGCTGCGCATGGAGGGAACAGTCATCCTGGCCGCGGTGGTCATGGAGGATGGAACGGTGGGCGATGTCAACGTTGTCGAAGGCTCGGCTATGCTTGCCCAATCCGCCGTGGACGCGGTGAAGCACTGGCGCTACAAGCCCTTCGAACTCGATGGAAAACCCGTGAAGAAAGAGATCAAGATTAACATCGATCTCAAGTACCCCTCCGACGCTCCTTCACGCTGACTACAGCGAATTCAGAGTTACCGTCAACTCATGCACTTGCCGAGCTGCGCTCGGCTCGGCCCCTTCGACTTCGCTCAGGGCAGGCTCGCGAGGCGCCCGTCCCTACACGAACTGTTCTAAACGCCGACTGGGAATGGCTTGGTGTGGGTTTCCGAACCTACCGAAAGTCCGGCGAACCGCCCCTGCAGCAGTGACATCAACCCCGTGACCCAATAACCGATCACGAATAACAGCAGGAAGGGAACGGTGAAGTAGTTCTCATTGTCGATGGCGTAGAAGACTGCCAGCGCGAAATAGGTTCCAATCAGGAGTTCGAGCCACGGAACCCATCCCAAACGCTTGCGGTATTTTTTCGCGCCGACTCTATCCTTCTTCGATTCGACGCGGTACTTGGGAGTGCGGGCGAAGGCGGTCTGCTTGCCGGTCAGCGCTTCGAGCACGGCACGCGTATTGGTGACCGTCAGCCCGATTCCCAGAGCCATTAATAATGGCAGGTAGAGCAGCGATCGCAGCCAGCGTTTCGGAAACAGTTCCTTTTGCGAAACCAGATAGAAGCTGGAAATGGAGAACGTGGAAGCCATGAACAGGGGCAAGTCGATATAGAGCATCTGGAACCATCCCTGGTAGAACCGAATAATCATGGCGGGCATCAGCAAAACTGAAAGCACGATCATCAGCGGATAGCTGAGGTTCGCTGTCAGATGATAAAAGGCTTCGATTTTCACGGATCGAGATGCGTCGCTCGCTAACACTCGGGGGAGTATTTTCTTCGAAACCTGGATCAACCCCTTGGCCCAACGTGCCTGCTGCGTCTTGAATGCGGTCATCTCCACCGGCAACTCGGCCGGACATTCGACGTCCTGGAGATAAACAAACTTCCACCCTTGGAGCTGGGCGCGATAGGAAAGATCGGTGTCTTCGGTGAGCGTGTCGTGCTGCCAGCCGCCGGCTTCGTCAATGGCGCAGCGCCGCCACATGCCCGCCGTGCCGTTGAAGTTAAAGAAAACGCCGCTGCGTGAGCGTGCCGAGTGTTCCAGCACGAAGTGGCCGTCGAGCAAAATAGCTTCGACCTCGGTCAGCACAGAGTAGTTGCGGTTGATGTGCGTCCACCGCGTTTGCACCATGCCGACCTTGGGATCTGTGAAGTGATGGATGCACTTCAGCAGAAAGTCGGGCGGCGGAACAAAATCAGCGTCAAAGATGGCAACGAATTCGCCCTTCGCCGTTTTCAATCCTTCCGCCAAGGCACCGGCCTTATAGCCCTCACGATTGTCGCGGTGCAGGTAGGTCACCGGATGCCCTAACGCGGCGTAGCGATCCACCAAAATGCGTGCCACTTCCACGGTTTCGTCGGTTGAGTCGTCCAATAACTGGATGTCGAGCTTTTCTCTCGGATAGTCGAGCCGGCACACGGCGTCGAGGAGCCTGTCCACCACATATTGCTCGTTAAAGATCGGCAACTGCACTGTGACGCGCGGCAGATCATCGAGCTGGAAATGAGTCGCTGGTTCCGTCGTCTTGTTCTTCTTGTGCTTGTAATAAAGGTAGACCATCCAGTAGCGGTGCGCGCCATAAGCCGCCAGGACGATCAAGACGATGAAATAGGGAATGAGCAGCGCCAGATCAAAGGCATTGACCTGGTAAAGGCCCTGGAAAGTCTTGTCCAGAAAATGCTGGCGAAGATAGGGCACCAATCCCTTGGAGGCAAGGATCAAGACTAGGGCTAGCGGGGAAGAAGTGAGCGTCAAATCCATGAACTCAGCTGGACCATGAATAAAAAAGAAGAAAGCAGTCCACGCATTGTACCTGATCGGTTGTGGGTAGTCGGTCGTTGGTCTTTGGTCGTTAGTCGTTGGCAAACCCGCGAACGACTAACGACCGACCGTTTACTTCCACTCCTCGCCCACTCGACTCACTTTCAGTTCGATTTGCTGGTGAGAACCTTCCTCTACTTTCAGCGCCGTACCATTTGCTTCTTGAGACTTCAGAAAATCGGGTTCGCGGTAGACGCCATCTTCCAGGTCCTGCCAGGCATACAACGTGTAGCTGCCCGGAGCCAGGCCGCGCATCGTAAAGTGTCCGTGCTGATCTGTCGATTCGACCCCGAAGCGATCGGGAAGCCTGCGGTATTTTTCCTCCGGCACGGCTACCACCGTGGCGTTGGCCACCGGATGGTCGTTATTCGCATGATCATTGTTCACATGATCAGTGTCCGCATCTTTTTCTTTCTCCTTCTCCCGCAGGATGACCGCTCCCTCGACCGCGCCTCCCTTAGTGCTCACCAGCAGATCAAGTGTCGCCGGGCCGCTGGCCGTGAATCCGGTATCGATGTTTCGTCCGCCGAGCTTCACCGATTTGAGGAAGAAACCCCGCCCGTCGCCTCCGTACACCTGCACAATGTAGTTGCCGGGAATCACGTTTTTCCACTCGAAGTTCCCAAGTCGGTCGACCGGCGCGTTCGTCCCAAAAAATTCCGGAGACATGAAGATGCCTGGATCTTCCGGCAATTCGGCCTGGCGCAAGTTGGCGGAGTACTGCGTGAAATCCGAGGCCGCGCTTCCCTCGATACGCAGATGGCCGGAGAGCGTGAAAGAAGGCTGGGGAGCCAACTTCACGCCTTCGACGTCGGCGGCAACGACGGTGATATCCTGGCGCGCAATTAGCGACACCGAATCGGTGCCGGACGACGCCTTTAGCACGTACGATCCTGGAGCAACCCCCCGCACCTCGAATTCGCCTCCAGGCCCTATTTCATTGGCATTCGCCCGGTAAGAATCGCCCGCTTTGGAGAACAATTCCACTGAAGGTTTTTGGGCGGCGGTGGTGCCGCCAATAATTCCGCGAACGCGATACGTTCTCGCCGGCAGTAGCGTGAAGTTGACCGGCATTTCGTCGCCCGCCTTAAGCGTCACAGCCGAGGCCTGCATGGCATCGTAGGTTCCTGGATAGTAGGTGTTGACGTAGCGGGTGTCTGGCTGGGCTTCGCCTGCCTGAGCTTCGCCTACCAGTGATTTCTCCTGCTTTTCATAATCGCGAAAGTCCGGTGGCGGCATGGCCACAATCCAATACTGGCCGGGGAACAAACCGGCCAGACGGTATTCGCCAAGATCGTTCGTCGCCTCGGTCCCGACACTTTCTCTCGCTGACTTCCCTGGTTTTTTCTTTTGCGCGACAACTCTGACGCCAGACATCGGATCGCCATCTTCGTCCGTGATGCGTCCACTGATGACCGCCGTGGGCAACATTCGGAACAGCAGGTCTTCCACTGCCTGCCCGGCCTGCACCGTGAAGACGTTGACATCGGACTTCAGCCCGTGCTCATTTACCCCGACAAACCCGACTCTCTCGATGAAGATACGGTAACGCCCCGGCACGACGTTCTCAATGTGGAAATGGCCGTCCGTGTCGGTCGAGGCGGTGTAGTTTCCGCCTTCTTTCTGGTTCTCCGCGACCACCTGCACCAGCACTTTCTTGAGTGGCTGGCTGCCCGGTTCTCTCACTACCGTGCCTGCAATGGAGGCCGAGTGCGCGGCAGGCGCGGACTCCTGCGCGCTCGCAAGCACGAAGGCGCTAAGGGTGAAAAAGGCGAGGGCGAGTGAGCGTGTCATGGATAGGAACGTTTGGTAGAGACGGGGCTTGCCCCGTCTGAGACGCGGCAAGCCCCGTCTGAGACGCGGCAAGCCCCGTCTCTACGCGGAAATTCAGCCCAGCTATTCAGTTCAGAAAATATTGCCGATACAACGTGTCCCGCTGCGCCGGACGGAAGCCCGCATCGCGTATGATGCGCCGCAACTCTTCTTCGGTTGTGCAATTGTTCACGCCCGCGGCGCGGACAACGTTCTCCTCCAGCATCACCGAGCCCACATCGTTGCCGCCGAAGCGCAAGCCCATCTGGCAGACTTTCAATCCTTGCGTCACCCAACTGGACTGCACGTTCAGAAAATTCGAGAGATAGAGCCGCGAAATCGCCAGGACTTTCAGATACTCAACCGCCGTCGCCTCATCCCAGCGGCGTCCGCCGAGCGCGGTGTTGGCGGGCTGGAAACTCCACGGGATAAACGCGGTAAAGCCGCCGGTCTCCTGCTGCAAATCATAAAGACACTGCAAGTGGTTGACCCGGTGCTCGATTGACTCGCCGACGCCAAACATCATAGTCGCGGTGGTGCGCATGCCGAGTTGGTGTGCGGTGCGATGCACCAACAGCCAATCCGCGGTCAGGCATTTCAAGCGCGCGATTTTGTAGCGGACTTCATCGTCAAGAATCTCAGCGCCGCCGCCCGGAATAGAATCGAGGCCAGCGTCGCGCAGGCGCGCAATCGTATCGCGTACGCTGAGATTGCTGTACTCGGCGATCGCGAGGATCTCCGAAGCGGAGTAACAGTGCAAGTGAATTTTCGGAAAGCGCTGCTTGATTCCACTCAGCATGCGTTCGTGCCAGTCGATCTTCAGATCAGGATGCAGGCCGCCCTGCATCAGCACGCCGGTGCCGCCGAGTTCCACAGTCTCGCGGATTTTCTCGTAGATGGTGTCGAAATCCAGGATGTAGCCTTCCTTTGCCGCGGGTCCCTTCAACGGCCGGTAAAACGCGCAGAACGTGCAATATTCCGTGCAGAAGTTGGTGTAGTTAATGTTGCGGTCGATGATGTAAGTCACGGTGCCTTCGGGGTGCATCTGGCGGCGGACGGCGTCCGCCTCCATGCCAATCCCGATTAGATCGTCGGACCGAAACATCTCCACGGCTTGCTGCTTGGTCAGCGACATCCTATTTTCACTCCACGGTAATGGCTATTCTAGCTGGTGAGGGCCAGTGGGCGCGAGTTTCGCCGAGCGCCTAGGCTGTACGCTGACGAGGCTGCGATGTTGGGCTCGGAGTTTTCGGGGGCTCAAGCTTCTGTCTGCGTTTGTACTCGAACAACCCGTACAATCCGCCCAGCACCGAGAACGCGATCAGGGCGATAAGTATAGGCCAGTAATACAGCGCGAAGAGCCTCACGATGTGCCGTCCGTAGTGCGCCCCGAGATAAGCAAGAATGGTGTACCGAATGCCGCGCCCCACGGCCAGAGCGGCCAGAAACTTCCTGGTCGAGTACTGCATGGCTCCAGCCGCCAAGAGCATGGGCACGATAGGAAAGGGCGGCGGAAGTATAGCCGGGATCGCGACCGACACCAGGCCCCAGCGTTCAAAAATCGCGTATACCCTTGCGGTCTTCCTCTTCGAGAACCTCCTTTCCAGAGTTTCTTTCCCACCTTTGCGAGCCATGCGGTAGGTAAGATAGCCGCCGAGGACACCTCCCGCAGTCGCAATCATTGCGTAGTAGATCCACATATTACGATTGTGCGCGGCCAGGAGGATGGTAGCGACGTCCATGCTGCCCGGCAGAGGGATGGGCGAATTGTCGAGGAGGCCCAGCAGAATCAGGCCGGGCCCGCCGAGATGGACCAGCCATCGCAGGGCGCTCTTTTTCGAGACGAGCAGGACGATCGCAAGCGAGTGCATCTTCATTATTGGAGCACGATAGGGGCGGCTAGATGCAAATACTAAACGAACTGCAACTCCGGCGCGTGTGGCAGCGCTCCGATCTCCGCGGCCAGGCGGTAATAAAGCGCCAGTCCCTCCAGGCTCGGAGGGTCGAGGTAGTAATGGATGTTATGGGTCAGGTAGACGCGAACGAGCTCGACCCTGAGGCCGAGGCGCGGCGCCCACTCTTGCGCGATGGCTTCAAGATTTTTCGGCGACAGGCCATGATCCCGCGATTTCTTGAAGACTTCCGCGATCGCCGCCCCATCGCGTCCAGCAAGCGCCTGCTTGCGAATGGCCCAGAAAGCGAAGACGAATGACTTTCCCGTGCGCGCCACCCACTCTTCCGCCAGATCGAGCGTGAAGTAACGGGTCCGGTCGACCTGCAGCGCCGGGTCTCCGATCAGCAAAGCCGCATCACAGGAGTCGAGCATGGCATCGAGATCCGGAGCCATCGGTTTATAATCGCGCGCTCCGCCCAGCCATTTTGCAAACAGGATCTTGGCGAGCGCGACCGAGGTCATTGAAGCAGTATCGAGCGCGACTGTGCGCACCTGCTTCCACAACGAATCGACAGGTCTTTTGCTAACCAGCAAAATCGACCGCACCGCCCGCCTCGCCGCAATTGCGACGTCCGGAATGATGACGAGATCCGGGACCGTCGCATAGGCCGCCGCGGGAATAATGCCGATATCGGCTGTCCCAGCACGCAAAGCCTCGGCGCAGGCCGAGGGGATGGTGTAGGAAATGTCAAAATTATTGTCCGCCACCGTCTCGGCGTGCTCAAAATCCCACATTAGAGGGGCAGTGTTCAGGTAGGAAATGGACGATATCTTTAACCGGCTCATTACTTTACGAATTCTACCAAAAGTGATGTGCGCACCATCCTTGACAGGGTTTTCGGCGGCAGGCTAGGGTCGCGCAGTATGCCCAATATATCTAATGTGGCCGTTGCCGCCTCCAATTCCGCTTCTTACCAATCTACCTACTGGCTCGCGCTGGCACTGACTCAGGGATTGGGCCCCACGCGTATCAAAAAACTGATCGAGCACTATGGCACTGCCGAGCGCGTCTTCCAGGCCAGCCTGACCGAACTCGAAGCCACCGGAATGCGGGCTGTTTCCGCTCAATCGATTGCTACGGGAAAATCGCTCGAACTGGCGCAGCAGGAATGCGTCAAGGCGGCCGAGGCGGGCGCCAAAATTATTTCACTCAGGGATCCTGAATACCCGTCGCGGCTGAAGGAAATTTACGACCCACCGGTGATCTTATTTGTAAAAGGATGCGTCGAAGTGCTGGCCCAACCCGGCATCGCGATGGTGGGAACGCGTCACCCTACGCCCTACGGCAGCGGCATGGCCGAACGACTTTCGACCGACCTCGCCGCTCGCGGACTGGTGATCATCAGCGGCATGGCGCGAGGCATCGATACCGCGTCGCATCGCGGCGCTATCGCTGCCAAGGGAAAAACGGTCGCCGTCCTCGGCACCGGAATTGACGTCATGTACCCCAAAGAAAACACGCGGCTTGCCGAGCAGATCGTGGCGCTCGGCGGCGCGCTGATCTCCGAGTTCCCGGTCGGAACCTTCCCGGCCCCGCAGAACTTTCCTATCCGCAACCGGATCATCAGCGGCATGTCCGCCGGCGTACTGGTGGTCGAAGCCGCGGAATACAGTGGCACGCGGATCACTTCGCGCTGTGCCCTCGAACAAAACCGCGATGTTTACGCCGTCCCGGGCAATGTGACCAACAAGAATTCATGGGGCCCGAACACGCTGATCAAGCAGGGAGCGAAGCTCGTTGCCACCTGGGAAGACGTGTGGGAAGAGCTTCCGGCGGATGTGCAGGCCGCGCTCAGTTCCATGCAGAATGAATCCCACGAACCGGAAACCGCATCTCTATTCCCGGACGAGGTGGCCTCGCCCCACGAAAAAAAGATCCTCAAGTTGCTTAAAGCCGATGAATCCACGCACATTGATCAACTGGTCGAATTGCTGGAAAACGAAATATCGTCCTCGGAAATCTTTGCTGCGCTCTTTGAGTTGGAGCTGAATGGGAAGATACGGCAGATGCCGGGGAAGAATTTTGTGAAAAGCTTTTAGCGGTTAGCTCTTGGTTTTTAGCTGAACTGTGCGGAGGCATTCGTGAGGAACTACAAAGACCTGGTTGTTTGGGAGAAGGCACACCTGCTTACACTCGCCGTCTACAAGAATACGAAGGCCTTTCCCAACGACGAACGATTTGGGCTGACTAGCCAAATGCGTCGTGCGTCGGCATCGATTGCTGCGAACCTTGCTGAAGGTTGTGGTCGCAGATCGGATGGAGAGATGGGTAGATTTATCCAGATTGCGATGGGTTCGGGGGCTGAGTTGTCTTATCACTTTTTGTTAGCGCGGGACTTGGGTCTTCTCGAAGCCAAGCTCTATCAGGGTCTAGATTCTGATTCAGGAGCAATCATGCGCATGATCTCATCGCTGGCACAAACGATCAGGAGTCAGACTGTGAATGAAGACAAGCTTGGTCTAGTGACGAACGAGCTAAAGGCCAAGAGCTAACAGCCAAGAGCCCGCTAGTTGTTGCAATCCGCCAATTCGTGCTAGCTTCAATTCCAATACCGCCAAACTGAGGAACCATTGTCCAAAGGTCTAGTCATTGTCGAATCGCCAGCTAAGGCGAAAACTATCCAGAAGTATCTGGGCAAGGGATTCACGGTCGATGCTTCCTTCGGCCACGTGAAAGACCTGCCCAAAAGCAGTCTCGGTGTCGACGTCGAAAACGATTTCGAAACCGAATACGTCGTCATTCCCGGGAAAGAGAAGGTCCTCGCCAAGCTGAAGAAGCTGGCTCTTTCGGCCGACCACATTTATCTCGCGCCTGACCCGGATCGCGAAGGCGAAGCCATCGCCTCCCATCTCGCCGACGAACTCGGCGAAGATTCCAGCAAAAAAAAGAAGGGAAAGAAGACTAAGCCAAAAACAAAGACCGACGATATTGGCGATGGCGCGCGCATCCGCCGCGTGACCTTCAACGAAATCACGCAGCGCGCCGTCAAGGCCGCCTTCGAGCATCCACGGGACATCGATCGCAACCTAGTCGACGCGCAGCAAACCAGACGTGTGCTCGATCGCCTCGTGGGCTACCAGGTCTCTCCTTTATTATGGGACAAAGTCCGCCGCGGCCTTTCCGCCGGACGGGTACAGACTGTCGCGTTACGCTTGATTGTCGATCGCGAACGCGAAATCAAAGCCTTCGAGAAAAGAGAATATTGGACGATCGACGCCAATCTCGCCGCCGCTAAGCCTCCTGCATTCGACGCCCGCTTCCTGGGTAAGGGCGAAGAGAAAATCGAAGTCACCAACGGCGAGCAAGCGGAACAAATCCGACTGGCACTCGAAAAAGCCGACTGGGTCGTCCGTTCAGCGGAAAAGAAAGAGCGGCGGCGCAATGCGACTCCGCCGTTTACCACCAGCAAGTTACAGCAGGATTCCTCGCGCAAACTGCGCTTCAGCGTGAAGCGCACCATGATGATCGCGCAGCGCCTCTACGAAGGTGTCGAACTCGGCGAGGAGGGGTTGGTCGGCCTGATCACCTACATGCGAACCGATTCCACCCGGGTTTCAGCCGAGGCGATCACCGAAGTCCGCGAATACATTACCAGCGAGTACGGCGCCAACTATTTGCCCGAGTCGCCCAATACATATAAGGAGAAGAAAGAAGCGCAGGCGGCTCATGAAGCCATTCGTCCGACGTCGGCGGCGCGTCATCCCGAGCTCGTCAAGAAATATCTTCATGAAGACGAATTCAAGGTTTACAAATTGATCTGGCAGCGCTTCGTCGCCTCGCAGATGAATCCCGCCGTGTTCGACCAGACTTCGGTCGACATCGACGCCAAGTCTGGAAGCGACGTGTTCTGGTTCCGTGTAACCGGATCGGTCATGAAATTCGACGGCTTCCTCAAGGTCTATGAAGAATCCAAGGACAGCAAGGACGAGGAAGACGAGGAACTGAAGCACAAGCTCCCACCGCTCGAGGCCGGACAGAAGCTGACACTGAAGTCTCTTCTCCCTGAGCAGCATTTTACCGAGCCGCCCCCGCGCTTCAACGAAGCTTCTCTGGTGAAAGAACTCGAAGAGCGCGGCATTGGCCGGCCTTCGACCTACGCCACCATCCTCAGCACCATTCAGGAGCGGATGTACGCGCAGAAGGTCGGCGGCAAGTTCATCCCCACTGAAATCGGCTTGGTCGTTACCGATCTGCTGGTGGAGAACTTTAAAGACATTTTCGACTTCCAATACACTGCGCGCCTGGAAGAAGAGCTCGACGAAATTGAAGAAGGCAAGCAGACCGGGCACGACGCGCTCACCGAGTTTTACCAGAAGTTTTCCAAGGATCTCCGATACGCAGAGAAGCACATGGAAAACATCAAGCGTATGGAGAAGCCTACCGACGAAAAGTGTGAACTCTGCGGCGCGCCGCTGGTCATCAAGTGGGGCAAGCACGGTTCGTTCTATGCCTGCAGCACCTACGACAAGGAAAACCCTGACACCTGCAAGTTCACCAAAGAGAATCCCATCAATCTGCCCGACCTCGACACGGCCGAAACGCAGGAGATCGCGCAAGAGGAGTACTGCGAAAACTGTGGCCGCGTCATGGTCCTGAAGCGCGGGCGCTTTGGCCAGTTCATGGCCTGCACCGGCTATCCCGATTGTAAGACGACGCGACGGCTCGATCAGGGCAAGAGAGTGCCCGACATTCCGCTCGATGAAACCTGCCCACTGTGCAAACGCAACCTGATTCTGCGGCACGGCCGTTTCGGCGAGTTCACTTCGTGCAGCGGATATCCCGAGTGCAAATATGTGAAGCAGAACTTCATCGGCGTGAAGTGCCCCGAATGCAAAGAAGGGGAACTCGTTGAAAAACGCGCGCGCAAGGGCAACACTTTTTACGGCTGTGGGAACTATCCGAAGTGCAAGTTCACTTCGGCGGCGAAGCCGATCCCCGAAAAGTGTCCGGATTGCGGACATGAGTATCTGGTGGAGCGACTCCGCAAAGACGGAACGGTAATCGCTTGTCCGAATAAGGAGTGCGACTACGAGCGTGCGGTGGAAGGCGCAACCGCGGACGTTGCGAAAGTCTGACAAAGACGCGGTTTTCAGAACGAACTTCCGGAAAACATACCCGATGTCAGAAACACTTAGCGAGGCAAAATATGGCAAAGAAAGCGACCGCGCACGATGCACAGCTGATTCTGAAACTCTACGACCTCCGCCGCGAAGCGGAGATGCGTAAGGCAAGACACTGGCTAACCGCAGAATTCTGGCCGCAGAGCGCCGACGACTTGATTAAAATTGTGAATTCGTTTCCCAGTCAGGAAAATGCCTGGCTTCGCCAGGTAGGCGGCTATTGGGATATGGCTGCGTCCCTCGTGGTGCACGGCGCGCTCAACGAAGAACTTTTTCTGCAGCCGGGCTGTTGCGGAGAAATGTTCTTTATTTTCGCCAAGGTCCACCCGTTCCTTAAAGAATTTCGAGCGAAAACCAACAATCCCGATGCCTTTGCCAACATTGAGAAAATAGCCACGGGATCGAAAACCGCTCGGAAGCGTCTAGAACGCGTCTTGAAAAATGTTGAGAATCGGCGTAAAGCGCTGGCCAGGCCAGCGAAGAAGGGCTGACCGCAGCCGAGCGCTCTCCATTAGTCTGGGCACATGTTCGTCGCCGCCCATCTGCTATCCTAATACGTTGTGCGGATGCTCTGGTGGTTCCTCATACTGGGATTTAGTACTGCCGTGGTCGTGTCGGTTGCCCTTGCGCTCTATATGCGGGTCCGGCGGCAAATGAAGCGCTCGGCGGCTCACAGAGCGGAAATTGACAGCCTCGATCACTTGTCGCCGCCTGAGGTCTGATCCGCCGCGACGTCCGCGATGACGAAAGGAAGGCCATGTCGAGAATAACGACCACAGTAGCGGCTGAAGATTTCGGACGGCAGACCCGTCCCATGGATCGGAGAATGGAATGGGCCAGGCAGGCTGCCATCGTAATCGCCGCCAGCCTCTTCGTCGCCTTGTGCGCGCGTGTGACCGTGCCGCTGCCCTTCACGCCAGTTCCACTGACCCTGCAGAACTTTGGAGTTCTCACCGTAGGTTTGCTGCTCGGTTCGCGTCGCGGTTTCGCCGCGCTCGCGCTCTACCTCATCGAAGGCGCGTTCGGGCTCCCTGTATTCAGCCCGTCAATGTCTCTAGGCGTCGGAGTTTTCCGAATACTCGGCCCGACTGGCGGATTCCTCATGGCCTATCCACTCGTCGCATTCATTGCAGGCTATATTTACGAGCACAGCTCTCGCCGTTTCGGCTGGGCGGCGCTGTCAGCCGTGGCTGCGGAACTCGTGCTCTTCGTGGCCGGACTCAGCTGGCTTGCCGTGCTCACGCACTCCGTTTCTCTGGCGCTCAGGTATGGACTCTACTGGTTCGTTTTTGCGGAAGTCATCAAGGTGCTGATGGCGGCCGCCGTTTCCGCTCGCTGGCACCGACGGACTTCCCAGTAGAGACGGGGCTTGCCCCGTCTCCAGCGGTGAGGCACTGCCTAGACGCGGCAAGCCGCGTCTCTACGGAGAATTAGGAAGCTCCCTTAGGGTCTGAACGTCGCGAGTCTGAATTTTTCTAACACCGAGGTTCATAGAACAGGATTGAGGAATCTTATGAGTACCGTATCTGCTCCAGTTCGCGAAATCTCCGTGGCGCACAGCCCCGACTCCGACGATGCATTTATGTTCTACGGCTTGGCCACGAGCAAAGTTCGCGTGCCGGGACTGAAATTCAACCATACGCTTTGCGACATCGAGACGCTGAACCGTCAGGCGCAAGAAGGCGTCTACGACGTAACCGCGATTTCATTTCACGCCTTCCCCTACATTCAGGAAGACTACGCGCTGATGTCGTGCGGGGGCAGCGTGGGCGACGGTTATGGCCCCATGCTCGTTTCGACCCGGCCCTTTACGCAGGACGAAATCAAGCGCAGGAAAATCGCGGTGCCCGGCAAGCTCACCACTGCCTACCTGGCGCTCGAACTGTTCGCGCCCGGCATTGAAGTGGAAGTCGTCCCCTTCGATCAAATCATCCCGCAGATTCTCGAGGGTAAATATGAAGCCGGCCTCATCATCCACGAAGGCCAGCTTACTTACGACAAATCCGGACTGCACCGCGTGGTCGATCTCGGCAGGTGGTGGCAGAAAGTTACCGGACTGCCGCTGCCGCTTGGAGGAAATGCCATCCGGCGCTCGCTCGGCCGCGAAACGATGTCCAGCGTCACACAGGCGCTGCGCGAGAGCATCCAGTACGCCATCGATCATCGCGAAGAAGCGCTCAGCTACGCCATGCAGTTTGCCCGCGATCTCGATACCCAACTCGCTGATAAGTTTGTTGGCATGTATGTCAACGAACGTACTCTCGACTATGGCGACGACGGCCGCGAGGCAGTGCGGCGGCTGCTCGAAATGGGGCACAACGCGGGGATCATTCCTCAGACGCCGCGCGTGGATTGGGTGTAAGGAAGACGGCGAGCGGCATTTACCGCACCCTCTCCGCAAACGAAAACACCGGGTCAATATCCACAGGAACATCCGAAGCCGCCTTCAACGACGCCTTCAATTCCTCCGGCATCGTGCCGTACTTTTTGAACCAGTTTTCCGCACGCGAGCGGTTCCCGGTGGCCTCGATCTCCAAGAGTTCCTTGGCTAGGTCCGCCAGCGCGCCCGGCATCTTCTCATCGTCCACGGCATAGAGCCCCCTGGCATTCCGCCGGATCGCGCCGCGCTCGGAGAGATAGTTGAACTCCATCATCTCCGCTTGGCCGTGTGCCTCAGCCGTTCCGAAGCGTACTGTGCGGAACACTCCGCCCACATAAGACGCGTAATATTCCTCTAGTTTTTCTTTCGGCAGCGCGTCGTGATCCACCAGCCATTTCAATGCAAACATCCCGGTCACATCGGCCTTCGCTTCTTCAAGGCTGCTGAAGCCCGGGCCGATCGCCTCCCGGATATCGACTTTGCCGGCGGATTGATCTGACGATGTTCGCGCAAATGCCGGACCGAGGCCATGGCAAATCTCGTGCATGATCGTGGTCAGCAGATAACCCTCACCTGAAACTTTGGCGGCCTGCTCAGGCTCCATCAGCTTGCGTGCGACGGGCAAAACAACATAGTTCACGCGCGCGTCCATGAAATTCTTGAAGAAAAGCTTCTTGCTGCCTTTCTGCTCATGGACCCGCGGATCGTTCGGCAGATTGTCGGCCACCGCCTGGTATCCGTGAATCAGGTCTCCCGCTCGAAACGGAGTGTCCATCACCTCCATCGGCGTCTCCAACCCATGTTTCGACGGCCGATCTTCCGCCGCCAGCGGCAGCGCGTCCTGGATTTCCGGCACATATTTCTGGAACAGCTCCAGTTTTTTACTCTCACTCTCGTTCCGCACCATCACCGCCGCACCGTATGAACCCTTCACGCCCAGCAGTCCGTCCATATACGTTTCATAGGGCGCAAAGACGATGTCGAATCTTGGATTCTTCAGCTCCAGCCACGCCAGGTCGCTGGCAAAATAATCATCGCTGAGCAGCGCATCCGCCCGCAGCCGAAGAAACTTCGCGAACGCCGCATCATCACTTAGCTGGGCAGCCTCACGTAAAGCTTTCGCTGCCGGCTCCAGAAAAGCGCGGAATGCAATCCGGTAGGGAACGGCCTCCAGTTGTTCGTGTTGCCACCGCACGATTGTGAACTGATCGTAGATCGCCGCTTTCTGATCCGGATGCTCCTTGACGTAGTGCTCCACCTGGTCGCGCGTCAGGTTCGCGGGATAAAATCCTCGCCCCGGCGGAATCGTCTCCGTCCCGACAAACGGTTTAAGCTGGTCAAGCAGATCGAAGCGCGACGCGTTAATCCACAGGTAGCGTCGGAGTTGCACATCGCGCCGGTTCCGGGCCGATGCCAGGGACTGGTACAGCGTCAGGCCCTCGGGATCGCTCTGCCGCCAGTAGATACTCTCCAGGTAGCCGCAAGCCTCCACCAACTTTCGAACGAGTTGCTGCTCGCGAGCGCTCAGACCGCCCGTCTGGAAGGACATTTGGACGCGCCGGAACCTGGCGAGGCGTCGCTCCAGATCAGCCGCAACCTTCAAATTGGCCGGCGCACCGCTCTTCGCCGCCGAACCCGTCATTACCCTTTTCCTCTGCGCCACGCTGAACGACGGCATCAGCAGGAGGAGAACCAAAACAAGCCCACAGTGCGCTAAGAAATAATTGCAGTTTTTAATGGCCCAGTTCTCGATTCGACCGTTCTTCATACGGACACAAGCATATCAAAGCCGCGAATCCGGGCCGGAGCCGTTATCATGAATACATGCGGGGAGAGAATGGCGCCCAGACGCTGCTCATCGATGCCGATGACACTCTGTGGGAAAATAACATCTATTTCGAACGGGCGATCGCCAAGTTCATTTCGTTTCTCGACCACCGCGAACACTCGCCCGAGATGGTTCGGCTGGTGCTGAATGACGTCGAACGAGAGTCCATCGTCAAACATGGCTACGGCCTGCACAGCTTTGCGCATTCACTAGTAGAAACTTTTGAGAAGCTTTCCGTCGACCCGGTTACGCCCGACTTACACGAACAGATTCGCAGCTTTGCCCACCAGATCGCCGACCATCCAATCGAAGTTCTCACTGGCGTGCCCGAGACCCTGCAGTATCTCGGCGAGCGGCACCACCTCATCATGATGACTAAGGGAAACCCCGCCGAGCAATCAGGAAAAGTCGAGCGCTCAGGATTGAAAGAATATTTTTCCGCCATCGAGATCGTAGCCGAGAAGGACGAATCGACCTACCGCTCGGCCATCGCCAAGTACGCCCTTGCGGCGGATGCCACTTGGATGGTCGGCAACAGCCCCAAGTCTGATATCAATCCCGCCCTCGCCGCAGGCCTGCACGCCGTTTTCATCCCTCACGGTGACACCTGGATTCTCGAGCACGAGGAAGTTGCCCCAGCGCCAGCGTCGCAGCGGTTGCTGGTGGTAGATCGTTTCGGCGACCTAAGCAAACACTTCTAGTGCGTTACCCACAATAGACACAGGCCGGGAGCCCGGAATTTCTTCCGGTCCCGGCCTGCGCTTCTATCAACTTGGCAGCCGACTTAGTTGGTTGGAGCGGGGCTGGCTTCGGCGGTGGTCGCCGTCGCCGTTGACGCTGCCGCTGTGGTCGGCGCGGGCGCGCCCGCAACGTTGTACCGCGAAAGCCGCGGGAAGAATGGTGTGACCTCGAATGGCATCTTGTCGCGCGCCGAAGTGATCGCCACCGGCTGTGCCTTCACGATTTCCACTCGGTCATCCCACGGGTTCAGCTTGACGCGTCCACCCAGAGGCAATGCAGCGATCTGGTCGAGTTTGTTCCAATCGAGCGCCGGAGCCGAGTTGGCCAGCTGCGCCATGCGCGTCACCGTCCCGTTCTCCGTGATGTTGTTGCCGAGGTGGGCTTGCAGCAGAGCGCTCAATTGCGGCGCGCGCTTCTGCAGAGCCTTGATGAAAAGACCGGCCGAGTCCAGCTTTTGCGCGTAGGGCGAGGCCTTCAGCATCTCGACGGCTTTCTTGTCGGCAGCTGCTTCCTCTTCGGGAATGTGTTTGAACCCGAGATTCTGGTAAGTCACCTCGTCAGAGAACAACATGCGGTCATTGAACGCGTACTGACTGCCCAGGTTATGTCCTAGAACAATGTGCGCAAGTTCGTGCGAAAGCACCATGGCCAGGCTGCCCTCATCGGGGAGCACGTCGATCAGCCCACGGCTTACTACAATCGTGTTGCCGACGCTGAAAGTTTCCAGCGGTGAAGTTGTAAGCACTCGCGTCCGGACTGGCCGGGGCAGTTCGATGTTATTGGTGATCTCGATGTTGTTCACCACGGTTTGCAGAATCTTGTCCACGTCGCCTGCCGGCGCCAGCAGCCCGGCGCGCTCCAGCCGTTCGAGCACGTTGTCTTCCGCCTGTTGCTGCCATTCGCGCTCGGCAGCCAGAGGAGAAGCATCTTGGGCACCAGGTGTCTCGTCTTTTACGCTGTCCACCCGGATCTGGGTAAGTTCGTCGTTTGCCGTTCCCGTCTTCAGGTTATATCCCCACATGCGAGTCTGAGCCTTGAACGCGATCTTGTTCTTAGCTCCAGCCGTGAAGTCACCTTCCTCGCTGTAGATGTAAGCTGGCACCCAGTAACCAGGGATCAAATTCAACCGCCAACTGTCCATGTGGTAGTAGTAACTGTTCCGCGAAGGACGGGCATAAGTTCCGTTCAAGCGCACAATACTGAAGTCCTGATCCTCAATCCAGATACGGCCGAGAAAACGCCCGCGTCCAGCGTCTTTTTTTGGTGTCAGATCAAACACCAGGCAGCGCACGTCGCCCAGGAACTCGCGCCGCGCGTAGTGGAAATTGTAGTGCTGGCGGTCAAAGTTGTTGCGGTCGGCGAAGATCATCCACGAAAAGCCCAGCGGCTGATACTGGAACTTGAACTTCTTCGTGAGCCCGCCTAGAAGACGCTTCTCCATGCCCTCGCCTTCGCCTTTGCCTTTTTCCTGAAGGTAGTCGCTTCGGTCGATCGAGTCGCTCAGGTCCATGCGTCCCAGAAAATAGTGATCGTCCTGCGGAATCGGCCCCAGCTGCGGATCTTGCGTCAGGTTCTGCAGATAGGTTTCCACAATTGGAGTACGCGGCGACAAGAATTTAATTAAATCGTTCTCGCGCGCGATCACGCGGTCTACAACCTGGTCCATCGTCGTCGGCGGCGCCAGATTTGCCTGAGCCTGAGGAGACTGAGCGGACTGAGCCTGATCTGACGGAGCCGCGCTCGGCTGCGTCGCCGCAACCGGTTGTGGGTTCTGCGGCGCGGACGCCGGCTGTTGGGCCGCTGCCGTCATAGTTACCGCTAGCAGAGCCAAAATCATCAAGTTCATACCGCTCATAACTTGTCGCATAACTCTCCCCATAACTCTCATCTCCAATGTCGTTAGTACGCCAGTTGAAATACCACGTGCACAATTGCTGTTGAATCCATTGCCTGCCCGTTTCGCATGGCCGGCTTGAAGCGCATCTTGTTGGCAGCGGCTACGGCGGTTTCATCGAGTCCGTGGCCCAAACCCCGGACCACGCGATTGACGTGTAACTGCCCGCTTGCCAGGAACTCCACTTCAAGCAAAACTTCGCCTTCCAGTTTCAGATTTCTTGCCTCTTCCGTATAAGCCGGGTTCGGCTTGTACGTGATCTCGACCGACGTAGTCGGCGGCCCGCTATCCAAGTGCTGGATATGCGGAGTGTTCTGGGCGATCTGTTGCGAGCCAAAGCCTGAGCTCTGCACTCCCGCGCTGCCGCGGCCACTCCTGCGCCCGTCTCCCTGGCCACCGGTTGCCACGCCATTGCCGAAATCGGCGCTCGCAACCGTTCCCTTAATTCCTTTCGCGCCACCTGACCCGTTGCCCTGTCCCGGTCCCACCGGCATGTCGAACGAACCCGCCGTGGATGCGATCAATTTGCCATTCGGCTTGCTGTTGACGCTCGGCTTCAGCCCATTCGGATCGCCGAACCCGCCTGTCTGCACCTTCTCAATCGGAGCATTCACCGTTGGCGTCACCGAACTTCCGGCGAATTCCCCCGTATGGATCAGCACTGGACGCGCTCCGCTCGTCGGTTTCAACACTGCGGGAGCGAAGTTATTCATTGCCACTTTGGGCGGCTCAATTTCCTGCGGTTGCGGCTTGGGTGCGCGGATTTCGTGCGGCACGATCAGTTTTGGCGCCTGGAACACTGGCTCCCGCGGCAGCAACTTCGCATGCACCGGCAGCGGCTTCGGCTTAGGCAGCGCCTCAGGCCTTAACGAGGGCCGCGGGATCAACTCCGTGACGTGATGGCTCACGCTCGGGATCAGCGTATCGGATGTCATGATCCCGACAAGAATCAGTAGCAGAATCAGGCCCGTGAGAAGTCCGTAGCTGGTGGCAAAAGTCCGCCAGTTCCACTTCTTTTCAGGCAGCAGGCCGAGTTGAAAACCGCGATCGTACGTAGGCATCCATGACTCCAAAAGGGGGCCCGAAGCGGGGGAGAGCGCTCGGGGTTGGAGTCTTCACCTTAGGGGATATTGGGCAGGGGGTAAACGTGTCGCTTGCGCGTGTCCTTTGGTAACCACCTTGTGGGATTCAGACCGATGGACGATTACTTTGGTGCCGCCGGAAGTAGCGCGCGCCGCCGCCGCGCAAAAAAGTAGAACACCGGGACGCCCGCCAGAATCGCCAGGCATCCGCCGGCAGAACTCTTCAGATTGTCGGTGAAGGTGTAGTAGAGAAGGGCCGCGGAAACCAGCACAAACACCGCCGGAACCGCCGGATATCCCCAAACGCGATAAGGCCGCTCGATGTTTGGTTCTCGTCGGCGGAAAACGAACACTGTGCTGCCCGCGATCATGTAGAACATCCACTCCGCGAAAATCGCCAGCGAAAAGAATTGCCGGAAACTGCCTCCCAGCAACAGCAGAGCGATCGCCAGCCCGCACTGGACAATAATCGCCACCCACGGCGTCCGGAAGCGGGGATGAACCTCGGCAATCTTCCTGAAAAAATATCCGTCGCGCGCCATGGCAAACGGCACGCGCGCTCCGCTCATGATGGTGCCATTCAAAGTCACCAGCATCGAAACCGCCATTCCCGCCGACACCAGGCTGGCGCCCGCGCGCCCCAGCACCAGCGCCACCGCGTCGGATGCAGGACGCTCCGAGGCTGCCACCGCCGATGCCGGCAGCACATACTGCACCGCCGCATTCACCAGAATGTAGAGCGCGCCCACCGTCGCCACGCCCCAAATCAGCGATAGCGGAATGTTGCGCTGCGGATTCCGTATCTCTCCCGCCACCATGTTCAGATCGTTCCAACCGTCGTAAGCCCAGAGCGCTGCCACCAGAGCTGCGAAAAATCCAGCCACGCCGCCTTTCGCCCCAGTGAACTCGGTCGCGAAGTTAGCCCACGTTCCTCCGCTGTATGAAAAACCCACAGCCACAATTCCGAGGATGATCGCAACCTTCAGTAGCGTAAAGAGAAACTGAAATTCTCCGGCGCGCCTCACCCCAATGTAATTCAATCCTGAGATCAAAATTGTGGCGGCGATAGCGACCAGTTGGCCGTAGCCGATCGTGAATGGATGCGAAAGCCACGTATTCGACAAGAACGAAAAGGCAGGGAACTTTCCGAGAATGCGCACTAGCCCGGTAGTTATCGTCGCAATCGAAGCCGGCTTGGCAATTAGAAACCATGTCCACGCGTATAGAAATCCCGCCAGCGGCCCGTAGGCATCGCGAACATACACATACTCGCCGCCTGCCTGCGGCTTCATGGCGCCCAGTTCGGCATAGGTAAGCGCGCCGAAAAAAGACAGCAGCCCGCCGACTACCCAGGCGAGATACACAAGTCGCGCCGACCCCACCGCCTGCATCATCTCGGATGGAACCAGGAATATCCCGCTCCCGATGATCGTTCCAACTACTACGGCGCCGGCATGCGACAACCCAAGGTCGCGCGCTAGTTCCGGGCGAAGTTGGTTGTCTGGTGGGCGTTTGGGCATGTTCTCTCCGCTTGCTTCGTGATTCACGCTTTTGCTTCACCCCTCCACAGGACACTCGCAGAGTATCCGGTGGCAAACGTCACGGACGTCCCAATGGCTACCCACCAGGTCCACGCGACAGTGGAGCCGAGCCACAAGTAAAGCTCAATCGCAAGTCCTGCGCCCATGCCCACTATTGCCCCCCACTGATTCGCGCGTTTCGTCAGCACTCCCAGCAGAAACACTCCGAGCAGGGCGCCATAAGCCACGGACGCGATTTGCAACCCGACTTCCACCACGCGCCCCACCCGATGCAGCGCCAGCACTGCCAGCCCGAACAGCACCAGCGCCCATCCGACGGTTGCCAGCCGCGCCAGCCGCAGCCGCCCCGCTTCGCCTACCGTCGGACGAAAGCGAACATAGAAATCCATAATCGAAGTCGATGACAGCGAGTTCAGCGCCGCACTCAAGTTCGACATCGCCGCAGCCAAAATGGCCGCGATCAGCAGCCCCGCGATCCCGTGTGGCATCCGGCTCACGATAAACGTCGGATAGATCCTGTCCGCCCGCCCAAACGCAGACGACGGAACCCGGTAGTAGGCGAAGAGCATCACGCCCACAAGCAGAAACAACCCGAACTGAAAAAAAACCGCCAATCCGCTCGT
>Ga0210407_10001394_pt1 | contig 22877 bp, 19 predicted proteins | sample IncBWC27MmetaG_FD_150860 | JGI IMG/M metagenome (GOLD analysis project Ga0210407, IMG submission 150860) | Forest soil microbial communities from Barre Woods Harvard Forest LTER site, Petersham, Massachusetts, United States - Inc-BW-C-27-M | ecosystem: Environmental > Terrestrial > Soil >... | reverse complement strand
CCTCCGTTTCATTTGTCGAGCCGATCAGACAGACTCTCATTTACTGGGAATGAAAACTTACGCGTTACTCAGGAATTCGACTGTACCAGGCAAGCCCAGTGTAACGCTTCCGACTGGCCCGCGCTTGGCTATTTCTACCCCTACTATACGGAACTAGCGTCAAGTGCGCTCGGCGGGCAGGTGCACTTCAAAAAAATGGCCTTCCGGTTGAGTACGAGGGACGCGGGAGAGATTTCCTGTGACTTATTTTGGGTGAAGAAAATCATCGACGGCTTTCAACACCATTCCGGTCTGATCCACAAAGGTCATGTGTCCGGCCTTGGGGATTACGACCATTTTCGAGCCGACGATTTTCTGTTGCATCGCAAGGGAGAGAGAGGGATCGCATTCGTCATGATCGCCAGCCAAAATCAGCGTCGGCACGTGAATCGTCGACAGGCGGTCGGTGTATTCCACACTTTTCAAATTGCCGTCGATGATGTATTCGCCGTGTTGGCCCCACATCTCGCGGTAGAGATCCCAGGACATTACGCCGTTACCGATGGGGTCGTAATTGGGGTCCGGGCGGTTCTGATAGAGATAGGGAAAATAACCTTCGCCCCAGGCGGCGATCATATAGTCGGCGGTGTAGCGGTTTTTTTCGTAGTCCTTGCCGTGGCCGAACAGGCCCGCGGCCTCGAGCTTATCGATGCGGTCGCGCAGTTCCGGCGCCATTTTTTCTTTCATCGTGACAAAGAGTTTGTTCAGCTCGACCGTGCTGGACCAGGTGCTGGCCAAAATCAAATGCGTCAAATTGTTCTGATACTTTAGCGCGTAGGCTTGGGCGAGCGCCCCGCCATAGGAGTGGCCGAGGAGTGAAATTTTTCCGAGACCCAGCGCGAGCCGAACGGCTTCGACATCTTCGACCATGTTTTCGACGGTGTATTGGCTGACATCTTCGAGTTTCGCGGAGCGGCCCGAGCCGCGCTCGTCAATGAAGATCAGGCGGTTCGTTCGCGCGAGTGGCAGAAGATACGGCAGGAAATAGTCGTGCGAAGCGCCTGGCCCGCCGTGGACGATGAGCAGGGGAGCACCTTTTCCAAGCGTTTTGTAATAGATCATCACGCCGTGCGCATCCACGAATCCTTCCTGCAAGGGATAAACGTTGGAGGCGCGGGCGGTGGCGGAAGGATTTTGTTCTTGTGCGCGGGCGCTACCCGCGCATTGCGCCATCAACAGCAGTGCGAAGGCGAGCAGGGAAGTGAGACGTCGAATCATGGGTTCACCGTTTTCTTGGATGGTCATTGCGAAATGGAACGACATCCATTGTAGGTCCAGTCCGCATTTTCCCCGCTCCTCTTGTTGAACGGCGGACTAAATCGTTCGGAAGAGGAAGTGCCACGTCACGTCGACGGCCGCGTGTACGAGCGATGAGGCGAAGATCGATCCCGTTTTCTTCCAGGTCCAGCCATAGAAAAAGCCGGCAATCGACGCAAGAATGACGTAGCGCCAATTCGGGAAGCCGTTATTGGTGATGTGCGAGAAACCGAATAGGACGGAAGAGGTCCACCAGCCTGCCAGATCGTTGTTCGATGCGCGCGAAAGCATGTTTTGGAGCAGACCGCGAAAGAGGAATTCTTCCGGCCAGGCGATGAAGAAGAGTATTCCGAGGCTGGTTAGAGGGAGGGAACTCCAAGCTTCCCATCGCGGGGCGAACTGTATGAAATGCAGCTTCGTGCCGAGGGGAATGGCGATGCACCCGAAGAGCACAAAGCTTGCGAGCACATAAAAGGTCCAGCTCTTGCCCCAGCCGATGGAATAGCCGATGCCGCCGACTCTTCGCACGAGCACAAACGCCGCCAGCGCCAGATTCACGCACAGCAGCACCGTGAAGACGTAGGAAAGCCGGCCGCCGGGATACGGCCAAAGTTGCATGTGCGAGGGCAAGAATTTTACGGTGGCCCAAACTCCCGCTAGCGTGACGAAATCCTGCCAGGCTCCCGGCGTCTGTTTTTCCGCTGACGCCGCGAGCGCCAGCGGCAGAAAGATGAGCCCCGCCGCCACGCTTGTCCGCCCGAGCGCAAGAGTGTTTGTGCCCACGGCATAAATCATATAAACAAGAAACGCGGCGGCACCCAGCAGGTAGCCTCCGCCGGCGCCGAACCGGGCCGCGACTTTTTCCGATACACCGCGGGCGGCGAACAACAGCATGACTAAAAAGAAAATGGCAAACGCCGTCAGAGTTGCCGCGAAGGCGCGCGCGCCGTAACCTTGCCAGGAGGCGTAGAGCGCGCCCACGAAGCAAAGCGCGGCCCACAGGCCGAGCGTCGGTAGCGCGCTAATTTGTCGTGTCGTAGACAAGTTTTATCGTTTGGCGTTTTTTCGTTTTAGAAAAGCGTTCACTTAGAAGGAAGATTGTATCGCAGCCGCATGGCAGACCAAATCCAGCCCAGCGCTCCAGCAAAGACAAATCGCCTCGCGTATATCGATTGGATGCGCGGGCTGGCTTGTGTGTTGATGTTTCAGACGCATTGCTACGACTCGTGGCTCAGCCCGGAAGCGCGGAAGTCCGCTTTTTACGCGTGGTCGCAACTTCTGGGAACGCTGCCCGCGCCGCTGTTTATTTTTCTATCCGGCGTTTCGTTCGCGCTGGTCACGGAGCGTTTGCGCGAAAAGGGCGCGGGACGCAACGTGGTCGCGAAGGCCACCATCCTTCGCGGTGCGGAGATCTTTGGCCTGGGAATGTTATTTCGCTTGCAAGAATACGCGCTGGGTTACCACTGGGTCCCTTGGACGGACCTCTTCCGCGTGGACATTCTCAATATTCTCGGGCTCTCGATGATGTTGATGGGGGTGCTCTGCTGGTTCAGCGCAAGCGAAAATACGGAACGCGCGCGTAATTCAGGAATCGCCGCGGGCTTGGCCGCCGCTGCTGGAGTCGCGCTCGTCACGCCGCATCTCTGGACCGTGCATCGCCCGCAGTTCCTCGCGTGGCCGCTGGAGTCCTATATCAACGGCGTGCATACTTTCAATCAGCCGCAGCCGTGGCTTTTTCCGATGTTTCCGTGGTCCGCTTTCGCATTCGCCGGCCTGGCAGTGGGCTTTTTCCTATTTTCCAATTTCGCAAAATTCAAAGAGGATTTGGCATTTCTGGCTCTCGGCACCGGGGGAATTCTCGCGTGCTTGCTATCGATTGTTTTCGACGCGCTTCCCGCGCAACTCTACCCCATCTACGATTATTGGCACACCAGCCCCAACTTTTTCCTGATGCGTTGCGGCGTCCTGCTGCTCATTTTATTTTTTGTGTACGCCTGGTGCCGCTGGGGCCTCGCGCAAAGGGGATTCAGCCCCATCCTCCAGCTCGGCAAGACTTCTTTGCTCGTCTACTGGGTGCACATCGAATTTGTGTATGGAAGAATTTCAATTTTGCCCAAGCGCCAGTGCAGTATTCTCCAAGCGACTTTTGGATTGCTCGCCATTTTTCTCGCCATGCTGTTGCTTTCACTTTTACGAACGCATGCAAAAGCGCGCGGTTGGGGGGCGCAAAAGAAAGTCCCCGCGGAGGCGGTGCGCCAGGCGGCTTAAATTTTCAGTTGCTATTGCTTCAGGGAAGACGACTGTTGAATCTGCTGAGACTGCGGAATCATGATGATGATTTCGCCGGTCTTGGCCAGGCCCATCTCGCGCGCCAGCCGCTCAATCGCTTTCGGGTCGGTTTTGAGATCTTTCACCTGGTCGGCCAGTTCGGCGTTTTCTTTGTTCAGGCGGTCGAGGTTGGCTTCGACCTTCTTAATTTCGCTTTGGGTGCGGCGCATTGCCAGAAATCCGTGCGTGCCAAAAATGTCGTGCACCACCAGCAGGAGAACGAGCAGGCCCATTAGCCCGCGCCCGTAGTGTTTCATGAAGGTTTGAAATTTTTCTTCTGCAGCCATTTCGTTCCGTCTAGCTTTCCAGAACCCACTTCGTCGCTTCGCTCGTCAACTTCGCGGAGCCCGCCGCGCTGTCCGCCTCGACGTACAGGCGAAGGAGCGGCTCGGTGCCCGACAGCCGCAACAACATCCACGAACCATCGTCAAATACAAATTTTGCTCCATCTGTGCGGTCTATCGATACGACTTTCCGACCCAGAAGTGTCGAAGCGTCTACGGCCACCTTCTTCACGGCGTTTGCTTTTTGTTCGTCGCTGAGATGCAGATTCTCGCGCACGGGCCAGAATTCCCGCCCCAGTTTTTTGAACATCGCGCGAATCTGCTCGCCAATCGAAACGCCCCGCGCGGCAATCATTTCCGCCACCAGCAAGCAGGCCAGAATGCCGTCTTTTTCCGGGACGTGGCCGCGGATGGTCAGGCCCGCGCTCTCTTCGCCGCCCAGCGCGATCTTGTCCTCGCGAATCAATTGGCCGATGTACTTGAAGCCGACCGGCGTTTGATACGTAATCTGCCCGTGGGTTTTCGCCGCGGCATCCACCATCTGCGTGGTGGCCACGCTGCGCGCCGCGGGCATATTCCATTTGCGCGTTTCCACCAGGTAGTCGTAGACCAGCGCGAGAATGTTGTTCGGCTGGATCCAGGTGCCGTCGCGATCCACAATTCCGAAGCGGTCCGCATCGCCGTCGGTCGCCAGACCGGCAGTCGCGCCGCACTCTTTCACCGCGGCGCACAGCGGCGCAAGATTTTCTTCGCTGACGTCCGGCCCCGTTCCATCGAACAAACAATCGCGGTTCAGTCGCAGCGCCTGCCCCAGCACGCCATGTTCCGCGAGCGCGCGGTCCAGATAACCCGCGCCGCATCCGTGCAGCGCATCGACGACAAATTTCGTCTTGCCCTTGCGCAAGACGTCAAAGCGCACGAGTTCTTCAATCCGCTTCAAATAATTTTCCCGCAGGTTGACCTTTTCTCCCGCGTCTTTTTTTCCGCGTCCTTCCTGGACGGCCGCTGGCACGCCCCCCTTCTCAATCAGCTTTACCACGCGCGCTTCAATGTCCTTCGTCACTTCAGGCAGCGCGGGACCTGCGTCCGCCGAAGAAAATTTCAGGCCGTGATATGGCGCGGGATTGTGGCTCGCGGTGAAATTGATCGCGCCGTCAAGTTTGCGCCGCTGAATTTCGTAGGCTACCGCGGGAGTCGGGGTGAACGTCTCGCACAGCAGCGTTTTCACGCCGTGCCCCTGCAAAATATCGACTGCCAATTGCGAGAACTCTTCGGAATAAAAGCGCGTATCGTAGCCGACGAGGATCGTGGGCGTTTTCGCTTTCGCCTTCGCGTGCTCCGCGATCGCCGTCACCGCCAGCCGCACGTTGGCAAATGTAAAATCGTCGGCGATCAGCCCGCGCCATCCCGAAGTGCCAAACTTGATAGGAGAAGTCGTCATAGCGCCGTATTCTATTCCCAGATGGCCGTTGACGAAAGCCTTGTGGAGATGACCATGATGCCTAAGAAAAATTTCCGCGTCGTGCTGGTCACGTGCGCCAATTTGTTGCAGGCCAAGCTCATCGCGCGCACTCTCGTCGAGCGCCGCCTCGCCGCCTGCGTTAACATCCTGCGCAATCCGGTCGAGTCGCACTATCGCTGGAAGGGCAGAGTGGAAAGCGCGCGCGAACTCTTGCTGCTTATCAAAACCACTTCACCAAGACTTCCGCAGCTTGAAAAGGAAGTGAAGCGCCTGCACAGCTACACGGTGCCCGAGTTTCTCGTGCTTCCCGTTGTCGCCGGCTCCGACGACTACCTCAATTGGCTCGCCGATTCCGTAAAATAGCCAAGGCCACGCGCACTTCCGGCAAGGCTCACGCGTTCGGAATCATTTTCAATCACTCTGTGGATACGAACGCGTTTTGTGCATGCACTTTGCGAACTAGAAACGAGTCTTCACCGAATCCGCTTCTTCGTCAACCGCTGGTAAAAACGGAGCGTGAAAATCAGCAGCAGTGTGAGCCCCAGCACCGTCGCGAAAAACGTGCCGAATCCCGTGACTATGTCCACATTCATCGGAACCGGTGCTCCATTCGAAAACCGCGGCGGTTTAACCCTCAGCGCCCGAATGCCATCGTGAAAATACCCCTGCGTCCCATAAACCCAGCAAACCGCCAGGAAATACTTGACGGGCCAGCTCACGAAAATGACGGTCAAAAAAAGGAATATCGCCCAACACATCAAAAAATAACTGTTTGCGAATAATCGGGTGACCAAATCGTTCGGCTGACCGGTTTCAGGTTGGTCTTGTGGAGAGATTGAATTCTCCTCGAGCAGCCCTTTTGAGCGCTTGAACTCCGCGTTTACACGTACAGCAGCGCTTGATCCAAGTCCGCCAAAATATCTTCCACGTCCTCGATCCCCACCGAAATCCGCACCAATCCTTCAGTAATTCCAACCCGTTCTCGCACTTCTTTGGGCATCGACGCATGCGTCATCAGCGCCGGTAACGAAATCAGCGTCTCGACTCCGCCGAGGCTTTCCGCCAGCGAGCACAGTTTCACCTGGTTCAGAAAGCGCCGCGCCGCTTCTTCCGTTCCCAGATCAAACGAAATCATCGCCCCCGGCCCCTTTTGCTGGCGCCGCGCGATATCGTGCTGCGGATGCGTCGGCAGTCCGGGGTAGTGCGTCTTCCGTACCTTGGGATGCGCGTCCAGGTGCCGCGCCACGTTAATTCCGTTGGCGTTGTGCTGCAGCATGCGCACGGCCAGCGTCTTGATGCCGCGCGAGATTAGGAAGCAGTCCATCGGCCCAAGCACCGCTCCCGCCGACCTCTGAATAAAATAAATCTTCTCCGCGTCGTCGGGGCGCGTGAGAACCACCGCCCCTCCCGTCGAATCGCTGTGCCCATTCAAATATTTCGTCATCGAGTGCACCACGATGTGCGCGCCTAGCTCGATGGGCCGCTGCAAGTACGGGCTCAAGAACGTATTGTCGACCACCACCGTGATGTTCCGTTCGTTCGCCAGCTTGGCCATCGCCGCGATGTCCGTCACGCGCATGGTCGGATTCGCCGGCGTCTCCAGATACAGCATTTTGGTGTTGGATCGAAACGCCGCCATCACCAGTTCGGGAGTCGACGTGTCCACGAAACTAAACTCCAGCCCGAAATGCACCAGCAGTTGCGTCGACAGCCGGAACACGCCTCCGTAAACGGCCTCCGACAAAACCACGTGGTCGCCGGGACGCAGCAGCCGGAACACCGCGTCGATCCCCGCCATTCCCGAAGAAAAAACATACGCGCTATGCCCGCCCTCGAGCTTCGCCATCGTGCGCTCCAGCGCTTTGCGGTTCGGATGATTCGTCCGCGCGTAGTCGTACCCCTTGTTTTTTCCCAGCTCTTCGTTTACGTACGTCGATGTTTGATAGATCGGCGCAACGATTGCGCCCGTGGCTGGATCAGGCTCCTGACCGACGTGTATCGCGTTAGTGGCAAAACCCATCTTGGTCTCCTGTTGTTGCGGTCGCGGCGCGGCGCTTTCCTCACCTCACCCCGGGAGGGCAGCCCAGCGCGGCAGAGCAAGTTTGCCACAGTGCCGGTCCAGCGCGGAATTGGGCGGAGTCTCAGGCGTCGGGCGCCGGCAGCGTGGTTGTAACGCCTGCCGGGCAGGTTCTTGAGAAGTTACAGCAGCACATTCCGTCCGTCAAATCATCCCTATACCCAGGTTCCAAATATCCAGAGTGTTCAGGGGATTCCTCGGTGCTATTTTCGCTCGGTTGGCCTCTGCAAAATTCTTACTCTCCGTTGGAGCCCGGATGATTTCGCGCTCCCGCTCAAGAGAATCAAATGTTCATCTTCCATTCACATAGTTTTTCTCTTTGGGACTTAGGCTCACTGGGCCTCGCGCACACGCAGGAAGAGGAGAATGGAAAACCATGAAAAAACTAGTTGCGCCAATCTTTGCAGTAGCCGCTTTAACGCTATCCGGAGTAACCGCCGTTCCCGCATTCGGGCAAACCGCCACCCCACCGTATCAATTGACGGTATTTGCCACGGCCCCCAACGGCTTGAGTGCGCCCGATTCGATCGCTGTGCTCGGTGACCACGTCTTCGTAGGATATGGCGATGGCCACCTGCCCGACGGTTCCGACGGACTGAACAGCCAAATCGTTGAGTTCTCCAAAGGCGGCGCCGTTCTTCATACCTACACGGTGCCCGGCCACAGCGACGGTCTTAAGGTCGATCCATCGACCCATCTTCTCTGGGCCATTCAAAACGAAGACGCCAACGCCAACGTCGTCATCATCAATCCCGAAACGCACGACCAAAAGTTGTACACGTTTGGTCCCACGCTCCACGGCGGCGGCTATGACGACCTGGTTTTTCGCGGCTGCAAGGTTTACGTGAGCGCCTCGAATCCCGCAAATAATCCGAACACCGGCCCAGGCATCGTCAGCGTCAGGCTGCGGGGCAATACCGTTGATATCGAGCCCGTTCTTGCAGGCACCGCCAGCGCCACCGATATTCCCACCGACGCAACCATACAGCTGAACCTCCAGGATCCGGACTCCATGACCCTCGACCCGCAAGGCAACATCGTGCTGGATAGCCAGGGCGATCAAGAACTCATTATCGTAAGCAATCCAGGGACTTCGAAGCAGAACGTTTTGCATCTTCCTTTGACTTACCTGCAACCCGGAGTGGGGCTGACACCCGTTGAAGTCGATGACACGGCCTTTGTCACCTCCACCGAGGGCTTTATTCTCTTCGCCGACAAAAAGTTAAACACCGTCTACGCATTAAAAAAGAAAGCTTTCGCGCCTGGGGCAGCCTACACGGCCGCGGACGGAGGACCGTTCGTCGGCACAATCGACTTGACAACCGGAATCATCACCCCGATCGTGACTGGTCTGGGTAACCCCGGAGGGTTGGTGTTCGTCGATACTTCGAAACACGATGGCGACGACCACAGGGACGAAGAGGGCGATTCTTGCCGCGATCGTGATTGGCATTCCCACTGACGACAGACTTGAGCCGGGCACGAGACATCCGGTCAGGCTAAGCATTCATCAGCGGCGATCTGCGATACCCGTATTCTGATCTCGCAGATCGCCGCTGATCCTTTTTTCACCTCATCCGTATTGGTGCCGCCTCGCAAGTTCTTCCTCCTAAGCTGCCACGGTTCAGCGTCTGAAGACTTATAACGCGCTAGACCATTTCGGGCAGCGCGTCTATGATAAGCAGCATCGAATCTTATGACGGAGAGACTTGACCCCAGCCTGCCCTTCCGTAGAGGATAGAGTTCTACCCAATATGAAACTCTCGGCCCTTCTTCCAGTTTTTGCCACTCTCGCCCTGGCCGCCGCCGGCGTTCTTTCCTCGTCCGCGCAAAATTCTCAGGCCGCCGATCCCAAAGCGCAACCGCAACAGCAGAAATCCGACGCCCCCAGCCGGATTACCATTTCCATTTCCGGCGGCGAAAAAGACCTTCCCGTCGAGAACGCCAGCGTTTATTTGAAGTACATCGAGGAACGCAAGATTAAGAAAGATAAGACCGTCGAGCTAAACGTCAAGACCAATCGCGACGGCACCGCGCACGTCCCCGACGCTCCGCTCGGCAGAGTGTTGATTCAAGTGATTGCGGAGGGATGGAAGACTTACGGGCAATGGTATGACATCACTGACCCGAAACAGTCAATCAAAATCCATCTCGAGCGCCCGCCGAAATGGTACTAAATTCCCACTCTCTCCTTTTTTGGGAGCCGAAATAGAAGAAGCGAAAAGATTTAGCTCGACGGATGATGGAAATATATTTTCTCTTTCTTCTTGCGCAAAAATCTTTCAGGAAAAATTTTCTTGCCCATCGTTCGTCGCTCCTCCGTCGAAAAATTAATTTGCACTGAAATGGTGCAAAGTGCTCGACGCCGTTGAACCCGTAGTACTTAACCGCCGGATGGCTCTCGTTTTCCACACACTTATCAACACTTGTGTTGAAAACTTAATGCGGCAGAAATATATATTCTTTTTTTCGGCATCCAGCGTGCTCACGCCTCCGTCTTTCCTTTTTTGACCCCTGCTCAACTCGGGTGATACAGTTTCGATTGGCGCTCACCGATGAATGAAACCTTTGACGGACCATTTTCTTTACTCAAAATGTTTTGGGGCAGCGTCACCGCGCGCCCGCTGCGCAGCGTGCTCAGCATCATCGCCATCGCCATTCAAGTGATTTTTGTTTTGCTGATCATCGGTCTCACTTCGGGAGTAATTTCCGAATGGGGAAAGCGCGTCGAGGGTGTGGGCGCCGATATTTTGGTGCAGCCGCCCAACGCTCCGATCTTTTTTGCGTTCTCCAGCGCCGTTATGCAGGAGGGTCTCGGCGACCAAATCGGCGCGCTTCCCGCCGTCGACGAAGTCGCTCCGACGGTCATCCTCACTGAAACAAAGAACTTAACGCTTATCTACGGCATCGACTTCAAACGTTTCAATGCCCTCAGTCGCGGGTTTCTTTTTCGCGCTGGCCGCGCCTTCGAAGGTCCCGATGAGGTCATTGCGGATGACATCATCGCCCAGACGCGTCATCTCAAGGTCGGCTCTCAGATCATGCTCCTGAACCATTCTTTTACCGTGTGCGGCATCGTCGGCCACGGCAAGGGCGCGCGGTTTTTTATCCCCCTTCGCACCGCTCAGGAAATCGGAGGCGCCGAGAAACGCGTCTCTATGTTTTACGTGAGAAGCAAGGGCGACACCGAAGTCGCCCGCGCGCAAATTTTACAACTGGCCCCCAACAACAGCGTTCGTTCTCTTGCCGAGTATGTTTCGCTCATGAACTCCACCAATCTTCCGCAGTTGCGTCCCTTCACCCGCACCATGGTCACGCTCGGTCTTGTCATCAGCTTCCTCGTTGTTTTGTTGAACATGCACACAATGGTGATGGAGCGGACGCGCGAGATCGGGATTCTGAAAGCACTTGGTTTCTCACGCTTTGACATCGTTCGAATGTTCTTGGGCGAGACTCTTATCCTCACCCTTCTCGGCACTTCTCTCGGATTGCTTCTTACGTTTGTGACCCAGGCGATTTTGAGGGAGACCAATCCCGGCCTGACTATTCTTCTTTCCGCCAACTGGATTTTCGCGGCAGTGGCCTTGGCGGTTGTTGGCGCCGCCACCGGCGCTATCTATCCCGCGCTGCGCGCAGCCGGCTACGACCCCGTCGTCGCCCTGGCCTACGAGTGATTCGAACCGCAGCTATTTTTCCCAAGCATCCCGCAAAAGACTCCGGTATACTCCGGGCCGTTTTGTGGTGAAATATATTCCGACGGACTGGGAGTGATTCGAATGGCTCTGCCTATGGATAAGCATTTTGAAGCGCGCATCATCGATCGCCAGGATCTCTCCCACGACCTTTGGCTCGTTCGAGTCGACCCTGGCGGCCCCTTCAGCTTCAAAGCCGGCCAGTACGCCACTCTCGGCGTCGAGTTCGAAGGCAAAAGAATCGAGCGCGCCTATTCCATCGTCTCCTCGCCGTACGAAGAAACTCTGGAATTTTTTATCGAATTGGTCCCGGAAGGCGCGCTCACTCCGCATCTTTACAAACTAAAAGCCGGAGACACGCTTCTTTGCCGCAAGATCTCAAAAGGACGCTTCACGCTCGACCTGCGAAGCGGAAGAACAAATCATTTGCTCCTCGCCACCGTCACCGGAATTGCGCCGTTTGTGAGTTACGTTCGAACGCTTTACAAAGACTGGAAAGCCGGCGGCACTCCCATGCCCGGCGAACACAAACTATATTGCTTGCAAGGCGGCAGCCGCTCCTGGGAGTTTGGCTACCGCGACGAACTGGAAAAATTCGCGGCCGAGGTGCCGTGGTTCAAGTTCGTCACCACCGTGAGCCGGCCGTGGGAGGACGAGGCATGGAAAGGAGAGACCGGCAGGGTGGATGACCTGGTGCGGAAGTACGCGGATATTTGGGGGTTGAAGCCGGAAGATACGACGGGATATTTGTGCGGGCATCCGAGCATGGTGGAAAACGGGCGCGGGATATTGCAGCGCGCGGGCTGGAAGAAGGATTCCATGTTTGAAGAGGTTTACTTTCAGCCGGGGAAGGAAGTCGGCGCGGAATAAATTTTTTTGTGTCGTTTCGCTACGTGATGTCTGAGTGTGGTTTGTATGTGTCGCTTCGCTTGGCGGTATCTGGATTCGGTTTGTAAGTGTTCAGTTCGCGGCAGCTGATTTCCGAGGCTGCGAATTTCAGCTAATTGCTTCCGTTCTCGCGTCGCGCTGTTCTCCAAATTCAAAAAAAGAAGAAAGAGCACAGGATAAATCCTGTGCTACCGGAGCGGCGGAACGGTTTGGGCCATACCCCGGTCAGGCCGCGGGGGCGTTGGCGGCTAGTTCGCTGGCGACGTCGTCGATGGTGGAGAGGGGGCAGAGGATGTGGATTTTTTCTTCGGGGGCGTCCACGTCGATTTGTAATTTTCCAGCGTGCGTGCGGATCTGCACGTGTTGCTCGCCGTCCTGGACGTCGACAAATTCGGTGTCGGGATATTTTTCGAGTTCTTTGAGCAGTGCGTGGGCGGCGGGCATCCACTCGGCGGCTTGACGCGCGGCTCTTTCGAGGTCGTGCTTGGGAGCGAGATGCAGAGCCATGGGGACGGCTGCGGCGGGCACCCAGAAGTGCACGTGGGAGCCGCCATCGCGGAATTCGTCGACGTCAACGCGGATGGTGCCCTCGCGGAAGGTGTAGGCGCCTGCCAGGAGAAGAGTTCCACCGAAGCCCAGGGCGAGTTTTGCGATTAACATCAGCATTTCCTTTCCGCGAGTTGCGATCTACGTATTGCAAAAGATGGAGAAAGACACTTAACACAGAGAACTCAGAGACCACAGAGAAACCGGGAACCACGAAACTAAAGACTCGAAGCTAAAGACTCGAAGCTAAAGACTAGATCCAACTTCAAAACTTTTGACCGCGGAAACTTGCGGGCGGGGCAAGCCCCGCCCATACTCCGTCCGATTAATTCGCGACGTTTTTGGAGTCGAGCCAGACGCGGACGGTGTTTTCGTCGCTCTTAACGGAGACGAGTTCGACGTCGCCCTGGGCTGAGAGAGCGTGGAGGGCGGCGACGATGTCGAGTTCGTCTTTGCCGGCGCTGAAGAGCGCGTCGATCACTTTCATCGGGATTTTAATTTCTACGTTGGTGGCGTCGTGTCTTTCGGTTTTGGCCTCTTCTTTGTCGTCGCCGGACTTGTCGGCTTCGTTGTGCTTGGCGTGGTGATGATGAATGCCTTTGCCGGATTTGTCGGTGACGTGGACGATGAGTTGGCCGCCTTCTTTGGCTACGCGGACATCGTTCTCGGTGCCTTGCACCGTGACGTATTCGCCGTCCTTGGAGGAGCGGATGGCGTCCATCAGGGCGTGGAGGTCAACGTCGCCATGGATCTGGGCTTCGTCGATTCTCACTTTACCGTTATGAAGGCGGTCCTTGTTGATGGTGGGAAGAACTTTTTCGGCGAGATCGAGAGGGATGTTGACGCGCACGGTTTCGTTTTTGTCGTCGGTGTTGACGACGCGGACGTGCAGCCAGCGGTCATGGGTATCGGAAGTTGCGACCGAGGCGGAACTTGTCTGGGCGAGAGTGGCTAGCGGCGAGATGAGAATCGCGGCGGCGGAGAAGAGAACTGTTTTTTGGACGAAACCCCTGGTGCGGTCAAGCATGGCTGAGAGCCTCCTTGCCGGAATGTTCCGGCAACTGGAGAGAGATACGAGACAGGGTCGGAAAATGTTTCCGGGGAAAGAATAATGAAGATAGTGGCCCCGACCGGGTCTCCGACAGAGTCGGAGCAGGCGGGGTAAACGATTGGCGAGGGACCCCGGCCGAGTCGGGGGAGGCGAATTGTCCGTGTAAGATCATCTCCTAAGGTGTCCAGGCCCCTCCCCCGTAGTTCTTGTAAGTGTTGCTTTTAAAGGGGTTAGGAGAGGTATTTTGCGTAAGTGTTGCATCTGCAAGGGTTATATGTTCTTTAGATGCAACACTTACGAGAGGGGCGTGTAAGTGTTGATTACAAAGAGGTTGGAGAGGTGAGGTCTTGCAAGTGTTGCTGATGAAGGAGTTAGGCGCTCGGACCGGGACGACGTAGGGAGTTAGCCTGCGATTCATGAGAAAGCATAGCATGGAATGTTTACTATGTCAACAGCAATTACGGTGCAGTACTGTTCGAGTGCGGGTGAATTGACACAGTTGGGGGAAGTGGCGAGTGGCGAGTGGCGAGTGGCGAGAAGAGTGGAAGGTTCGTTCGGGGGCCGAGGTGCCTTTGGGGCGGGACAGGTTGACGGAGATTGAGGAAACTTCAAAACCCGCACCCTTTGAAAAACCCAAAGGGATGCGGCACCCCGGCTCGTGCCCGGAATCTGGCGAGAGCGCTTCACATGCTTTCCGGCGAAACCGGGCGATTCATGGCGCGCTCGTGGAAGAGGGGTTCGCTTTGCACGCTAAAGACCGCGGTACGGGCTGTGACAATTAGCCGACAAAACTAACGATTTCCTTATTAACGGAACCGTTTATCACGTCGCGTGGTAGGATGGCGCGGCGTTGACCCATGGCAGAACAAGGCGACAACAAAGAGCGAGAGATTCGGGACGTATTCTCGGAGGAGTCCTCGCGAGGCAAGAAAGCGTCCCGGAATGAATCCGTCCGGAAGCGCGACCAAGCAGCGCTGGCGAAGGAACTGTTGGAAGCCATGAGAGCGAAAGACGAGCGTAGATTCAGCTCTGCGCTGAGGCGCGCCGGGATAAGCGAGGATTCCGAGGCGTGGCAGAACGCTTGGAAAGCTTACCGCGATCTGGTGAAGCCTTGAGTATTTTGTGGATATCGTTCAGCCGCGTCTTGCGCTCTTTTTCCGGGAATTGATCGAGGGAATCCAAAATCAAGCCGGCAACGAAATTGGCGGCTTCCTTCTGTTTGCCGAGTTTGCGCTTGTTGGGCATATCAGCCTGCCCTCGGAGTATATCGCACATTTCGGCTAAGCACCGGGCAAAGCAACTTCAAAAGCCGCTAGCGGTCGCCACTCGCCCTTTAGACAATGCCACTCACTAGGTTTTAGGATACGGCACCTGCTTGGTCGAAAGCCGCGAGGGCTTCTTCTAGTTGAGCGGTGGAATTCCAGGATATAGCGCCCTGCGGAATCGGAACACGGGGATCGGTAAGACAACCCAACAAGGCTGCGATCTTCAGATAAGCGGCTTCTTCGCTTTGCAAACGAGCAAGTGTGGAATAGGGCTTATCCTTCCTGGCTTCTTCATTAAAAAATGCTTCCTCGAAATTTGGAACCGACGCAACTAGGCGAATTGTTCCATTCCCCCGACCGTTTTCTGTTGCATTTAATATTTTTACATTTTCCCACCAGGCGCTGTTCCTTCTCACGAGCTTGGTCTTCTTGACCGTTATCTCCGGGCGGTCCGAATCGTGAAGGATTGCATAGTCTTTTTTGAACTGATTCAGTATCTTGGCGAGTGACGCGAGGCACGCTTTTCCTCGAGCACGAACGATGTGTACTCCGCGGTATTTTTCTGGCTCGCAGGCAATAACGTGCCGAAATGCAGTATATTCGGTGTCCCCCTCGACGAGAACAGTCCTTCCACCAAAAAAGAACTCAGCAACGTAGGGATCGCAGAGATTCAATAACTTAAGTTCAATCCTATCGTCATCATCCAATTTGGCTTTTGTGGGACGGAATATAGTCGTCCCTTGTACTTCTCCATTCGATAGTCTCTCGACACGCGCAATTGAGGTGTTATCCCTTGAAAGGTCGATAAAAACGGGTGAATGAGTGGTGATCATTACCTGCCAACCCTTAGTAGCGGGTAAATCATAAAGTACTCGCCTTGCCTCGCGAATTGCATCTGGGTGCAGGCAGATTTCTGGTTCATCCATGAGCAAAAGCTGTGGTCGATCAAAGGTAGAAGGTATCTTTCCTTCTTTCCGATCAGACAGAATTCGAAGAGCAGACCAGATAAGTGTTCTGCAAGCGCCGCTACCTTGACGTTCCATTGTCGTGTGAAAGCCGTCAGCCGGACCCATTCTAAGATGTGGGTCCGGCTTGTAAAGTGTCAGGTTTTTCTCGATATCGTCCTCCGGACGCGCATCAAAGCTGACTTGGTAGCCCGGAAATACTTCACCTATCATCGTTGTTAGTTCTCTCTGAACGTCAGCGACGGCGGTGATCGCGTCGCTGGCAATTGAAACGCGAAGATCCTTGATCGCGTTGATTAGTTTTTCATAGTCGGTTGGTCCGTCATCACCCGTTTCGCCTGCCTTCTTCTTGCTCATTCCCTTGGTTCGTTCAGTAATCGCCTTGCTTAACAACTGCACGACCTGACTCGCTTGGTATTCGGGTGCTGCGAACGCTCCAATGTAATGCGGTTCTGGTCTATTAGATTGGGCGACGTTCGGTGCTCCCCAGGGCCCTCCTTCGTCCGCCCAATCGTCCAATTCGACGTCCCACCCCACCTTTTCCGGAGGACCGGGCCTCTTCCAGACCCATCTTTCACGGACATGCATCTCACCTGTCAGAGGATCAGTCCGAACCCACTTCTGCCCCGGGGCATTTTTCTCGAAGACGACCGTCTCTAGTTCTATGGTGGGGAATTTACCGGGGATCTCTTTACCATTGGGAAAGTCATCGAGTTCAAGCTCGCCTTCTTTGGAGCCCTGGCTCATCGCGATTTTGTAAGCGCGCAGTATAGCGGTCTTTCCGGAATTGTTAGGCCCAACAAGGATGACAATATCGTCTAACTCGATCTCGACCGGCTGGCTTCCAATGCATCTGAAGTTGCTGACCTTGAGACAAATTAAACGGGGACGCGGAAATTGCGGCTCCGAGGTTACCGCTCCATCCGACGGCTCGCCGATGACTTTCTTTTTCCCCACTTCGTCCTCCTAGGGTTGACTCCCAGCGATTGGCGCATGGTCTGAGGCCCACGGATTGCTATACCAGAAGTGGAGAGGATATCACTTCGATACGTCTCGAGAAATAGAAGTAGCGCGGAGGCTACCCCAGGGACGGCTTTTAACCTTTGGCTTTCGGAGTGCAGCATGACGAGTTTCAGAGAGCGTTTGGGCGGTTGACGCGGGATTTGAAGGCGGGGGATGAAGCAGTGGCGAGTGGTGAGTGACGAGTGGCGAGAGGAGGAGAAAAGAAAGAAAAAGCAGATTCCTCGCTACGCTCGGAATGACACTGTTGTGATAGCGGCGCGCGGATGACGGTGGTGGGGCAGTGAGCGAATGGTGGTGGTGGGGTGGTGCGCGGATAGCGGTGGTGGTGGGGTGGTGAGCGAATGGCAGTGGTGGAGTGGTGCGCGAATGGCGGTGGTGATGTGCGATATCGTGCGTGAATGGAGAGAGTGGCGCGTTTGATGCGTGAGCGTGATGGGATTCCGGTGGTGGAGACGGAGCGGCTGCGGATGCGGGGGCACCGGGTGGCGGATTTTGAGGAGTGCGCGGCGATGTGGGCGGAGCCGGAGGTGGTGCGGTATACGACGGGGAAGGCGCAGACGAGAGAAGAGGTTTGGGCTCGGTTGCTGCGGTACTTGGGACATTGGGCGGTGCTGGGTTTTGGGTATTGGGTGGTGGAGGAGAAAGCGACGGGGCGGTTTGTGGGAGAGCTGGGATTTGTGGACTGGAAGCGGGACATGGAGCCGTCGATCGAGGGGATGGCGGAGATGGGATGGGTGCTTGCGCCGTGGTCGCATGGAAAGGGTTATGCGACGGAGGCGGCGCTGGCGGCGATTGGCTGGGGAGAGAAGCATTTGGGCGGGGTGAAAGTGGTGTGCATGATCGATCCGGCGAATAATGCGTCGATCCGGGTGGCGGGGAAGATTGGGTTTCGGGAGTATGCGAGGACGAGCTATAAAGGCTTGCCTACAATTCTGTTTGGCAGGTAGATGCTTCAGAGTCTGCGAGTTGCCCGTACGCCGTAGCCAAGCCATAAAATTGCCCGGGGAACGGCGGGACTAAAGATGGAGAGGGAAGCCAGACGGGCGACAAGGAGTAAGCCGCACATTCTGGTTCCCTCTCTGGAACAACTTAGCCGGACTACTATTCCTCAAATTCCTCTGAGAAAATTCATCCGACTGAGTTTTTTCGCAGCTTCTTGTTGCGTGCGGGGCGCCTCGATCGATTCCCGCATTTTACTTCTGAGCCTTCTCGGCAATGGTGACCGCTCACTATGCACGAGCTAGCTCAGAATTTGTAGATCATGTCCATGCCGAAGAAGAGTTGATTCCTGGCGGTTCCGTTGTTGTATGCCGGGAGATCCCACGAGTGATCGAAGCGGAGTTCGGGACGGAACATGAGCGAGGTGCCGATGTATTTGGTGAAGTACAGCGTGTTTTCGGTGTATTTCGTGGCGAACCCGGTACGCTGACCCTTCTTATCGTCGAGGTAGTCGGAGCGGAACCCGACGGCTAACTTGGAATTGATCTCGCGATTTACGTAGTTGACGATGGAATATTCGGGGGCCGTGCAGCGCTGTTGACCGACGGCGCAGAATGCGCCATTGGCGCCAAGAATGGTAGGAACCGGATTGGCGACGTTGCCAGCAACGTTGGGCACATCGCGTTCATACATATACCAGGCCTCGGTGGCCATGTGCCATTTGCTGTTGAACTTGTGATACCAGGTGAAGTCGTAGTCCTGGAGGTTATTGTAGGCATACTTGCCGCTATTGATGCCATTCGCGCAACCGTAAAAGTTGTCGTTGTTGCTCGCGGTCGAGTAATTCAAACAAAAGATACCGGAAGCTTTGGCATCGTGGGACCACGGAGCCACATCGTGACCGGCAGAAATGCCCAGTTGAATCATCCACTGCTTGTTCAGCTTGAGCGACCCGAAAATTCCTGTGTCGGTGAAGGGATCGATCGTATAGAGGAGCGAGTGCGTCATGTTGTAGTTGTTGGGAGCTAGTTGCGCTTCGATCCCCGGTACGGAGAGGAAGCGGCCGATGCGGAAATTGAGGCCGCTCAGGACTGGGAAATACAGGTCGACGTACTCAAGGACGGGATCGAAGCCGTACTGCCGGTTGAATTTGAGGAGTTGCTGGCTGAGGTAATCCTGTGCGGTGGTGAAGCGGTAGTCGATGCCGTAGAAGCCAGTGATATGGTAACCCCAGTCGAAGTGGTCGTTTTGCACGGAGTCCGGCAAGCGTTCGATGTAGACGACCGCCTGGTTGAGTTCAATCTTGTTCGGGAAGATGTCGTAGGAGACGGGAAAGTTGTTATGAGCGGAAGTGCTGAAGTTGATGCTGGCTGCCACCCATCCGTAGACTTTCGTGCGGCTGTTTTCGAGACCAAGAGCGGACATTAAGGGATAGGTGTTGGCATCGGGAGCGCCGATGTCGGGTGCGCCTCCGTAGATCCAGTCCGCGGATGGGAAAGGGGTCGAATCGAGAGGCGCTGGAAGGCCGCGCTTCGGCGGAGAAGGATGCGTGGGATTCGTGCCGGCCCAATCCTGCTTATAGAACTGCGCCAGGCGCTGGAAGAAGTTGCCCGTCAGCGCGTTGCCGCTATTGGTGCCGGCGCCCTGCTCGCTTGCGGGTTTTGCCTGGGCTTGGGGATCGGTGTTCCCAGGGCTAGACGATGAAGCTGCCGCAGGGGTACCGCCGGGAGCGGCCGTTGCCGAGTCTGTGGGCGATTCGTATGGCGCGAGGATGTCATTCGGCCATGCAGGAAAGTCGGTGGACGCAAGCGGCTCGGCGTTGGGCTGTTGTGTCGGGGAGTTTTCTTGCGGCGAAACGGCGGCGGGAACTGCTTTCTTTGGCGACGTGGGACCGCTCTGCGTGTCGTCCGCAAGTACGCGGGTGGGAATTGTGATGAAGTAGAGCAATGCTGCCAACACCAACCGAACAAATCTCTTCTTCTGTATGAACGCGTGCATACCTCTCCTCGACATTAGTGTAATGGAATGCAACCAACAATTAACGGAAACTGGATTGCCGTTCGTGGCAGGGTGAAGCACTGCCGGAAAAGCTGAAATCACAGGTCCCACTGATTTGAAATACGCATTCTTCTCGCCTGATCTCTCTCGCCCCGCCTTCGCAATTTCGCGATGTCTCGCACTCGACCCGTCCGCATTCGGCGCACCGTGGCCCGCGATGGGCGGCCACTCAGTGATGCCGGGGATACGGTGGGCTGACCTTAATGCGATGCTGGCTTTCGGAAGGCCAGCGGAAGTCGGTGGACTCGAAGAACTCAGCTGATCTCCATAACCGAAGCAAAGATAGCGAGGCAGCGTTAAAGAACTCCTGAGTGATTCATAAGGATTTCGTAAGCGACGACCTGTAAGTCCTTAGAACTACATGCGCTTAGTAGGGTGCATGTATGGCCGGAATTCTTGCGCCGCGATTCAAAAAGCTGGTGCAAGCCAGCGATTGTTTAATGGGATGGTGAACGAGTCTTTTTTTGCGCGAACTTTATTTTCCGGCCATCGATGGTTGGTTCGCATGAAGAACATGGCGATGGTAGTAGCGGATTGCTGGTGGAGAACCGTACAATCCCGGCGGCGAGGGCTCCTTACAAAAAACAATTCGGATTGACAGGCCATCGCTGAGCCGGATGCGTGGGCTGCGGCGCGTTGCGTCCCAGCTGAGACTGAGGAAGATTCGCGAGTGAGGGCGTTGTACGCCGGCTTTGAGTTGGAGCCTGGGAGTTATTTTTTTACCCGAGCGATGAAGGCGGAGTAGGGCTCCATGGGAATGGCGCCGGAGGCCGGCGGAAGCGGCGAATGAAAGCTGGTGAGCAAAACACCGAGCTTCGGCATGGGAAAGCCCGCTGGGGCGAGATTGAAGCGCACTTGTTGCGGCGCGGCAGACATATTCAATACGACGAGAATGGCTTCGTCTTTGTAACGGCGGAGAAATGCGAGCACGTTGGGGTCGTCCTCGTTCAGCGCGAAGTAGTCGCCCTCCAAAAGGGCCGGCTCGGTGTGACGCATGGAGAGAAGCTGGCGGTAAAAGCTCAGAACGGAATTGGGGTCCTGCGCTTCGGACTCAACGTTGTGCGTTTTTGCACTGGGCGGAACGGGAAGCCAGGGTTTGGCCTTGCTGAATCCGGCATTCTCGCTGCCGTTCCATTGCATGGGGGTGCGTTCGCCATCACGGCCTTTTTCGAGCGGCCAGCCAAGTTTGCCGATGGGGTCCTGGACATCGTCTTTGCTCTTCGGGGTGTTATTTTCCATGCCGATTTCTTCGCCGTAGTACATGACAGCGGAGCCGCGCAGAGTGAGATACAGCGCAGCCATCATTTTCGCGATGTCGTCATTGTGCGCGCCGTCGCCATAGCGCGTGTAAGAGCGGACGATGTCGTGATTGGTGATGACGTAAGTGGGCCATTCTCCGGAAGCGTTCACGCCAGCGATGTGTTTTCGGTATTGGTCGGCGGAGAGACCGGTGAAGCCGGTCATCAAGAGGTCCATGGGCATCTGGAGTTCGTCGTGTTTGGCGCCGTAATAATCCTTCAGTTCGGAGACATTGGCGGTCCAGGTCTCGCCGATGAGGACCGAACCGTATTCGTCAGCAGTGGAGCGGAGTTTGCGCATGGCGGCGTGAACTTCAGGAAGCTTTTTGTTGTACTTCTCATCCATGTTGGGGCGGCCGAATTTGTCCGTTCCAGGCAGGACAGGATTGTCCGTGAGATTGGGGTCTTCGTAGAGGGTGTCCACCGCATCGAGGCGAAAGCCAGCGACGCCGCGCTTGTACCAAAAACGAGTGACATCGAGCATGGCTTTTTCGACGGCGGGGTTGCGCCAATTCAAGTCGGGCTGCTCCGGATAAAAGTAGTGGTAGTAATACTGATTGGTTTTGGGATCGAATTTCCAAGCGGAGAGGCCGAAGGTGGAGAGCCAATTGTTGGGCGGCTCGCCGGGGCCTTTGCCGTCACGCCAAATGTACCAGTCACGATGCGCGCTGGTGCGGGAAGATTTCGAATCGAGGAACCACTTGTGCTGGTCGGAGGTGTGGTTGACGACGAAGTCGAGGATGACACGAATGTTGCGCTTCCTGGCTTCGGCGACGAGATGGTCGAAGTCCTTGAGTGTGCCGTACATGGGATCGATAGCTTCATAGTCGGAGACGTCGTAGCCGAAATCGACCTGGGGAGAAGGGAAACAGGGGGTGATCCAGATGGCATCGATGCCCAGCTGCTTTAGATAATCGAGTTTAGAGGCGATGCCGTTCAGATCGCCGACGCCATCATTGTTACTGTCGGCGAAGCTGCGCGGGTAGACTTCGTAGACGACGGCGTGCTGCCACCACTGGTGGCCTTCGGCATCGACTGGTTTTTGCTGGGCGGCCGAGCGAGAGGCGATGGAGCAAAGAATCGAGAGCGTGATGGCGGCTGCGAAAGGGATTCTTTTCATAACGATTTCCTCCGGTACGAACTACAGAGCATTTTGATATGAGAGACATAGAGCAGATCAGCGCTTTTTGCGTTTGCCCGGGGATTGCGCGGGCACGAAGTGAATGACGACGCTGGATTGCGTGTAGGGCTCCGACGTGCTTGGAGGCATATCAACTGATAGAAATGCCGTGCCGGCGTTTCTGTTGTAGTTCACGCTGCCACCATCGACATGATTGATCTCCGACGCGTCAGCTATCGTTAAGTCGTATTCCTTGCCTGCTATACCAGAAATTTCTAATTTCAGCTGATCTTTTGCGGGAGACCAGGTTTCCGACAAGATGCGGATGCCTTGGCTGGTGCTCCCGAGTTCGGGAAGGATGAAGGGGACGCCAAGATCGAAGTCGTTTTGGAGATGGATACGGAGGAGAGATTTGGTTTCGTTGACGAGGAAGCGGACGACGACGTGTTGATCGGTGGCGCTGGATTCGATGCGGAAGGGAACGGGCTTACCGTTCAGGTCGACTTTGAGAACTTTGGCGCGTGGGCTGATGGCGGGGCGAAATTCGAGGACGCATTCTTCTGTGCCTTTGCTTCGCCCGGCTTC
>Ga0210407_10001393_pt1 | contig 22896 bp, 25 predicted proteins | sample IncBWC27MmetaG_FD_150860 | JGI IMG/M metagenome (GOLD analysis project Ga0210407, IMG submission 150860) | Forest soil microbial communities from Barre Woods Harvard Forest LTER site, Petersham, Massachusetts, United States - Inc-BW-C-27-M | ecosystem: Environmental > Terrestrial > Soil >... | reverse complement strand
TGTCGAAGTAATTGATTCCCAAATCGAATGCGTGCCGGATCAGGTCTTCCTGGCCCGAGGTCAACCGGCTCGCGCCAAACGAGATGTCGGAAATTTTCATGCCCGTGCGCCCGAGCATCGAGTAGCGCCGCACTTGCGGAGTCGTATCGATCGATGCGTCCGCGCTGGCGCCCAGCGGTATCAACGACACACCGACTCCGGCCATCACTCCGCGTTTGAGGAATTCGCGCCGCCCAATAGTTGATCCAGTGCCTGATCGTTTCATCCGAGCACCTCGCGGAGCCGCGCATCGGACCCGTTCGCGGCTGTCCTCAATTCTAACGCTGATGCGTGCCTGTTCGCGAGACTCGTGCGTTCAGGTGAGGTCGGCCTTCCGCCGGTATAGGAGCCAGGCCGCGCCCGACGACACGCCAATGGCGACGAAAGGGTAGGGCACAAGGTACGCCCACGAATGCTCCTGCATCACCGCAGTGCCGTGGTACTTCAGGATGAACAGCGGCATGTTGACGATCACGTACGCGGCGTAAAAGATTCCGAGCGGCAGCGCAAACTTGCGCATCGCAAAGATTCCGTACACGTACACTGCAAGAACGATCGCGAAAATCGGCGCGACGATCATATTCGCCGTACCCGACAGCCGCGTCCCGAAGAGGACGAACCCGACGCCCTGATGATGCGAGAAGATTTTTCCGAAATTGGAAAGCACCATCAGCGCCAGCAGCACCGCCAAAATCGTCAGAGTCGCGCCGCGCCGTTGATTTGCCATGGGTCGCGCTATGCGAGTTCAGCTTGCCGCCGCCGCAGCATGATAAGCGCGGCCAGCGGCACCCCGATTCCAATTGCGATTGAGCCAATCGCAATTGCAACCGACGGTTGCATCCCGCCACCATTCCTGATTCCGAATAGAATCGTGTTGACGATCACCCACGGCAAATAAAAGTACGCGATCGGTAGCGCAAATTTGCGCATTGCCCAGATCCCGTAAGCATATGCGGCGATCAGAATTCCAAACATCCACGCCAGGATAAAATTCGCGGCGCCGCTCATTTTGCCGCCGAGAAAAATAAAGGTCGTGCCGGGATCGTGCGAGAATGGTTTGATGAAATTAGACAACGCCAGCAGTGCGAACAAAATCGCGAAGATCGTCAGCGTCACGCCGCGTGATTTCACCATCGTAAATCCTCCCCCGGTTCCGTCTAGTTGGCGAACATCCTAGTCCGCGAACGCCCTGAACGCATCAGCCCTTGTGCATCCACGTCGAGACTTGATTGGATGCGCGCATAGAATGGACCCGCGATGCGCCGACTCATCGACACGATCATTCTCCTGATCTGCGCAATCTGGCTCTGCGGGCCAGTCTGCGCGTCGGCTGAAACCAATCTCGCCAAGAACGGCGACCTCTCCGCCGGCGCCGCTAACACGCCTGGCTACTGGTACGCGCTGTCCTCCGACAAAAAACTGACCACCTTTTCATGGACCAAAACGCCCGCCGAGGGCGGCGTGCTCGGAATCGTTAACCGGGGTCAGAACTTCGCCGCATGGCATCAGGCGCTGATGCTCACGCCCGGCATCTACGAGGTCAGCGCCGAGGTTCGCATGGAGGACGCCGGCGCGCAGCCGGGCAGTGGTGGCGCCAACATCGCCGTGCAGAGTCACGATGGACTCCTCATTTCGGAATCTCTGCACGGCACCTCGGAGTGGCGGAAAATTTCGTTCCTGTTGCGAGAAGCGCGATGGGGTGACACCACTGAGATTCTTTGCCAGCTCGGACTCCCGGGTCATCCCGACACCGGGCGCGCCTCGTTTCGAAATATCAAAGTGATCGCGATTGCGAATTCGCCGACGGAACTCGCGCGCAGCTACCACCTCGACGCGATTCGCGTGCAGCACGACGCTCTCTTCTCGCAACCCGGCGTCGACGCGTACGTTCGCGCGATCGGTATCCTCGCCGGACTCGCGCTACTCGCTATTCTCGGATGCGGGCTCTTCACAATCTGGTCGCCCGCGATTGCGCGCGGCCGCTCCGCCTGGATTCTCGCATCCACAACGATGCTCGCGATCACCGCCCTCAAATTCGCGGCGTTGTTTCATTTCACCGGTTTCTACTGGGACATATGGGCCAAGACCAATCGCGCGTTGCTCGCGGTCGCGCTCGGCCCCGGCCGAATCTACGATCCCGGCTTGCCCGTCGACTCGTATCCGCCCGGCTCGCTCTACCTGCTCTGGTTCTCGGGATGGCTCGGCCACGTCCTCGAGCCGAGCGCCGACGGCTTCCGCGTGATCGTCGAGACTCCGCCGCTCGTCGCCGACTTTCTGATCGGTCTCACGCTCTACTTCGCCGCATGGCGCGACGGACGCGCGGTGCGCGCTCTCATCGTGATGCTGCTATTCGCAGTCAACCCCGCGCTGATCTTCGACACAGTGATCTGGGGCCAGAGCGATTCCGTCGTCGCGTTACCGATGATCGCCGCGGCGCTTCTCATACTCGCCGGTCGCCACAAGCTCGGATGGAGTGCGGCAGCAATCGCGATCCTCGCCAAGCCGCAAGCGATCACGATCGCATTACCGCTCGGACTGTGGACTCTGCTGAATGGGGGAATCATGGAATGCGGGTGGTGTGCGGCGGCCTTCGCCGGCACCTTCGCGCTCGGCATCCTTACGTATCAAATCGGACATCCGTGGAACTGGATAATCGACGTGTACAAGGATTTGGGCATGCGCTTCAGCGACGCCTCGGTCGGCGCGTTCAATTTCATGGGCCTCATCGGCGGAATCGGCACCCCCGATGATGCGAACGCTATGTTCGGCGTGTCGTATCGCGCGCTCGGACTCTCGATGACCGCCGCGGTCTATGCGATTTCGTCGTACCTGGTGTGGCGCGCGAGGTCGGCGCGCTCCGCGATGCTCGCGATTTTCATCGCGATGTTCGGGTTCTTCATATTCGCCCCGCGCATCCACGAGCGCTACCTGTACTACCCGGTCGTCTTCCTGATTCCGATCGCGCTAGAAAGTAGCTTCCTCACAACGATCTTCGCATCAGTAACCGCAACGTTCCTCTTCAACTTGCTCTACATAAAACACTTGTCCGACACCTCGTCATATTTCCCCGACCACACAAATCTCCCGCTGGTAGCAGCCGCTATGATCAACCTGCTGATATTCTTCGCCGCCACCGCATACGCGCTGCTTGGTAATCACCAGGCCGGTCAAGAGTCTAGCCGCGTAAAGCTCTGATTTCGAAGCGAAGCCCTTCACGATGCTGCAGGAAGCTGACGATTTCGAAAAGATTGTCGGCGCGCGGGTTGCCCGCAGGCCCCAGCATTCTCATCAGGCTTTTGGGAGGGATACGGGTGGCTTCGGCAAGATCGCTGAAGCCCACAGTTGCGTTGATATAATCGCGCAGGATGGTTTTGCCCGTGGCTACATCGCCGCTGAGCATCGCTTCGACTCCTTCGCGGAGAAGTTCTTTCCGGAACTTCGGATCACGCTCGACGCGAGCCCGAATGGTCTGTTTGAAATCTCGAGTAAGTGGCATGGCCAACGTCTCCTACTTCCTGCGTTTGTAATCTTGCCAGTTGGCAAGCGCGGCGCTGATGTCTTTCTGCTGGCGCCTTTTCGTTCCTCCGCCAAGAAGGATCACAATCGCCGCCCCGTCTTTGCCAAAATAAATCCGGTAGCCGGGGCCGAAGTCCAACTTGTATTCGAACACTCCCGAGCCGACACCTTCGACGTTCGAGAAATTTCCGAGCGAGATCCGGGTAACCGCCGTTGTAACCTTCACCGCAGCCCCGGCATTCAGACTGTCGAACCACGCCGCGAACGGACTGCGTCCTCTGGCGTCGAGAAATTCCCGGATGTCGATCATTTGCTATGGTAACACATGGGTTACCATTGTCAAAGAAGCGGATCGTGAGGCGCAGTTTTGGGGATGCGCCGCGCACACGGCAACGTTCACGATTTCAGGAACTTCAGCACCATCTCATTCACGATTTCCGGCCGCTCCTGATGCACAAAATGCCCAGCGCCCGCCACCAGCTCGATCTTCAATCCCTTCGCAAACAGCTTCTCCATCCCCTCCAGCGTCTCCGCGCCGATACATCCGTCATCGCGCCCGTGAATCATCATCGCCGGCACGTTGATCGGCGCTGAAGGCATCGCCGCAAGCTGTTTCGGATCGATTGGCATCTTGAACGCCGCCCCGAGCGTCGCCCGATAATATCCGAGCGCCGCTTCGAGCGTACCCTTGGCGCGAAAACTTTTCTTCAACGCCTCCATGTCCTCGGCTGCCCATTTCCATCCCGGCGACCAGTCGGCCCACAACTTCTCCAGGAACGCAAAGTCGTTGAACGCGACAGCGGCATCTGCAATCGCAGTCTGAAAAAAGAACATGTACCAGGAGCGCCGCTGCTGCGCGTAGTTGATGATCAGCGCCTCGATAAATTTGTTTCCGTACGGAACCGCCGCCGTCACCAGCTTGGCTACGCGATCAGGCGCCGCCGCCGCCGCGCCATACGCCGCGACGGCTCCCCAATCATGTCCGAACAAGATCGCGTCCTTGTATCCGAGCGCCGTGACGAGCGCGAGCGCATCCTCCGACAACGCCGCCGAATCATACCGTCCATCAGGCGCCGCCTCGGTCGGCGAGTACCCGCGCATGAACGGCGCAACCACATGGTATCCCGCTCCCGCAAGCGCCGGCATCTGATGACGAAACGAACGCGCCGTATCCGGAAACCCGTGCAGGCACAAAACCAACGGCCCCTCCCCCATCTCCAGCACGGTGAAATTAATATTCGAAGCGCGCACCACCCGAGTCTTCAGTTCTGATGCCATAATGCCCCGACTCATATCGCACGCGCCGATCGATCACAAAGCGCGCTCACTCGCCGACTTCTTGCTGCGAATGTTCTCTGCGGAACCTCCTGAAACTTCAATCGCGCTCGGTGGTAGCGCAGGGCACCAGTATCCTGTAGTCTGGTAATCCGCGACGGCAAGCACATTCCCGCTCCCGCCTGAAGATTCGAAGTAATCCCAGTGAAAAAAAGGGAATAGTGAAGATGTGCTGATGCTGCCGGCCGCCTGATCGACGCCCGCCGGTCGACACGCGACCTGAGGCATCATCCCCGTGCAGCCAAACAGGCATGGCAGCGGGCGGTGTGCCACGAAAACGAATATGACCGGTGGAGAGGCGAATGGCAGCAGCTTTTACGACGTCGAGCACGAATGAAAAAACAACAACCGCGCCTTGGGAACAGCCTTGGTGGCATGCCTCGGCGCGCGATGCATCTATTCTGTTCTGGGTCTTATTGATTCACATCACCGCTGCGATTGGACTTGTGCTCTATCCGCTTCCCGGATGGCACGTGCTGCTTGGGGCGGTCGCGCTGGTATTCATCGGCGGCCTCGGCACTACCGTCGGCTATCATCGCGCAATTGCGCATCGATCCGTGAAGCTCAATCCGTGGGCGCGCGGCGTTCTGATTTTCTTCGCGATGTTCAATGGCTCCGGCGCGCCGACCACGTGGGCCGCCGGCCATCGCCTGCATCATGCCAAGGCCGATACTCCGGACGACATCTCGAGTCCCATCTGGGGAGGTTTCTGGTGGGCGCATCTGCGATGGCTATGGCAGGCGGGTGAGCCGCCGATCGATCGCTACTGCCCCGACCTCGCCGGACTTTCATACCGGGCGTGGCGATGGTTCCAAACTCCGATTCTGACGCTCTCCTATCTCGGTGGATTGTATTTCAGCCCGGCCGCGTTTTTTTGGCTGGGCGCAATCCGCTTATGCTTCGGCCTTCACGCACAATGTTTCGTCAACAGCGTCTGCCACACCGAGCCGGGAATTTCGATCGGCCAGGATAGTAGCCGCAACGTAAAATGGCTCGCGCTGATGCATCTGTTCCAGGGCGAGAACTGGCATCGCAACCATCACGCGCGTCCCGGTTCAGCACGTCTCGGATGGACCTGGCGGCAGCCTGACGCCGGATATCTGTTGATACTGGCGCTGGAGAAAGTCGGCTTGGCAACTGATGTCCGACACGGCACTCCGCACGGAAACGGCCGCTTCGGCGCGATCGAAGGCGAGGACGTTCTCGACCCAGCCGCCTGATCGCGAAACCTTTCCGTCCGTTCATCTTGCGCAGCCGAAACCGGCTGCGCGTTCCCGCGTATTTATGATTAGAGGAGATCCAATGAATACCGCGGGATTTGCTATTGCAGCGATCATCTCGACAATCATAATGTTCGGCACCGTGATTGCGGCGCATGCCAACGCCGTCTCGTTCGTGTCGGCCCGGTGGGTTTTCTAACTGATTTGCAGCGCGCCTACTCGGGGACTTTCGAGGCGAGATTCAGCAGTTCCTGCAAAGTCTGATTGAACCGGTAGAACTTGTCTTCGCGCAACTGATCGGTCGATTCGAGCCACAACTCCTCGCCCACCAGTGCCAGCGAGCTCAGCGTATGCCGCAGTTGCGGGCGCCCGTGTTCCGCGATCTCACTGAGCATCCGATCCCAGATCTCGCGCTTGCCGCAAATTACGAAGTCAGGATCGTATTCGTTCAAATCTTCGACCGGCTTCGCTTCGGTGAGTTGATAACCGTCGATCACCAGTCCGACGATTTGATCGCCGCCGTTCGACGTGTTGTTGGGAACGACACGCACCGCGAAGCGCGTCTCGGCATAACCCAGCCGCCTGAAAAGTTCACCCTCGGCCTGCATCAGTTGGCCCAGGGTAAGAAACCAGCGAGAGTCAGGAAACGACGGCATCAGGCGCTTCGAAAAGTTTGTTGAATTCCGTCGGCAGGATGCATCGCGGACGCCGATCGAGTCCGGCCGAGTCGCATCGCTGCAGATATTCGTGGACGATTTTCCGCCACAGCTGTCCCTGCAGCTCCATTCCCTTGTCGAAGTGCTCGATTCCGCCGCCCATCAGGATTGCCATCGGCTCGACCGCCTCGGGCACGCTGAAAGTCTCGAGCAGAATCCGCTCGGCATCGTCGAGCTGTTCGTGAAGTTCCTCGGCCACCGCGGGGTTGGCCTTGAGCTGCGCGCGCAGATGCATCGTGCCGAATCCGACGTGGCGCGATTCGTCCTGCATGCAGCGCCGGAAAATTTCCTGATCGACGCGGCTCGGCGCAATGAACTCGCCCTGGCGGAACATCGTCAGCACGAAACCTTCGCCCAGCAACTGCAGGCGGCCGGTCTGCGCGGAGAAACTCGGGCAGTCGAAGATTCGCTTCAAGGAGAGCTCGCTGATTGGACTGGCCTTGCCGAGTCCGCCGCCGTTGGCGAGCGCGCGCTTGCGGAACACGTCCATGTGGCGCGCCTCGTCCATCGCTTGCGTAGCGAGAAACATTTTCACTTCGAAGAAGTCGTGGTTCATCTGGCCCATCCATCGGGTCGGCGCATCGGCCGCGATGAACTCGACTTCGGTCAGAAAAGTGCACAGCTGGCACATCGCGCGCTCGAGGTCGTCGGGCAGCGGCTTCAGCTCCGTCCACGGGATGTCGCGCGCCGAACTCCACTGCCGCGCGACCGCCTCCTCGTACAGCTCGGTAACGTTGTCGGCCCAGCACTCGGCCTTTTCGTTGATCGTAAATCCCAGTGAGGGAACGTCGTCGGGAATCATCGCGCCGCGCGGCGCCATCGAGCGATGCGCTCCGCCGTGCTCGGGGATGATCCCGTAGCTGCCGATCTGGATGTCCTTCAAGCGCAGTCCTAGATTGCCCGGCTTGGCACGCACGCCCCATTCGCCCATCTGGTTCATCCAGCCGAGGTCAGGGGTGCCGGATTGATAGAGCTTCTGAAGATAAACCGAAGGTTCAAGCTTTACTTTAGCTTCCGAACCAATCCGTTCCTCGTCCTTAATGTGCACAGCTCCCATCGACATCTCCTCCTGCTCGGTTTTGCGCCGACAAGTGTACCTCAACCGGGGTATCAGAAGCATTTCTGAATTGTCAATCCAGTACGTTTTTCGGCGCGCGCCGATTTTACTTTGTCGCGCTCCGATGCTTTGGTAGACGAACATCATCAGGCGGAGGTCGCATCGTGTCGATACTCTCAGAGTTCAAGCAGTTCGCGATCAAGGGCAACGTGATCGATCTCGCGGTCGGATTCGTGGTCGGCGCGGCGTTCGGCAAAATCGTCACGTCGTTCACCACCGACATCCTGATGCCGCCGATTGGGCTGGCGCTCGGCGCTGTCGATTTCTCGAATCTGTTCATCAACCTGTCGTCGAAGAGTTACCCGACCATCGCGGCAGCGAAGGCGGCAGGCGCGCCGACGCTGAACGTCGGATTGTTCCTCAACACGATCATCGATTTTGTGATAATCGCGTTCGCGGTCTTCCTGCTCGTGAGATGGATCAATCATTTGGTCGGCGCCGACAAACCTGCGCCGCCCAGCACCAAGGACTGTCCGTTTTGCCTGAGTGCGATTCCGCTGGGCGCGACCCGATGCGCGCATTGCACTTCGGAACTGAAAGCGGCCTAGACGACTAGAAGGATCAGCAAGGCAATGAGACTCGCGCGGCATTCGTCGGTGAGGTCCACCACTTGGCCCTCCGTCCTGATTGCTTCGGCGTTTGCCTGCATGTCGGCGATGGTTCGCGCGCAGGACACTCCAGTCGATCGGACGACGCTGCCGCTCGCCGAGCCGAGTTATCCGCCGATCACGGAACTCGATGTACGCAAAGCAACGCCGCCGCCGCGGTTCGAGGTCAAGGCACCGGACGGGGCGCCCAATGTGCTGGTGATTTTGCTCGACAACCTTGGCTTCGGCGCGACGAAGCCGTTCGGCGGCGTGATCGAGATGCCGACCCTGGAACGTCTCGCGAAAAGCGGACTCATCTACAACAATTTCCATACCGCACCGTTGTGTTCGCCGAGCCGCGTGGCGCTTATCACCGGCCGGAATCCACATAGCGCCAACATGGGATCGGTCGCGGAGGTGGCTACTGCGTTTCCGGGCCAAACCTCGGAACGTCCGAATAGTGTGGCTACGATTGCCGAGATCCTGAAGCTGAACGGTTACAGCACCGCCATGTTCGGCAAGAGCCACGAATTCACGCCCTGGGAATTGAGCTCCTCGGGTCCGTTCGAATCATGGCCCACGGGTTCCGGGTTCGAAAGGTTCTACGGCAGCCTGAGCGGCGAGGCGGACCTCTTCGCACCACCCCTCATGGACAACTCGACGCTGGTCGATCTGCCAAACGATCCGAACTACTACTACCAGACCGACTTGGCCGATCATGCGATCGCCTGGATCCGCGCGCAGAAAACCATGACTCCTGACAAGCCGTTCTTCATTTACTATGCGGCACCGGGCACGCACTCACCGAGCCAGGTACCGGCCGCTTGGCGCGACAAATATAAGGGCAAGTTCGACGAGGGCTGGGATAAGGCGCGCGAAGAGACTCTGGCGAGGCAAAAGGCCCTCGGGATCGTGCCGCCCAACACAGAGCTTACGCCCAAGCCGACGGAGAAGGAGATGCCGGATTGGGAGAAATTGAGCGACAAGGAAAAGAAAGTCTTCACGCGGCATCAAGAGATCTTCGCTGCTTATGCCGAGGAAACCGACCATGAGCTCGGCCGGGTGGTGCAGGCAATCGAAGACCTGGGCGTGATGGACAATACGCTGATCGTCTTCATAACCGGTGACAATGGGTCGAGCGGCAATGGCGGTCCGACCGGCCGCTTCAACACGTTCACGTCCTTCAACTCGCTGCCAGAAACGATAGACAACCAGGTCCAGCATCTTGCCGAATTCGGTGGCCCTAACTCAGCCATGACACCCCCGCTAGGCTGGGCGATCGCCGACAATGCGCCATTCGCATATTGTCAGTTCTCGACAGCCTACGGTGGCACTACCAACGGCGTGGTCATCCATTGGCCGAAGGTGATCAAAGCCAAGGGCGAAATTCGCTCTCAATATCATCACCTGATCGACATCGCGCCTACGGTCCTAGAGGCGGCGGGGCTGCCGCAACCCAAGGTCGTCAACGGGACTGTGCAGAAGCCCATCGAAGGGGTGAGCATGGTCTATAGCTTCACTGACTCTCAGGCGAAGTCGCCTCACACCGTGCAGTATGCGGAGTTTCAAGGGAACCGCGGGATTTACAAGGACGGCTGGTACGCGCTCACGCTGCACCGAGTGCCATGGGACCCGCAGCCGAGAGCCACTTTTGACCAGGACAAATGGGAACTTTACGACACTACTCAAGACTTCAGCTGCGCGAACGACCTCGCGGCGAAGAATCCAGACAAGCTCAAGGAAATGCAGGTCGCGTTTCTAACCGAGGCGGTCAAGTACAACGTTCTGCCACTCGACGACCGAGGCTACGAGCGATTCAACCCTACTATCGCCGGCCGTCCCGATTTGCTCGCCGGGCGCACCTCGCTGACAGTCTATCCGGGGATGATCGGAATGAAGGAGAACGCCTTCATTAATATCAAGAACCACTCTTACTCGGTCACCGCTGAGCTAGAGGCTCCCAAAACGGGAGTCTCGGGCGTGATCCTCGCGCAGGGCGGGGTGCACTCCGGCTGGAGCCTGTACGTCAAGGACGACAAGCCCAAGTTCGCGTACAACTACCTGGGTAACCTCACCACTATCGCGTCTGGCGAGCGCATGCCTGCGGGTCGGGTCGCACTCGGCTACTATTTCGCTTATGACGGAGGAAAGCCCGGCTCCGGCGGTACTGGTTCCATTTTCATCAATGGAAGGAAAGTGGCCACCGGACGAATCGAACGCACGATTCCATTTCTTTTTGGTGTTGAGACTGCGGACGTGGGCGAGGACCTATATACGCCCGTCACCTCCGACTATGCGAAGGGCAATAACAAGTTCACCGGGACTATCGAAAAGATAACGATTGATCTAAAGAAAATGAATTCCGTCGACGAGGATGCTGCGAAGAAGGCCGCGCAGGTTGGCGACGAGGATGAAGCGGATACAGACTGAGTGCCTAAATCTTCGACGCCCGGATAACAGGAGGTTCGTGATGAAGTTTACTAGTCGTATGGTTCTGTGTCTGTTCGCATTGATCGTCGCAGCCGGATGCGCATCGACCAACGTCACTGAGCAGACTCCGATGCAAAGTCCTGGGCTGGCGCGGCCGAATAATATTTGGGTGTACCCCTTCGTCGCCAATGGTGCCGACATGCCCTCTGATTCGTCGATCAGTGGTCAGGTCGGCGCGCCGAGCACTCCGCCGACGGCCGCAGAAATCGAGCAGGGCCGTCATCTCGGCACAACGATCGCCAGAGAACTGGTTGCGGATATCAACGCGATGGGACTTTCAGCGACGCTAGCCGAGCGGGGATCGAGGCCTCAAGTGGGCGACGGCGTTATTCGCGGCTACATTGTATCGACCCAGGGTGGCGGCGTCGGCGGCGGCGTCAAACGTTTCGTCATCGGATTCGGCGCCGGAACTTCGGAAATGGATACGGTGGTCGAAGGCTATGCAGTGACGCCCCAGGGATGGCGCAAGCTCGGGTCGGGGACGCTTAGCTCGTCGGGAAACAAAACGCCGGGGATGGTCGTGCCGGCTGCCGTGGCGATCGCCACCGGCAATCCAATCGGCCTGATTGTGGTCGGCGGGTTGAAAGTTTACGGGGAGGCAAGCGGCCGCAACACGCTCGAGGGAAGAGCCAAGGCGACCGCCGACGCGATATCAGAGCAGCTCAAAATCAGGTTCCAGGATCGCGGTTGGATAAGCTGAGCGCGGTCGCATTGCACCTCGGATATGAGTGAGCCGGAGGCGTACGCGGATCATCGCGTACGCCTCCGGAATTCGTTTTGCTGCTTTCGCAGTTCGTCGTGAGCTCAATCAGTGACCATGACCGCCGTCATGAGCGGGCTGGCCGGTCTGGTCATCGAGAATCAACATGCGATCGTGCCCGTTGCCGTCTTCATCGCTGAAGTCGAACATATTCAGCACGCTTCCGGCGTATGCGTCCGATGAGCCGCCGCCGATTCGGCCGGTCCCGAAATTGTCCTCGATAAATGCGATGATCGAGCTTTGATCGGTCAACGAGTGATCGACAAAGTTCTCCTTCGCCCACGGCGAGATTGCGACGAACGGCATCCGCGGCCCGTAGCCGCATCGCCCCTGCTGTCCGTCGCCGGGCGCGGTGCTGCCGCACAGACTCACGCCGGTCAGAGTGTCAGCGGTGGTCTGCGACTGATGCACGATCGGACTCATCTGATGGTCGTACCATCCGTCGGAGTCGTCGTAGGCGATGAAGATCGCGGTGCTCTTCCATTCCGGACGCTGCATCAGGAAGTTGATCGTATCGACGAGAAACAATTGTTCGTCGAGCGGATCGGAGTACTGAGCGTGGCCGTCCTGCCACCCGGGCGGTTTTAGAAACGCGACCTGGGGCATGTTTCCGGCGCTGGTCGCATCGAAGAAATCGTGGATGTCGTACTGATGATTGGCGCCGTCGGTGAATCCGATCGTGCTCACGTTGGTCGGCCGGGTGTGATCGGGATTCCTCGTGTTCACGAAATACTGGAACGGCTCATGATGCGGAATGTAGTCGACCTTGGTCACGCCGGTGACGGGCGATTGCGTCGATCGCGCGCATCCTGTGGTGCCGTTCGAGTTGGTGATGGTCAGATCGAAACCACCCTGGAACCATCCCCAGGTGATATTGGCCGCGTTCAGCAGGTCGCCGATATTCTTGCTCGTGTTCGCGTAAAAGAAACTGTCGCGCGTGGTGCAAACGTCCTCGGACGGTTGGCCGTCGCTGATAGCACTGCCGCCGGCAATGTCACTTGCCGCCGCGGGTTTGTTGTGCGGATCGGTGTTGAGTCCCGAGATCGCGCCGAAGGTGTTGCCGGCAGCCAGATTGAGCGCGCCCGGAGTGGAGGGGCCGAAGGTGGTGCCGAACGAGTTGTCGTTCATCGCGAAATGCTGCGCGTAATTCCAGAACGCAGTGACGGTGTTGCCGTCGAAGTAGCCCATGATTTCGTCGGGGACGTTCACGTCGTTGTTGCTGCAGAACTGGTTCGGGACCAGGGCGAGAAAATTATCCATCAAGCCGAAGTGAAACGCGGTCTGCTCGTCGGTGTAATTGTGATCCTGGTCGCAGAGAGCGGCCTGCGCGTGCGAAAGGCGAAACGGATTGACCCCGTTTGGATTGTTGGTCGCGAGTGCGCCGGTCAGTCCGTTGACGCTAGGTGTGCCCGGCGCCGCATGAAACTGCGGATCGGCCGGATTGTCGTTGGCCGCGAACGGGTAAGTGCCGAAGTAGTGATCGAACGAAACGTTTTCCTGAAAGATCACGACGACGTGCTGGATGGGCGGGTCAGCCGGGTGCTTCGCCATTGCTGTCCCTCTGCACATCGCGGTGATCGCGAGCGCAACTGTGGCGCGCGCGAGCAGCTTTCTTCCTCGCATGATGGGTGTGTCCTCCGTGTAGTTTGTTGCACGCGGACGAAAGTGGTCCGCGAGGTGCGCAAACACTAACCGGGGAACGTGACGGCGCGATTAATGAAATTTTTCGGCGCGTTCAACTTCCCGTGACGCGCGTGCTTCCGTTCTGAGTCGCGACGGCGAACAGAAAGAAAATTGGCGCGGATGTGCTGCCGCTATTCGAAGACCGGCGCGACGTCGGCGATCGCTTTTGCGGCTCGTTCGCAGATCTCGCTGAGCAGCTCGTCGGTGATCACAGTCGACAGCGCGATCATCCCGCGTGGGGCGAGAAAGAGGCCGTTGTTGAGCGCCGCCAGATGGAAGTTCGCGATTGCGCGCGAATCCTTGCGTGCGATGGTCGCGGGCGGCGGCTCGCGCAGAAAAAAGATATTCAGCAACGATCCGTAAGTGCGCACTGAAAACGGCAACTCCGCCTGTCGCGCGGCGCGCGCAAGCTCCGTGGCGAGACGGTCGGCCTGCTGGGCCATCTTGTCGATTCGCGGCTGGGTCAGTTCGCGTATGGAAGCGATTCCGGCGGAGCAGGTGATCGGATTGCCGTTGAAGGTGCCGGAATGGAACATCGCGCCACGGTTGCGCGGATCGAACGATGACATCACTTCTTCGGAGCCGCCGAGTGCTCCCACCGGAAACCCGCCACCGATAATTTTGCCCAACATGGTGAGATCGGGTTTGACGTCGAAAATCTGCTGCGCGCCGCCCTCGTGAAGTCTGAGCGTGATCACTTCGTCGAGGACGAACAACGCGCCCGCGCGATGCGTGGCTTCGTACACCCGCGAGAGAAATCCGGCCGGCGGCTCGACAATGCCCGATGAACCGAGGACCGGTTCAAGAAAAACTGCGGCGATTTCCGCGCCGCGTTCGGAAAGCAGCGCCTCGAACGCGGTTGCCTCGCCAAAGTCGGCGAGCATCGTGCGTTCGCCGTCGCGGCCGGAGAGGCCCACTTCCAAATCGTCGTAGGATCCGTGATACCCGTAGCGAGCCATCAAAATGAGCTTGCGGCCAGTGAGACGGCGCGCGACCTGCGCCGCGAGCATCCCCGCCTCGGTTCCCGAATTGCAAAATCGCACCCGATCGATCGACGCGACCCGTTCGCAAATGAGCGCCGCCAGTTCGACCTGCGCTTGCGAGCGCGCCGGCCATGCGCTGCCGTCGCGCACCGCCCGCGTGACTGCCTCGACGATCGGCGGATACGCGTTGCCGTGAACCACGCTGGTGTAGTTGCCAAGCAGATCGATGTACTTGTTGCCGTCGACGTCCCAGAGCAACGGTCCCTCGCCGCGCGCGAGAGTCAGCGGATAGGGGCGGTAGTAGGTGGTGGTGCGAGTATCACCGCCGGGCATCACGCGTTCCGCGCGCTTGCCGAGCTCCGCCGATTTCGCCGTCGCCGCGCGATAGCGTTCTTCAATCGAGTTCATCGTCTCTTCCCTTGTCGCAGCATCGGCGTCACTTCACGGCTGCGATCGCTTCCATCTCGACCATCAACCCGTCAACCGCGAGCGAAGTCACGCCGACCAGCGTCGAGGCCGGAGGCTCGCCATCTGGGAACAGCTCGCTGCGTGCCTCGCGCATCGCGGAATAGTCGGACTGCTTGTAGTTAACGATGTAGGTGTTGGTCTTGATGATGTCGGCGGGAGTGGCGCCGGCGGCAGTGAGCGCGGCTTTCAGGTTCGAGGCAGCCTGGCGAATCTGGGTTTTCAGATCGCCCGCTCCGACCAGCTTGCCTTCCTTGTCGACGGCAACCTGTCCGGAGATGAAAATCATTTTCGCGGGCGCGGCGATCGTGACGATATGCGTATAGCCGCGCGGTGTCAGCAGAGTGTCGGGGTTGATGTACTTTTTGTCCATTGCATTTCTCCTGGTCGAAGAGTGGTGGTTGCCGCTCAAGGTTTCACGGCGCCGTATTGCAGCACTTGCACCTTCTCGACTGTGATTAGCCCCGAGCCCATCATCTTGTCGAGCACGGGAATGAACGTGTCGATTTTCGCCTGGCTATCGACGATCTCGATGACCATCGGCAAGTCCTCCGACAGGCGCAGGATCTTCGCCGAGTGCAGATGACTCGATTTGCCGAAGCCCATCGGGCCGCGTAGCACCGTCGCGCCGCCCATCTGCATCTCGCGAGCCTTGAGCACGATCGCTTCGTAGAGCGGCTTGTGATCGGAGCGTTCGCTCTCGCCGATAAAAATTCGCAGCAAGACCGCTTCGCGTGGAATTTGCATCGCTAGACCCCCCGATTGAGCATCGTTGCGGCGACGAATCCGAGCCACACTGCCAGCATGCACAGCAGAACCGATCCGCCGGCGTTGGCCGCGGCGGGAATCCATTCACCGGCGCGCATCAGGTAGAGCGTCTCCAGGGAAAAACTCGAGAACGTCGTGTACCCGCCGCATATTCCGACCATCACGAACTGGCGCGCGGGAGTTCCGACCAGCAGGCGTCCGTCGGGGCCGGTCAGCGTCGCGAAGAATCCGATCACCAGGCATCCCGTGATGTTCACGAGCATCGTGCCGTAAGGAAAAGTGCCGCCGGTGAGCGTGGTGATAGCGCCGGAGAAAAAGTAACGCCCCATCCCGCCCAGCGCGCTTCCAATCGCAATCAGAAAATATGCGAGCACTAGTGACCTCCGCGATCATCTGCACGATCCTGCGACGTGGCCGGCGTCGACGAGTCCATTGACCAGCAAATGAAGATAGATGAGTCCGCCGTAAGGATGCCACCGATCCGTGATTCGACGGACGCCCTCGTAATCTGGCGCGCCTGTCTCGCCCAGGAATTCGTAGAGCTTGTTGCGGCCGCCCACGTCGTCGCCCGGGAAGATGTTGATGCGGCCGAAGCCGCGCAGCATCACGTACTCAGCGGTCCATCGTCCGACGCCGCGAAACTGCGACATGCGTTCGATCGCGGCCTCATCGCCGAGCGCGCCGATCGAACTGAAGTCATGATCCTTCGGATCTGTGGCGAGCCGCGCGAGGCTGATCAGATACTCGCCTTTCTGGCGGCTAAGGCCGAGCGCACGGAGCGCGTCCGGATTTGCGCGCGCGATCACTTCGGCGGATGCGAATGATCGCATCGCGACGCCGCGCGAACGCATCGGCTTTCCGAATTGCTCCGTGAGCCGGTTCAGCACATGCATTCCTGCGCTCAGCGAGACCAGCTGACACGCAACCGCATTCGCGAACGCCTCGAACACGGTCGGGTACCGCACCGGTTTCATCCCGCGCAGACGTTCAGCTAGCGGCCGGAGCCCCGCGTCGTTGCGCGCGAGTCGGTAGAAGCCCGACAGATCGCGATCGAGCCCGAGTATCCGCGTAACCGAATGGGCCACCTGGGCTTTCACCTCGCGCGCGTGCGCAGCCGACATCCGCACTTCGATCTCGGGACGTGCGCCGCGTCGAGTCTGCGTGACCGCCAATCCAACCGGCGCTCGGCCAACCATCAGAACGCGCCGCCATGTTCCGTCGTCAAACAGATCGACTTTGTTGTGCGGACGGCGTCGGAGTGCCCAAACCGTCAAGTCGAGTCTGAATGGCGGACGCGCCCGAAGAGTGAACGTCAGCTCTGGCACTGGAACTGGCGCGCGAATCGGCTACTCGATGTCGCTGTCCGAAATCTTTTTCGGTGGCGGGGTCGTGGCCTTGTTGCTCTGCGCGCTCGACGTGCTTGCCGTGGAATTCTTACTCTGCGTGCTCGACGCGGTAGCGGTGGGCTGGTTCTTGTTGTGTTCGTATTTGTAGCCCTGGTACGCGAGACCCGGAATCATCAGCGGGAGGCATCCGGCACCAAAGAGCGCCGCTCCTACAGGCAACGCCAGCATTCCGATCGATCTCCGCATACCTTATTGTACATCAATTGCCGTCCTCGACGCCGACATGTCGCTCGAGCGCGCGCATTCGCCGGATCAGTTCGGGCAGCCGCGTAATGACCGCCGAATAGCGGCGCCACTGTCGAATATCCACCGCCGGGATGCCGCCCACTACGGCGTCGTCCTTCAAATGATTGTGGATACCGGACTTCGCCGCGACCATCACGCGATCGCCGATCTTCAAGTGATCGGCGCATCCCGTCTGTCCGCCGAACTGGCACCATTTGCCGATTTTCACCGAGCCGGCGATTCCGACATGCGCCGCGAAGCGCGAGAACTCGCCAATCTCGCAGCCGTGGCCGATATGGACCTGGTCGTCGAGCTTTACGCCTCGATGCAGAATCGTCGCGCCCATCATCGCGCGATCGACGGTCGAGTTTGCGCCGATTTCCACGTCGTCCTCGAGCGTCACGCCGCCGACTTGCGGAATTTTGACCAGGTCGCCGTTTTGCTCGACGAAGCCAAACCCGTCGGCGCCGATCACCGCTCCGCTGTGCACCGTGACGCGGTTGCCGATACTCGTGCTTTCGCGAATCGAGGCGTGGCTGTGCGCGGTGAAGCGATCGCCGATGCTCACGTTCGGATAGATCGTCACGTGCGGATGAATCACCGCGTCGCGCCCGATTCTGACTCCGGCGCCGATTACCGCGTATGCGCCGATCGACGCGTTCCCTCCGATCTTTGCATCGGATGAGATAGCGGCGGTTTTGTCGATTCCAAGCGCGGGTCGATAAGGTGGAAAAAAGATCTCCAAAGCGCGCGCGAAGTCGGCGTAAGGATTCGCGCTGATCAGCGTTGGGCACTTTGCGCGCTTGGCGAGGTCGGCCGTGGTGATCGCGGCAGACACGTTTGATTGCAGTGCGGCGGCGTACTTTTCGCCGGCGACAAAAATGATCATGCCGGGAGCGGCGGCTTCGACTGGCGCGGGCGCAAAAATGTCGGCGCCGCCGTCACCGCGTAGTTCCAGATCGAGCTTCGACGCAAGTTCGTTTAGTTTCATTCTGGTGCCTTCGTGTTACGGCGTGATCTATTTCAGTCTCTACACTGCGCCGCGCAAAGTCCGGATCGCGTCGGCCAGCTCCGCGGGTTGCACCTGCGTGAGGCAGTTGTAATGCCCGAAGCGGCAGGTGCGCGCCAGACACGGGCTGCATTCCAGTTTCCGGTAAATCACGCGCGTCTTCGAACCGAGCGGACGGGTGCGCTCGGGATTGGTCGATCCGAAAATCGTCACGGTGGGGATTCCCAGCGCGCCCGCGATATGCGCGCATCCAGAATCGTTCCCGATGAATCCGTCGCACAACGACAGTAGTGCTACCAGCTCGCCGATATTTGTACCGCCGGCCGCGACGATCGCGCCGGATTTGCTCGCGGCCGCCGCTTCGTCGCACTTTGCGCGTTCCGACGGCGCGCCGACCAGGACGACTTCCGCATCGTCGCGCTGCGCAAGCAGATCGATAAGCGCGCCATAGCGCTCGGCGGGCCATTCCTTGGCGGGGCCGTAGGCGGCCGCGGGAGCGATCGCAAAAATTGGCGAGCCAACTCGCTTGCGGTACCTCGCGAGAAACTTGCGCATCCGCTCGCGATGCGGCCCGTGCGCGTCGATCGTAAATTCGCCCGCGCTTCCGTCGGCGACTCCCGTCTCTCGGAGCATCGAGAGCCAATAATTGACCTGGTGACTATTCAACGCCTCAGCCGGCGGCGACGCCTTGAGTGTCAGCAGTGCGCCGCGCGCATCCGCGATGAATCCCGCGCGCCGCTTGATTCCCGCCATCGCGATCCACAACGCTGATTCGAAACTGTTCGGAAACAGCACGCCCAAGTCGAATTTTCGCGCGCGAATTTCGCCGACGATTCTGCGCCGATCCATAAAGCCGGACAGTCTCCGTCCGACCGAGTAGGGAATCACTTCGTCCAGCCACGACGCGCCGTCAAAGAAGCTCGCGAGTTCGTTCTTGACCAGCACCGCCAGATGCGCGTCGGGCCACGCCCGGCGGATTGCGCGCAGCGCGGGAAGACTCATCACGACATCGCCGAGCCAGTTGACTTCCTTGACCAGAATGCGCCGGGGCGGCGGATCGAGTGCGATCGCGTCGCCGTGCGGACGCGGCGCGCGCGGATCGAGCGGCTCAAGACGCCGCATATTTTCCGATTCCACTTTGTGATTCTCCGCAACGCGTCGCGATTCGGCAAGACGTCGCGTCGGTGGAGCACTGCGGTTTCTCGCGGATATTCGACGCTAATTCTTGAGCGCCGCGATCACGTCATTCACGATCGCGTCGGCCTTCGCGCGCATTTCGTCGTCGGTCGCATCCTGAATCGGATGCGGCACGAAAACGCGGCGCACCTCCGGCAGCCCCAACGCGTCGGCCTGTTTCTGCGCCGCGTCCACGAACACGTCCGACGCGATCATCACCGCGGGCTTCTTGTTATTCTCGAACCAGATAGAGTCGTGCACACTGCACGTCGTGCAGGACCCTCAATCGGCTAGCGCTTCGATAACGAAGTCGCTTTCCTCCGCGATGCGGCGCCGCAACTCGTCGGGCGCCGGCTTGGTGAAAGTTGGCTTGCGATAACGCTTGATCTCCACGCCGGGCAGGCGATCCTGCAGATGCTCTGCGAGCCGATCGATCAGTACGTCGCCGCGCGGCTTGGCGATATCGAGGATCGCCACCCGCCCGACAATCGTGCCCGAGCGCGCCGCGAGCGTTCGCCGAATCGGCACTCGCTCGTCGGTAGGATCGATGATTACCTGTTTCATATTGCCTCCTCGATTCGCCGGCTGACGCTGCTCGAGCCCATCGGCCCCGACACCCATCCCGCGAACACTGCGGAGAATTTCCCCGCGTCGCCGCCTGCGACAATGATATTGATATATTCCGGTCTGCGAAACTTCGGAATCTTCTGCGCGAGCTGCTCAGCCGTTGGATTCGTCATCCCGAGCGCCTTGAGCGTGATGCCTTCGCCGCTGTCGTCATCGGGAAGCAATTCGCTAATCGGCCGCGCGGTCACTTCCTGGATTCGCGCGCGAACCTGGGCCTTGCTCCATTTGTCGCGCGCGATCGTGTCGGCATGCTCCGGCGAAACGATCAGCAAAGTCTCGCCGGCGCCGTGCTGCTTCGGATGCCAACAAGCTTCCATTCCAAGTCCGAGACTTCCGACCAGCGCCCGCGCCGTGCGCGATGTCTGATCCGCAATCTGCCGCGAGCCCGCCTCGAGCCCGAACACCGTCACCACGTTCTCTTCTTTGGCAAAGCCGCGCTCGACGCGCAGCGGTTCCCACGGACTGCGTTCCTCCCATTCGGCGAAGCAGGTCGTGAACTTGCCGATCGCGCCGAGCGTGGACCGCTCGATCTCGCCCGGCCGCGCGCCGCCGACGTTGCGCATCACCAGTTTCACCGCGCGCCCGATCGTCGCGTTGGATCGGGTGCCGTAACCGAGCGCCATCATGCCCATGTTCATCGCGAGCCGATACCGAATCGGACCGTTGACGACAATCACCGGAGTCGCGCCCCACGTGGTCGCCATCACCCCGTGAATGTTGAACTGATCGGTACAAACCGCTTCCAGAGCTGCTATCACGACCGGCAGATACTCGGGCCTGCATCCGGCCATCACCGCGTTGACGGCGATTTTCTCCACCGTAACCGGCGCGAGATTAGGCGGCACGGTCGCGACGATGTCGCGCGGATTGCGCCGCGTGCCGGTCAGCATCCACAGCACGCGCTCGGGCGTGGGAGGCACGACCGGCAAACCGTCAGTGAGTCCGCGCTCGAACATGAATTCGAAAACGTCTTCGGCATCGCCGAGTTCGATTCGCCGCGCGGTGAGCTTGTCGCCGCGCGCCTCCGCTTCGAGCCGCTCCGCAATTCCGGGCTCGACCGACTTTGAGCCGCACCCTGGCCGCGACTCTGGATATGATTTCCAATCCATCGTCGGCGCCTGCTTGCCGGAGATGCGCGCGAGTTCCGCGAACATATCGCGCCAGTCGTCGCGCCCGAAACCGGCAAATCGACGCAGCGCGACGCCGCGCGTATCCGCGAGAATGATCGTCGGAACCGTATCGAGCCCGTACGCAAATGAAACCTTGAGCGCCGAGTCGTCGAGCATCGGCGCCGTCAACCGGTGACGCTCGACCAGTTTTGCGTTGCCTTCGACGTCCTGGCCGACAGCCCACACCGCGACCGACGCGCCGAAACTGACCTGCGCCGCTTCGACGAGTGGCATCGTGAGCCCGCAGGTCGGGCAGTCTTCCTTGACGAAACACAGCAGCACTGCGCGATCGGATGGAAACGATCGCGCAACCCCGCGCGAGTCGCGTAACTCAAAGGCGGGCAGTGATCCTTTCGATACGTCTGGCATCTCTTCCTACTCTGTACCCGCGGCGGGTTCAGGAAGCATCAGGAATCGATGCTGCTTCGGCGAATAAAATTCCACCGACGCGCTGACATTCGACTTTCCATCGATTCCGCCCGCGACCAGCACCTCACCGTCGTCGAGCAGGGTCGCTGTATTTTCGAGCCGCGCGACAGCGGTGCGGCCGGCGCTGAAAAACCGATTCGTCTCGGGTTGATAAACGTCAGCATCGCGCATCCCGGCCACCACGAATCCCTGCATCAGCCATCCTCCCACTACCAGCACCTGATCGTTGCCGAGCATAGTCGCGGTCGGCAGATAGTGCGGCGCGCTCATGTCGCCGGTTCTGATGAAGGTGCCCGATTCGGGATCGTAAATTTCCGCGCTGCTCAGCGGCGTAAGCGAAGACAGACTCGGATGCCGCCGCGCCATCAGGAGTTTTCCACTCTTGCCACCGGCGATCAGCACGCGCCCATCAGACAGCCGCACTGCCGCGGCGCCGACCCGATCGAATTTCATGTGCGCGCGAATCGTCGTGAACCGGCTCGGGGACGAATCGTAAATCTCCGCGGTGTCATATGAGATGTAACCGCCGGGCATGCCGCCGCGGCCGCCTCCGGCGATCAGCACCTTGCCGTTCAGCAGCAGCGTCGCGGTATGCGCTTCGCGCGGCTGATTCAGGTGTGTAGTACGGCCGAACGTGCCGCTTGCCGGATCGTAAATTTCAGCGGAGTCCAGCGTATGCGTGCCGTTGTCGCTGCCGCCGACGATCAGCACGCGTCCGTCGCGAAGGATCGTAGCGGTGTGGCCTTCGCGCGGCACCGACATCGACCCGGTCGCGTTGAAGGTATTGGTCGAAGAATCGTAGATCTCTGCGCTGGCGAGCTCCGAACGAAAGCCGACGTTGCGAGCGCCGCCCACGATCAGCACGCGTCCGTCACCGAGCATCGTGATCGTATGACCCTGACGCGCAATGGTCATCGAGCCGGTCGGTGTGAAGCGTTGCGATGTAGGATCGTAAATCTCCGCGCTCGAGAGCACACCGCCGACGTTGGCGGTCGCGGTGCCACCGCAAATCAGCACTCGTCCATCACCAAGCCGAATCGACGCGGCGTCGGCGCGAGGCGAAGTCATCGCCAGCGATTCGACGCGCTGCCCTTGCGGATTTGTGTAGTAAACCGGCGCTTCCGCGACTTCGGCGCTCGAGCAGGCGTTAAGACTGGCCGCCAAAATTAACGAAAA
>Ga0210407_10001392_pt1 | contig 22907 bp, 25 predicted proteins | sample IncBWC27MmetaG_FD_150860 | JGI IMG/M metagenome (GOLD analysis project Ga0210407, IMG submission 150860) | Forest soil microbial communities from Barre Woods Harvard Forest LTER site, Petersham, Massachusetts, United States - Inc-BW-C-27-M | ecosystem: Environmental > Terrestrial > Soil >... | reverse complement strand
GCGCATGGATTGAACTTTTTCGTATCCCTGTTGACGCAGCCAGTTGGTAACGGTCAGCGAGCGCACACCGTGATGACACATGACCACGATGTGATTGTCAGGGTCGAGTTCCTGATGAGCGCGCGTCGGAACGTCGCCCATGGGGATGTGTTTTGCACCGTCGATGTGGGAAGCTTCGTATTCCCACGGCTCGCGAACATCGAGCAGCGTAAATATTTCGCCGCTCTTCTGCAGCGACTTGACCTGTCCGGGAGAGATTTCGAAATCCATAATTATGATTAGTACACAAACTGCGGATCCCTTGCTTCGCTCGGGATGACAATTCTTGAACAGTAAGCTAGCTCGCGCCTTTCTTTCGAAGCTCCGCCGCACTTCCCAGCGTAGTCAGACTCACCAGCGCGGCCACTGCCCAGAGAGTGCCCGTTCCAATTCGAGCGATGCGTACATCGGCGGGTGGAACATTGCTCCACAGCGTCAAACCACAGCCGGCCACAAAATTGACGACAAGCACGCCGAAGAACACGCGCTCACGCAGGCAGCGCGTGTCGAGCGCCAGGCCAGCGAGCAGAAGGATCCACACGAGGTAGGTGGCGGCGGTCCAGAAGTCGTGCGGCCAGTCATACTCGTTGCGAGTGACGCGGCTAAACGAAATCCACGCGAAGTAGGCGCATCCGAGGAAGCCGGCCACTCCCCACAACGGCGTGCGGCACATCAGGTGGCCGGAACGGTAGGACGACGGTTTCTTCGCCCCGCTTTTCGTGCCTGCCTCAACCTTCGCGTCTTCTATTTGCCGGTCCATTTCGGTAGTCGTTTGTCGAGGAAGGCAATGATACCCTCACGCGCGTCTGCGGTCGAGATGAGTTCTTCGAGGTAAATCTTTTCCGCCCGCGCCAGCCCTTTGTCAAGGTGAATCGCATCCCACGCGTAAATGGCTTTTTTGGCGTGGGCGAGCGCGACCGGGCTCAGTAGGCGGAGTTCAGCAAGTGTGCGCCCGACAACCGATTCGAGCTCCTCAGCCGCCACAGATCGAGTCGCCAAGCCCATAGCCGCGGCTTCGTCTCCCGCGAACTGGCGTCCGGTAAGGATCAGTTCGGCGGCGCGCTTCTGACCGATCAGCGTGGCCAGCACCACGGCCGCGACCGGTGGATAGCATCCCAGCTTGATTTCAGGAAATCCCCAACTGGCATCGCGCGCGGTGTAAACCATATCGCAGACGGCGGCGAGTTCCGCGCCTCCACCGAGGCAAGCGCCGCGGACGGCCGCAATGGTAACTTTGCGCGAGGCCACGATGGCGCGAATCACCGCGTGAAAGCTGGTGAGCATTTCGTGAATCTGATCGGGGAGGTGGGCTTTGATGTCCACACCGCCGGAGAAGACGCGGGCGTCGCCTTGAAAAAGAATTGTTGAGATGTCGGTGCGGGATTCGATTTCCGCGAGCGCTGGCTGGAGTTCGCGCGCCATGGGCAGGTCGATGATATTGAGCGGAGGATTGTTCAGGATGACTCGCGCTACCGGCGCGCTGATCTCAACGTTGAGTCGTGTTGTAGAGGCAGTCGTCATTTCGGAGGTTTGACACCCAGGGGTCCTAAGTGAAGCAGCTTCGTAAGAATCTCAACGGTCTCGTCGATGGATTTCGCAGTCAGGCGGGCATCATTCTCATCCGTTTCGATCAGGAACGGGCAGCTTCCATTGGATGATTCGATCTGCACCTCGAATTCACTGCCCGGCCAATTGAAAAACCAAAGCCCGTCATCATCTGCCCCAGGGTGGGACACATTGAGTTGTCGCACCGTCACTGTCGGGCAGATGTTCACGATCGAGTGGATTATCTGATCGATATCGCGCATGGATTCTCGATCGCCCTCCTATTACTCTACGCAAAATGTCGTCTTCGTCGATTAACCCTGCGGAGCTTCGCTTCGCTGGACAGCCGAGGGTGGCTGTCCCTACGCGAGACGTGCTAAATGTTGATGGCTTGCTTCCGCGGCTCGCCAATCGTCGAAAGCGGATCGCGCGCGCCCTCTTTCTCTTTGATCCACTTTTTTTCGTTTCGAATGATGTCGAGCAGCAGCTCCTTATCTTTCGCGCTGGGCAGATTCTCTTCGCAGTGCTGCTCGTAGCTGCGATCATCCAACGGCTCGCCCGTCTCGCAGTGGTACTTCTGCCCTGTCCATTGTCCGATGCTGCGGTTAAAGCGGATGTCGGGCGTGTAGAACATCTTCTCGCCTGGCGGCAGGAACGTGTTCAGCCGCTCGACCAATCCCGCAACTTCTTGTCGATAGAGATGACGGCTGTAGTCGTTGAGGTCGTCGAGATCGGCGGCCTTATCGTTCCCCAGTTCGTCATACCGGCCTTTGATTCCCCAGACGTAGGCCCAGTGGGCGGACGAAGAATGATCTGTACCGAAAAGATCGAATGAACTTGATATCCATTTGTTCAAATATTTCTGCAGCAGCCATCGCGGGATCACTCCCGCTTCGACCACCCGGCGCAGCCCATCGTGGCCGGTGCCCATGTGGAAGGCTTCCTCGCGCAGCATGTAAGAAGTCGAGCGTCCGAGCGGCGCAAACGACGAATACTTCAGCATCTGAAGTTGGAACTTGCCGTCGCGGTCCACGAAATCGGTGTAAGTGAAAAAGTCCAGCCAGTTGTCGACGTCGACGTTGAAGGTGCCCAGTAGGCGCTTATTCTCAAATGCTCGGCGCTCCAGCATTTTCTGGGCTTCCACCTTGCCCGAAGAACCGAAGAAGTCGATGAGCAGTGCACACATCTGCCAGCCGTGCCGCATCTCTTCGATCATGACGCGGGTGATCGCGCGGCGATCGTATTCAGTGGGCGCGGTTGCAAACAGGTTGCGCTGCTGTTCGACGCTGGCAAATTCTGTATCGCCCTGATAGATGATCATGTTCATCAATGCGTCCCGCATCGCCTGCGTGGGCACCTGGCGCAGGTTCTCCCACTTGCTGCGACCTTTGTAGGAACCGAACTGGATTTCTCCGGTTTCGATTGCGCCATAAAGCGTATCGAAGTGGAAGGCCTCAACGTCGTCTTTGTCGACGCCAACTTCCTTGCGCCATTCGTTGAAAAGACCGACCCAGTCGCTGAAATTTCCGATTTTCGCTACTTTGCCTGGCATGGGACCTCAAATTCTTAACCACAGGGGACACAGAGGTTCACAGGGAAAAACCACAGGGTGTTCCCTGTGAACCTCTGTGCTCCCCTTGGTTCAAGCTCTTGCTCTTACTTCGCGGTAAATACCGCCGGACGCTTTTCCACGTACGCGGCCAGTCCCTCTTTTGCGTCGTCGCTCTGGAATAAGATCTGCTGATTTTCTCGCTCGACTGCCAACGCCGATTCCATCGGGATCTCCCATCCCGTCTGCACCGCACGTTTGATGCGTCCCACAGCTTTTGCGGCCTTGTTCGGCGGCGTAAACTGGCGCGCGTACTCCATGATGTTCTCCATGAAGCCATCGCGTTCGAAAATGTCGTTCACAATGCCGAACTCCTGCGCCTCTTCGAAAGAAAACGTGTTGCCCGTGATCATCAGCTCGATGGCTTTACTTTTGCCGACCAAGCGCGACAGCCGCTGCGTTCCGCCGGTTCCGGGAAGCACGCCGAGGTTGACTTCGGGCAAACCGATCTTGCCGGCATCTTTGCGGGCAATTCGGAGGTCGGCAGCCATGGCAATCTCGAGCCCTCCGCCAACGCAATGGCCATTGATCGCCGCGATCACTAATTTCGGCGTGTGCTCCAGGCGCAGCAGCGTTTCATTCGCGTGCAGGCAGAAGTAATACTTGAACGTTGGATCGACCGACGCCAGCATCTTGATGTTTGCGCCGGCGGAGAAAAACTTATCGCCCACGCCCGTGAGCACGATGACGTGCACATCGTTATCCATGCGCGCCTTGAGGATGGCCTCGTCGAGCTGGCGGTTCATTTCGTAGGTATAGGTATTCGCCGGAGGATCGTTCATCTCGATCACGGCCACGCCGGCATCGGTCCGATAGTTGATGAGCTGCTTGGTGGTTTCGCCGGTGGCCGGCTGGATAGTGGTCGCCATAAAGTTCTCCTTCAGAGCTCGCAGTCACGAGTAAGCGCTAGTTCGTCCTGCCGGCTTGCCGCCGCCTGCGGACACACGTTCGAACGCCTGTTTCAAGTGTAGAAAAACATGCGGCACATCACAAGGGCGTGGCGTACGCCTTCCTCAGTTTGCCGGATCGCGTTCGGTCAAGAGGATGCGCTTTACTTTGTTGCGGTCGAGCGACTGTATGGTTCCGGCCACTCGGACTCGGACTTCCATTCCGCTGACCGCGACCAAGTCTCCGCTCAGCACTGTCCCATCGCGGAGTTCGACCGTGTCGTAGGCAGAAGTACCAAGTTCGTAGCTGACGTTGCCGCCGGAAACGTCGTCAGGACCGATTTCAAGAGGAAATCTTCCGGTGTTAAACCCTTCTTTTACAAACCCTAGGCTATGTTTGCCCACGGTCAGTTGCACCAACTTGGGCGTGGTGCCAGCCTCGACGCCATCCACCGAAAGCACTGCGCCTTGAGGAACAGAGTTGACGGTCATCGATATCTTTTTCGGCGGCGCGAGCGGTTGTAATTCAGCGGGCACCGAGTTAACAGCCAGTTCGACCGATAGCGGCGTGCCCAGAGCATGAACCGTGGTCTGAAACCTTATGGATTGCCCGGGAGGAACGTTCTCGATCGTAATCCAACCGTCGCCAATGCGGACTCTGTTCTTGTCGTAGAGGTAGAGATTGAAGCCGAGGTGTGAGATTTTCTTGCTCCACAGGTTTTCGGCGGTCGTGTCGATCAGATAGTTGTGCTGGCCGGCGACAGAACTGATTTCCTTGAACTTCCCGAGCGTAATACGGACAACTACGGAGCCAGTCTGTGGCCAGTTGATGACCTGGGTGGGTGCATCCTTAGCCGCCAGGGTGCAAGTTACAACGATCGTGAAGAGGGCAGCAGGAAAGATCTTCGTCATGGTTGTCCTTAGGTCATCGCAAATATACGAAATCGAGTTCGCCGCAAATTAGTGCTTCGGCTGAGACTGCGGAGGGGCGGGTTGAATAACGACGGGCTGTTGCGTGACCTGACGCTCGACCAGCATCATCTTCTTTATTTGATTGCGCTCCAGCGTCTGCTCTTTGCCATCGATGCTGACCACGACCGAAGTGAGCGACATGGAGAGTACGTCTCCCAAAAGCACTGTTCCGTCGCGCAACTCGACCGTATCTCGCGACAAGCCCCCTAACTCAACGGTGATGCTGCCGCCTGGGAGTTCGTCAGGAGTAACTTCGAGTGGGGTGCCGCCCGGCGCATAGCCTTCCTTTGTCAGATCAAGGTTATGGTTCCCAATCGTTAGCCTGACCATTACCGGCGTCATGCCAGCCTCTTGTCCGTCGACTTTGAGCTTTGCACCCGGCGGAACGGAGAGCACTCTCAGCGGAATCGTCTTGACTCCAGGTGCGGCCAACATGTCCTTCTTAGCAGAAAGCGTCAGACTGGCAGGTACACCTACAGAAGTGAACTGTAACCGCGCTTTTACCTGCTGTTGGGGGTTGAGATCGGATATGAGGAGCAATCCTTCACCGATCCGCACGCTATTCCTGTCATTGCCGTATACGGTAAAGGATGCGTGCGGCACTAACTTGTCGGTCAGATTTTCGACGACAACATCGCAAACAAAGGTACTCTGTCCAGCGAGCACCGCGATCTGCTGAAACTTGCCAAATGTAAGCTTGAGGGCAGGTTTGTCTTGTGGCCACTGCAAAGTTATGGACGAGTCTTTTGCCAGACAAACACCGCTGGCTAGAACCAGGATAACGGCGAATATGGCCACAGCCTTCTTCATTTGACTGTGAGTTGTAACACAGCGACCACATCCGGGCAACCCGAAGCGCCGTATCTAACTGCGTATCCCGGCCATTAACTTCTCGATCTCAGCTTTCTGTTCGCCGGAAAGCGGCAGGAACGGCAGGCGCGACGGGCCTCCATAGTAGCCGTTGAGGTCCATCGAGTACTTCACGCCGGGGATGCCGAGGTCCCCAACCACGCGCTGGGCAGCCAGTCTCAGGCGCTCTTGTTTCTCGTGGGCGAGCGCGTTGTCTCCATCTTTGAACGCGGCACAGATTTCGTAGCACGCCATCGGCGCAGGACTAGCGAAGGCGAGAATGGCACCGACCGCTCCCAGACTGAGCGACGGTTCGAGTTGGTGGGCGGCGCCGAGCATCACCTGGAATCCGACTTCTTTCTGGCGCGTCTTCAATTTTCCTACGACCGTTACTGCGGAGGATGAAGGTTTCGCATCGTTGTCTGCGTGGACGGGCGAGGGCGCCCGTTTCTCCACCGCTTCGGCGGAGCCCGCGAGCGAGGCGACGCTGACCAGTTCCCTGCTCTGCTTCTCGCTTTCGGCAGTCGCGGCCTTGAGCATGCGCGGCGTAACCGCCTCGAAGGTTTCGCTCACCATAGCCTGCCTTTTTATGTGGCGCGTACCCTCGACCAGCTGTTTCACCTTGTCGAGGTTGCCGCTTGACTCCTTGATGGCGACAATGTTGGGATGGCCCGCGAGTTCGATCACGAGCTCGGCGGGCATGTCGTATCCGGTGGCTTGCGGGAAGTTGTAGATGATGATTGGGAGCGCGGAGCGGTCAGCTACCGTGCGATAGAAAGCGAGCAGGTTCGCCGGCAGCATCTGTTTCTTGTAGTAATGCGGAGTGCGAACCAGGGCGGCATCGTAGCCGAGTTCGGCAGCGTACTCGGTGAGTTGCAGCGTTTCATGTGCAGATTCGGCGCCCGTACCTGCGATCATGACTTTGCTGGGCGCGGCGGCGGTAAGCGCCGTCTTCAGCACGTCGCGGCGTTCCTGGTCGGAGAGAAAAATTGCTTCGCCAGTCGAGCCGAGCACTACGATGCCGGCGACCGGCGTGCGCGAGTAGCGCTCGACATTCGATTCGATCTTTTTGTAGTAGACCTCGCCATCAGGATAAAAGGGCGTCGTTATGGGCGGGAAGATTCCGGATAAAAGCATCGTGGACCCCAGTTGATAGTTACAAGTCGTTGGTCGTTCGCAAATACCCTTGCACTCAAATTATCAGGCTTCGCGCCTAATTTTGTCATCCTGAGCGTAGTGGCTACTTCGGCCAGCGGAGCGGTCGCGGAGCATCCGATTCACTCGCAGGCGGGTCCTCTGCTACTGGGGTCGACTTCGTGGCGATACTGCCCTTCAGTCCCGACGAAGAAGCGTTCAAACGGTGTCGAAGTGCGGTCGTCGACCATGGTTTCAATCTGCCAGACCATGCCACCCTTGCAAACGCCGGCGTTCGAGAGCGACGTGCGGCGGTCGCCTGAATAGAAGAAAAAATCGTCTCTGCCGTGGCCAAGCTGGGGATCGGAGGACGTTTGCAGCGATCCCTGAGCATTCAGGTTGAGCAGAAGGCGGCCTTCTTCCATCGGCAATGCGGGCGCGTCTTTCTGGCGGAAATCGACGCGCACCCAGCCGCTGTATCCCGCGGGGATCAGAAAGCGCTCTGGCGGCCGCCGATGGAAAACAAGATCGAAGGCAGTCAGGCCGAAGACGGCGGCGGCGATGAAGATGGGAAGGCCGAGCACGGTGGCGATGATGAGTGGGGCCTTGGTCATGCAAGGTTATTTTGCAGTGACGCGCTCCGCATGCAGCGCCTGTAAAGCTTGCACGCGTACTTCTCCGCGCTGCAGTGCGGCGATACCTTCCGCGGCGGCTCGAGCAGCGGAGAGCGTCGTGATGGTCGTGATGCGTCCAGTGACGGCGGCGCGGCGGATCGCTTTCTCGTCGAAGTACGGGTCGGGACCGTGCGGCGTGTTGACGATCAACTGGATGCGATCGGCTTTGATGAGGTCGACCGCATTGGGGCGGCCTTCCTTCACCTTATATACGCGCTCAACTGCCAAGCCAGCTTCTTCCAGGATGTCGGCCGTGCCGTGCGTGGCCACTAGTTTGAATCCCATGTCGACGAAGCGATGCGCGACCTCGACGACGTGCGGCTTGTCGTGGTCGGTGACGCTGACGAAGACCGTACCCTTTGTCGGCAGTTGCTGGCCAGCGGCTATTTGCGCTTTCGCGAAGGCTTCGCCGAAATTATCGGCGATGCCCATAACCTCTCCGGTGGAACGCATCTCGGGGCCAAGAACCGTGTCGACGCCGGGAAACTTCGACCAGGGAAAGACCGGCGACTTCACGTAGAAGTAGCGGCCGGTGTCCAGATCGGCGCCGCGCTCGACATACTCAGGAAGAAATTCACGGAGCTTGCGTCCGGTCATGAGTCGCGCGGCAATCTTGGCCATGGCCACGCCGGTCGCTTTTGAGACGAAAGGCACGGTGCGGGAGGCGCGCGGATTCACTTCCAGCACGTAGACTTTGGGTTCGTGATGGCCGTTCCCTTTCGGGCCGTTGCCCCGTGGGATGGCGAACTGCACGTTCATCAGTCCGATCACTTTCAGCGCGCGCGCCAGCTTGAACGTGTATTCGCGCATCCGCTTCAGCAGCGGCTCGGCAATATCAACCGCTGGCAGCACGCATGACGAATCGCCGGAGTGGATGCCAGCTTCCTCGATGTGCTGCATGATGCCGCCAATCACGACGTCCTCGCCGTCAGAGAGCGCGTCCACGTCGACTTCAATCGCGTCCTCCAGAAATTTGTCGATGAGGATGGGCCGGTCTTGCGAATATTCGACCGCCTGCTTCATGTATTGCTGAATCGTGTCTTCTTCGTAGGCGATGACCATGGCTCGCCCTCCGAGGACATAAGAAGGACGAACCAGCACAGGGAACCCAATCTTCTTCGCCGCTTCGACCGCCTCTTCGACAGAGGCCACCATCGCGCCCGGAGCTTGCGGGATGTCGAGTTCGTCGAGCAGCTTGCCGAAGCGCTTGCGGTCTTCGGCTAGATCAATCGATTCGGGCGTAGTGCCGATGATGTTGACGCCTGCCGCCTTAAGCGGAAGCGAAAGATTCAGCGGCGTCTGACCGCCAAACTGCACGATCACTCCGACCGGCGCGCCGCCGGAGGCTTCGTGCTCGCAGACGGCGAACACGTCTTCAAGCGTCAGTGGCTCGAAGTAGAGGCGGTCGCTGGTGTCGTAATCGGTCGAGACCGTCTCGGGATTGCAGTTGATCATGATGGTTTCGTAGCCATCCTCACGCAGCGCGTAGCTGGCGTGGCAGCAGCAATAATCAAATTCAATTCCCTGCCCAATGCGGTTGGGGCCCGAACCAAGAATGACCACCTTCTTCTTCGCCGTGGGCGCGGCTTCGTCTTCTTCTTCGTAGGTGGAGTAGAGATAAGGCGTGTAGCTTTCGAACTCCGCGGCGCAAGTGTCGACTCGCTTGTAAACCGGCTTCACGCCGTGCTTCTTGCGGAAGTGGCGAACCTTTTCCTGGCCGCCTTTGCCGTCCAGACGCCAAGTTCCGGCGAGACGCCCGTCGGAGAAGCCCATGCGCTTGGCATCGCGCAGCACCTCGGTGGGGATCGATTCCATCGGGTGTTTTTCCAGCTCAAGTTGCATGTCGTTAATTTCTTTAAGCTGGTAGAGAAACCAGGGATCGATCGATGTCATTTTCGCGATCTGCTTGATCGTGTGCCCCTGGCGCAGAGCGTAGCGCACGTACGAGAGCCGCTCGGGATGCGGTGTTACCAGGCGCTGGGTGAGGATCTTGGGCTCGATTTTCTCCGAGCCCATGCGCTTGCCGGTATCGAGGGCCCGGACCCCCTTCAACAACGCCTCCTTGAAGGTGCGACCGATGGCCATCACTTCGCCGACGGATTTCATTTGCGGTCCGAGTGATTCGTCGGCGCCGGGAAATTTTTCGAACTGCCACTTCGGAATTTTGACGACCACGTAATCGAGCGTGGGCTCGAAGCAGGCGGGAGTCTTGCGCGTGATGTCATTCGGAATCTCGTCGAGCGTATAGCCGACGGCAAGCTTCGCGGCAATTTTCGCAATCGGGAAGCCGGTCGCCTTCGATGCGAGCGCGGACGAGCGCGAGACGCGCGGGTTCATCTCGATAACCACCATGCGCCCGGTCGAAGGATTGACGCCAAACTGGATATTCGATCCACCCGTCTCGACGCCGATCTCGCGGATCACAGCAATCGACGCGTCGCGCATCATCTGGTACTCGCGGTCCGTGAGCGTCTGGGCGGGGGCGACGGTGATGGAGTCGCCGGTGTGCACGCCCATTGGGTCAAAGTTCTCGATCGAGCAGATGATGATGACGTTGTCTTTCGTGTCGCGCATCACCTCGAGCTCGTACTCTTTCCAGCCGAGGACCGATTCTTCGATCAGGCACTCATGCACCGGCGAGAGGTCGAGTCCGCGGGCGAGCACTTCCATCAGTTCTTCGCGGTTGTAGGCGATGCCTCCGCCGGTGCCGCCGAGGGTGAACGAGGGACGAATGATGACCGGGAAGCCGATCTTGCCGGCGAACTCGACGCCGTCTTTCAGGTTGCTCACGAGCGCAGATTTCGGCACATCGAGCCCGATGCGCTGCATAGCGTCTTTGAAAAACAGACGATCTTCCGCCTTCTTGATGGCGCTGATCTGCGCTCCGATAAGGTGCACGTTGTATTTTTCAAGCACGCCGCTGTCAGCGAGTTCGATGGCGAGGTTGAGCGCGGTCTGTCCACCAACTGTGGGCAGAATGGCAAAACCCGCACTGGGCGACAGTTCGCGCTCGACACGAATGATCTCTTCGAGATATTCGCGAGTAAGCGGCTCGATATAAGTGCGGTCCGCCGACTCGGGATCGGTCATGATGGTGGCCGGGTTCGAGTTCGCCAGCACGACTTCAAAGCCCTCGGACTTAAGCGCCTTGCAAGCTTGCGTGCCGGAGTAGTCGAACTCGGCGGATTGGCCGATGACGATGGGGCCGGAGCCGAGGATTAGGATTTTTGAGATGTCTGTTCGTTTAGGCATTATGCGGTTTTGGCTTTGCTTTGAAGGGGCACGACTTTAACCACTCCGTCCCTTTGTTCTAAATCGTTGGGTTTGTCACCGCTATTTTTAGTATTGTCATCCCGAGCGAAGCGAGGGATCTGCAGTTCTGTCGGCTCGCCCCAGCCTTCAGCCAGGTCCTGCCATGCCGGGTTCATAGTCTTGATTAAAGCGATGCGCTTCGCTCGCGTCCAGGCCTTGATCTGTTTCTCGCGAGCGATGGCATTGTTCACGTACTTAAACGTTTCGTAATAGACGAGGCGATTAATGTTGTACTTCTTTGTGAAGCCTTCGACTTCGCCTGCCTTGTGCTGCAACGCGCGGTGGTAGATGTCTCCGGTCACGCCGGTATAGAGAGTCAACGAGCGGCTAGCCATAATGTAGACGTAATAGCGCTTCTCTTCTCTCATGCTTTCAACCCGTCACTGCACGCCCCGCATTCGAGCGCGAGCGTCGCGGCACTTCCGGCAAACTGCAGATCCCTCGCTTCGCTCGGGATGACAAACTTTTAAGAGTAAACTTGAGGGCGGTCAACATCAATTCATCTCCAGCCGCTCCGCCTTGACCAGCGCGGCAATTCTGTCCTCGTCTTGAAGAATTGTCTTGTAGATCCAGGTGTACCACGGCTTATTCTTGATTACTCGGTCCGTGCGCTCGCGGCCGATCAGCTCGCGGTCGGCCTGAATTTCAAGATAGCAATCGATCAGATGTCCATAGGTGCTGTATTCGGTGTCGGCACCCTCGGGCAGTCCGACCGGCGCGCGCGGATACATGGCCTTGAGTTTGCGGACGGCGTCCTCCATCGCGAAACGATGCTGCGCCAGGTACCAGTGCAACTGCTCGTGCAGAAATGACGAGAGCAATTCGTCATCGGAGCCTAGAAAGTGAACGTTCAGAGTCAGCACCGGGAAAGCGTGGTTCATGGCCCGCTCCTCGATGACGACCGTGCGAGTGAAGATGTACTTGCTGACGTCGTATTTCTTCAGTAATTGCTCGAGTTCCAGTTTTTCCTGGAGTTCGCGGGCGGAGTGGTGATTGCTTTGGATGTCGATCGCGTCGGCGGCGAAGACGGGGAGTGAAAACAGAAACAACGCAGCGAGCATGGAGACAATCGAAATGGCAGCTGCGTGCGACCTCACCGCTTGAACTCCTCCATCATCTTTACGAAGTCCTTAAACAGATAGTGCGAATCGTGCGGACCGGGCGCCGCTTCCGGGTGGTACTGCACCGTAAACAGCGGCAGATTCCGGTGGCGCATGCCTTCGAGCGTCGAGTCGTTTAGATCCATGTGGGTCAGTTCAACTTCGCTTTGCGGCAGCGAATCGGGATCGACTGCGAAGTTGTGGTTATGCGCAGTAATCTCGATTTTGCCACTGGCTAACTGCTTCACTGGATGATTTCCGCCGTGGTGGCCGAATTTCAGCTTGAAGGTTTTTCCTCCAAGCGCAATTCCGACTAGCTGATGTCCCAGGCAGATTCCGAAGATCGGCTGGCGTCCCATTAAGCGCCGAATGTTGTCCACTGCATACGTGCAGGGCTCGGGATCGCCAGGGCCGTTCGACAGGAACACGCCGTCGGGCTTCAAAGCGAGCACGTCCTCCGCTGTCGTCTGCGCCGGGACGACTGTCACCTTGCAGCCTTCTCCGCGGAGTTTCCGCAGGATGTTCTGCTTGATGCCGAAGTCATAGGCGACCACGTGGAAGCGCTCCGGTTCGTCTTTTACGCCGACCACTTCGTCGGGCAAGTGCGAGCGCTCGCCCGTCTCCCACACGTAGGTGTGATTGGTCGAGACGACCTTCGCGAGATCCTGGCCATCCATCTTTGGGATCGCCCGCGCTTTCGCTACGAGCTTGTCAGTATCAGCTTCGAGCGTCGAGATTACGCCGCGCATCACGCCGTAGGTGCGCAGATGACGGACCAGCGCACGCGTGTCGATATCAGCGAGCACGGGAATCTTGAACTGCTCCATGAACTCGTCGGTGACTTGCTGCGAACGCCAGTTGGAGCTGACTTTCGAGAACTCGCGCACGATCAGCCCCTCGATATAGGGGCGCACGGATTCGTTGTCTTCGGGGTTGGTGCCGTAGTTTCCAATTTCAGGGTTGGTCAGGACGACGATTTGTCCCGCGTAGGAGGGGTCGGTGAAAATTTCCTGGTAGCCGGTAATGGAAGTATTGAAAACGACTTCGCCCGCGCACTCGCCTTTGGCGCCGTAGCCTTTGCCTCGGAAGACTCTGCCGTCTTCGAGTGCAAGGATCGCTTGCATTAGAACTCCTGGGAGTGGATTTTAGAGATTTTAGCAGGAGAGAGCGGTGGTGTCAGTAGAAAGCTGTGACAGTCGTCATATCAGTTATCTGTCTTCAGTTAACCCGACGCAACATGAAAGATGCCGGCCCCAGATTTTACTGATTACTGAGAACTGACAACTGAGAACCGGCTTTACCGCAGCCGTCCCAGCTTCTCCATCGGCCAGTATCCGAAGACGGCTTTACCGTAGATGAAGCGATCGTTCACGGTACCGAAGTCGCGGCTGTCGTTTGACATCGTGCGATGGTCGCCAAGGACGAAGAAGCTATTCGACGGAACCACGACTTCACCATAAGAGCGGGCGTCCGCGTAATCGCTGGGGACGTAGTCTTCGTCGAGCGCCTCGCCGTTCACGTAGACCTGGCCATTCTGGATGCGAACCCGGTCGCCGGCAACGCCGATGACGCGCTTGATATAGCTCTTCGAAGTATCGCGCGGATAGCGGAAGACGACGATGTCGCCACGCTGGATGGGCTCCCAGCGATAGACAAACTTGTTGACGAAGATTCGCTCCTGGTCTTCGAGGCCGGGCATCATGCTCGTGCCTTCAACCTTCACCGGTTGGTAGAGAAAGATAATGATGAAGGCGGAGATGGCGAGCGAGACCAGCAGATCGCGCGCCCAGACCGCAACCACAGGCAGCGGGTGCGTGCCAGATTCTCTTGGAACCGCCGGGATCGACGGCGGAGGGCTCTCCACATCAGGCATCGTATTTCTATTCTATCTGACCTTTTGCTGTTGCCAAACCCTCGATCTTTCCCCGAACAGACTGTGCAACTCGATTCAAATTCTGTGGTCGGTCGGAGACGCGGCGGGCCGCGTCTCTACGGAAATCTGATGCGCTTTTAAAGCCTGGGTGTCGAAATCCAACACCCCGGCGCCCGTCCGATTCATCACATATTCTTGGTACGGGCGACACAGCGTCGGGGTCGTCCAATTCTGCTATAGTGAGCGTTTCGAAGGTCAGCGAAGGAGCCGCACCCATGAAAAGCGTAAACAAAGTCATCCTGATTGGAAACCTTGGCAAGGATCCCGAAGTGAAGTTCACGCCGCAAGGCACGCCGGTGGCGAAGATCACCCTGGCCACCAACGAGCGTTTCAAGGGCAAAGACGGCCAATGGCAGGACCGAACCGAGTGGCACAATGTGGTGCTCTGGCAGCGGCTGGCAGAGATTGCCGGCGAGTATCTGAAAAAGGGTGGCAAAGTCTATATCGAGGGCCGCTTGCAGACGCGCTCGTGGGACGACAAGACGTCCGGCCAGAAAAAATACATGACCGAGATCGTGGCTAACGATCTCGTGCTGCTTGGTTCACGCGGCGAAGGCGGTGGCGAGCACGCCGGCAGCTCGCGCGGAGTCTCGGCATCGGCAGGCGGAAACAACTTCGATCAGAGCGCGCCGGAACCGGAGCACGCGCCGGCGGGAAGTTCTCCGATTACGGATGAAGACATTCCGTTCTAAGGAGCGGTGTCTATTGGGGACGCGATTACTCGCTTTAGTAATATTGGTGAGCACGGGCACTCCTGTCGCCGCCGATAGCAGGGGGCTTTGTCCACCTACGCCTCCGAAGCCAAAGCTGGTCACCGCGACAACGTCGGCGCCACAAAATCCTCCCGCCGCCGATGCGCAATACGCTGGAACAGTTACTCTGATGTCCGTTATCAGTGATAAGGGCTATGTATGCGATGTTCAGGTGCTTCGCGGGATAGACAAAGAGACTGACAAGAAGGCAGCGAGAGCCGTGCGTAAGTGGCACTTTGAACCGGCGCGGAAGGGTGGACATGCCGTTCCCGTCGTTGTCACTGTGGAAGTACACTATTGGCGTAAAGACGGTGAGCTTGTTCAATTTCCCGCCGAGCCGACCACCACGCAGACGCAAGGCGACTCGGTACACGATCGGTAGTTGCCTTACCTATTCTCTGTAACGAGTTTGCACCGGGGAAAACCGTCCCGCATCTGAAACGTTAGGGAAACCCATGCTTGCAGACCAAAATTGTGTCCCCTGCCGCGGCGGAGTACCTCCGCTAAAGGGAGACAAACTCACCGAGATTTACGCACAGTTAGCGGACCCTGGACAGTGGAAGATCGTCGATGAGCATCACCTTGTGCGCGCCTTCAAGTTTCCCGACTTTAAGTCCGCTCTGGCATTCGTGAATCGCGTGGGCGAAGTGGCCGAGGAGCAGGGTCATCATCCCGACATTCTGCTGGGATGGGGCAAGGTGGAGGTCACGACCTGGACGCATGCAGTGGATGGGCTAACCGAATCGGATTTTATTCTGGCCGCGAAGATCGACCGGCTCCTCTAATTCGCCTCCTATTGCCAAATCGATTTGCCATTGCCAACTCAATGTGGCATAATCGACTCTATGAAACTCAAATTGGATAAACTCGGACGGGTGGTTCTTCCAAAGCCGCTTCGGGCCCGTTACGGATTGCGGCCCGGGACGGAGCTGGAGATCACAGAAGGCGCGCAGGAGTTTGCGCTTCGTCCGGCGCGCAATGGCCCCAGTCTATTGGAAATTGACGGTATTCTGGTGCATCAGGGCGTTCCGCAGGGAGAACTCAACATCGTCAAGGCGATTCGAGAAGACCGAGAGGAACGTCTCCAGCATTTGAGTGGCATGGAGTGAAGCTGTACTTCGATACCTCCGTCTTGGTGTCCATAGCTGTCGCGCATCATCCTCACCACCATCTGGCTTATGCTGCGTTCCACAAGGTGACAACGGGTGGCCATGAGGGTTTTGTTTCGGCACACGGCCTGGCGGAGACCTTCAGCACGCTCACTCGCCTCCCCATCACTCCTATGGTTCATCCTACCGAAGCCTACCGCTTCGTTTCAGAGACCGTCGTGGGACACTGCACAGTAGTGACGCTTGTCGAAAAGGATTACTTGGCGACATTAGAGGCAGCAGCCCAGGCAGGGTTGCGAGGTGGGATTATTTACGACGCGCTCCAATTGCGCTGCGCGGAGAAGGCTGGGTGCGACCGCATTTATACCTTCAACACCTTGGACTTTGTGCGAATCGCCCCTCACCTCGGAAAGCAAATCGTGCGTCCGTAACTTGGTTTCCGTAAACTGTTCATTGGACCTCCGACGCCGCATTCCGCCGCACCGACAGTCCCCACAGCCCTGCCGGAATCAGCATCAACATGCCCGCGACGCTGGCTACGTGCCGCGCGGCGAAACCCCAATCCACGAAGCGACCTGCGAGATACGCGCCCGCGGCGATCGTGAACATGGAGAGGCCGAGGTCGGCGGCGAAGACGCGCCGGCGAAACTTGTCGTCACTTTGCATCTGCAACAGCGTCGTCGAGAATACCCACACGATCGAACTTCCAAAATGCGCCAGCATCACGCACAAACAGGCCTGCCAGAGATATCCCGAAACGCCGAGCAGCGTATACCCAGCAGCCGCTCCCAGGTATCCCCAGAAGATCGCGACTTCCAGGCGATGTTTCCAGTTCCCTGCCCACGGAGCGGCCAGGAGCGGCCCGAGCAGCGCGCCCAGTCCGCGGGCGCCGAGCAGCAGACTCATCCCGAGAAACGCACCGCGTTCAGGAGCCATGCCGCGCCAGCGGACGGCAAATTCATTTTGTCCCATTACCGTGAAGAGCACCCAGCCTGGCCCGATGATCAGGTTTCCGAACTTCACAAAGACCGTCGCTCGCAGACGCGCATGCGCCCGCACGTACCGGATCCCGGCGAGGATCGGCGAAAAATCCACCAACTCTCGCGCCCTGAACGGATGACCACCTTCGGCATGTGGCTCGGCGAAGCGCATACCCCAAATCAGCACGCCTGAAGCCACAAACGAGAGCGCGTTTAAGAGGAAGGCGGCATCGCGGCCGAACAGCGCCGCAACCACGCCGCCGAGGGTCGCGCCCAGCATTAGATTGACACTCCACGTGGTGGAGGAGAGCGTGTTCGCCGCCACGATATTTTCCCGCTCGACAATGTTTGGGATCACGGCACTGCGCGCCGGTTCAAAAAAAGCGGCCAGCAACGTTTCCGCCATCAGCAGCGGATAGACCAGCCACACCATCTCTTTCGAGCGAATCACGAGCATGCAGAGCACGATCAACGTGCGTCCGATATCCGCCGCGATCATGACGTGCTTGCGCCACAGCCGGTCGTTGACTACGCCCGCAGTCGGGCCGATCAGAGTCTGCGGCAGGACTTGCAGCACCAGAGCCAGCGCTACCGATCCGGCGCGACCGGTAAGTTGCAGCAGCAGGTTGTAGATTGCCAGCGTGTAGAACCAATCGCCGATTTCGCTGACGACTTGCGCGCCCCACAAGCGGCGAAAATTCCGGTTCCCGCCGAGCAGGCGTGCATACGAGGCAAACGATATCGGACTAATTTCCAGTTCAGGAGCGGGTTCCATGCGGGGGTGAAATCGGAATTTCACAGCATACCGGATCGGGCCAAACCCCGCACCGGGAGCCCAAGACGCCGCCCATCGGCAAAACTGTGCAAAGTGGTGCACACGACGAATGCCGAGGCTCTGGAAAAGTGCGGGAGCTTCAATCGTCAGGACTCAATTTCCCCGGAAAAACGGCTTCTGTGAACTAATTGTGAAAGTCGATCGGTTGGAGAACCACTTGCCCCTATTCAAGACGAAAGGAGCGTTCACCAGTGCGAAACTTCGTCCCTGTTGCGCTGCTCGTCCTGATGTTGGCCACGAATTCTTTTGCTGCACCTGCCGTCGTACAATCCTCCGTCATTCCCGAACCCGGTCTTCTTGCCTTACTCGGAGGCGGCCTGGTTGGCTTAGCCACCTTGATTCGACGTCACCTGAGCGACTAATTTCCTTCTTGCCGAGAGCCCCCTCGGCAATTCCCCCGATCGTTCAAGCTCCTTGTTGCCCGTCGCGGACGCTGTCGATCTGGGCGACCAAATTCACTCCGCATTAGCGAGCCAGGACACTCGTGTTTCATTTTCAGCGCAGGATAATGCGATCAAAAATAGACCTGTTTATCAGAGTATTTAAGTGCTGCCTACAACACCATGAAACTACAGATGTTATTCGTTCATCGCGAAAGCTACCTTTGGCGACACGCTTGCACATAACCTTACGATCGACTCACCTCCTGGGATAGAGACTCTACCTATGACTCATATGCGCCTTTCGTTTCTTCTGCTCCTTCTGCTGGCCTTCGCGGTTCCCTTTGCGACGGCCGACATAATCCAACTGACCAACAACAACCTCGGCATCGCTGGGAGCATCGGCACTGTCACCCTGATTCAGGGGGCTGGTGGAGTGAATGTCACGCTCAAGTCCGCTAACGGCTTCACCTTTAAAACGCAGGGTGGCGACATCCTGTTCAACACGAACGTCAATCTCACTGCCAGCAACATCTCGCAAATAAAGATCAACGGCGTCGCCTACACGGGGAAGTTCAGTTTCACCAAGATCGCGACTCGTTCCGGATTTACTTTCGTTTACGACCTCGCTGGCCTGAACCCCCATGGAATTCAAAGCGCGGGTACGATCTCGTTCGTCATTTCGGGCGTCACCGTCAAGCAGTTGGAGCAAGGCTATAAGAAGAACCCATACAGTTGGGGGGCTCACTTCTGCGTTGGTAATGGAACCAAGTGTGGTCCGAATACCGGATTCGCCAACGGTGGTGCGACGGTACCGGAACCGGGCACGCTGTCATTGCTCGGAACTGGGCTCGCAGGCCTCGTCGGCGTTTTCCGCCGCCGCTTCCGTTCTTAAATTCGCCTATAACTGATGACCGTCTCCCATCTCCCCGGGCATAAAACCCCGGGGATTTTTTCGACTCGGAGATCTCGTCCAACTGGTTCGTCGCTTATTCCGACGGCCGGTCGTTTTCGATCACGTCCAGAAAATACTGGTGAATGCGCCGGTCGTCGCTCAACTCAGGATGGAACGTCGCCGCCAGCGTCTTGCCGTTCCGCACCAGGACTGGATCTTTACCTTCCGTCGCGATCACTTCCACGCCCTGACCTACGCGTTCAATCTTCGGAGCGCGGATGAATACCATTTCGATGGGATCGCTAAGAAATCGGCCTTCGCGGATGGAGCTGTCGATCTGGCGTCCGTAAGCGTTGCGGCGTACTGTGATGTCGATCGCGCCCAATCCCGCTTGTTTCGGATTCTCGACTTCGGTGGCCAGCAGGATGCATCCCGCGCAAGTACCGAAAGTTGGTTTTGCGCGCACGAAATCTTTCAGCTTTGCGAATCCGTCTTCACCTAGCAGCTTTAGGAATGTGCCTGACTCGCCGCCGGGAATCACTAAACCGTCAATCTGGTCGAGTTGGTCGGGTTTCTTGATGAGCACAACCTCGGCTCCCAGCTCTTCGAGCCGTTTTCGGTGGGCGTCGAAATCGCCCTGAAGGGCTAGAACACCGATTTTCATTGAAGCGACAGTTGAAGATCGGAGAGACAACCGATCGGTTTTCGGGGGGGTCTCCCCCCGCCCCTATTTTGCTAAAGTCTTGATAATAAAAACTCCAGTGGAGGGATACTCCGGCAAAGTATTCATTCTAAGTACCTTAAAGGCAAAGTCTTGAAAGTATGAGACTTAGCCTGCCGTTCCTCGACTTCCTAATGTCTTAATTGAGTGCTCTTTTTAAGCATCGGTCAGGTGACTCGCTATGTCAATGGAAATGCAGCGAGTGAAGAAATCAGCATCCAAAGATGCGCGGAATAACACACTTCGAATCGCCGTGAAGGGTGGGGGCAAGCAGCTTTATCAATGCCTCCCACCGACGTAACTAAGCGCCTGCCGTGAGTTGCGCTACAATCCGTCGCAGTCATGGAAATTAAGCGGCTGATCACGCACTTCACCTACCGAATCGAGCCCAAGCCCGAAGGTGGGTTCATCGCCCACGCCACTGATCCTAGCCTGCCTCCGCTCGAAGCGCCCACGCGCGAGGAGCTGCAACAAAAGATCCAGGCTAATATCGCTGCCGCGGTCGCCGCAGAATTCCCTTCTCTTAAACTGCCGCTGGAAAACAAAGAAGTCAAATTTGCCTTTCACATCGAACACAAGCCCGGCGGCGGCTTCGTCCTCCAGTCCACCGACGGCAAGGCACTACCCATCACCGGCTCTACCCACGCAGAAATCGAGAATCACTTCGCAGAAAAAGTTCTAGGCGCGCTTGGCAAGGCCCTCATGCCCGAGCTGTCTCAGGCACTCGCCGGCCAGCTTGGTTCCGGAGATGTGAAGGTATTCGTAAACCGCAAGGTAAGTTTTTCCACTAGCTCGCCCAAGTTCTGGTCCGGTGACGCGAGCTCGACGCCAGTTGGAAGTGCGAACTTTTCAAACGCGCTGAACTCCACCAACTCGCCGATCACTCCGGAGCCGAGCAATATCTGGCCCATCGTTCGCTTCCTTCTGGCTACACTGGTACTCGCCGGACTGTTGTATTTCTTCCGCCACCGCTGAACGCAAGCACACGATTCGATTGCTCGGGACAGAGACGGGGCTCGTTTGCGGCGCTGTTCGAGGTTCCGGGCGAAGGAGCAACTTCATCCTCGGCGGCCACGTGCGTCCGCCGGTTTTGGTGGCGCATCGTCGACTCGGTTACTGACAATTCTTCGGTTCTGAGTGAAATCGCCTCCCGGACCCGAACATGCCGCGCAGTCTATTCGAGCAAAGGAACAGGGGTCAATCAAGAGTTGTTGCAAAATCGCGATTACACTCACAATCCGGGTAGGTCCACGGTTCGCAAGATGCTTGACCGCTGGTCCTCCGCGCGACGCCTCCTCTCACCAGACTCGGTCCCGAACTATCGATTGTTGTTCAAGGCGGGTCTTATCCACAAAAGACTGGATCGCAGCGTTAAGTCTGCGCCGGTCATTCTCACCGATTTCAACGAACCGGAATGGTTGCAGCGTGCGGGAAATCGGAATCATCAAACCCCGGGGTGGGTCCACTCACGGCGTTCGCCTTTGTGCTGATCCCGGAAAGAGCGGATCGGTTTCAGTGTGGCAAGCAGATCGCGAGCTATCTGAGACTGGTGCCGCTGGAGGAGTCGAGCGGGAATCGACGACGGCTGGGACTCATCACGAAAAAAGGGAACGCGCTGCTGCGTTTCCTGTTGGCGGAAGCGGCGCAAGTTTCGGCACGTAGCATCCCGGAGTGGCGCAATAAGTACTTCCGCCTGGCGATGCGGCGAGGACGGAAGATTGCCAAGCTCGCCATGGCTGGCAGGGTAGCGGCCCTACTCGGTGAGACACCTGTTTCCAATCCAGTCGGCCCCATCGAACCTCTACTCTCCTGTCACTTATGCCAGTTGGTGAATTTGTCCTAAAGCCTTAAACCTCTTTGCAGAAGCTGTTGGTAACTACCGCGTGCGGCACGACAAGTTGTCTGCCGTTTGCATTCAGTCAAAATGGGTCCCCCAATGAATTTCATTGGCAGAAATAATCTAACCGTCGGTAGCCTCATGTTAGCGTGTTCCTTTCTTACAACAAGTACAGCGTTCTCTCAGGCAGGTGCCGCCGAGCCCACTTCCAACCCAAGCGCAGCGTCTTCGCCCGATGAAGACGCCGCGGCCGAAGCCACCCTCCTCGAATCGATTAACCGCAGCCGCGAGCAGGCCGGCGTGTCGCCTTTGCTCATGGATGAAAGCCTGCGCCAGGCGGCGCGCTTGCATGCTCTCCGCATGGTCGCCAATCGGCGCGTCGAACATCAGTTTGCGGAAGAGCCCTCCCTTCTTAAAAGGATCGCCGGCGTGAGCCCGCTGCCCATCGACCGCGCCGCAGAGAATATCGACCGCGCGACCTGCGTCAACGGTGCCCACGAAGCCTTGATGCGCTCCCCGCCTCACCGCAAGAACCTGCTCGATTCCCGATTCAATCTCGCCGGCATCGCCACCCTCTGGAGCCACGGTCGTCTCTATGTGGTCCAGGATTTCGCGCACTCCATGCCGCTGTACTCGGCGGACCATACCGCCGAACTGGTCGGTCAGTCCATTGACCAAGCGCGCCTCGAAGTGCGCCTACCCCATCTGGTCCAATTCACGCTCCCGCATCTTGACGAGGCTGCCTGCGCTCTCGCAAAAGAAGATCATCCAAACGCGCGCCTCATCGCCGCCTCCTACACCGACCAAAAAATTATCGCTTACACTCAAAGCCGGCCCGAAGTTCTGCTGTCCGGCGCCTTGCGTCTCCTCGACGATCCCAACCTCCGCCAGTTCGCCGTGGGCTCCTGCTACGCCCGCAATGCCGCCTACCCAACGGGAATCTACTGGGTCGCAATTCTCCTTCACTGACTTTCGGTTGTTAGCCACCGCTCGCATATTCGCGGTATAGGGTTTGATATCTTCCCCTCCACAGGGGACTGGTTGCGGCCCTAAGCCTTGACAAAATCATGTCCCTGCGACGAAGGTCAGAAGGCAAAATGTCGATAGTGGGCGAAAAATCGCGATTACACTCATTCGCCCGCGCAGGCTCCAAGCTTGTGCTGTCTTAAATTTTCGTGAGTCTCACTGGAATCCCACGCTTCTAAACCCGCGAGTGGCGCGCCCGCGCAGAAGGGGCCCCCACCCGCTCGATCTACGGCGTCACATCCTTGATGTGAGTCGCTATGTACCACTGATTGCCAAAAGCGTCCTTCACGCCTCCGCTGCGATCGCCGTAAGGCTGGT
>Ga0210407_10001391_pt1 | contig 22948 bp, 15 predicted proteins | sample IncBWC27MmetaG_FD_150860 | JGI IMG/M metagenome (GOLD analysis project Ga0210407, IMG submission 150860) | Forest soil microbial communities from Barre Woods Harvard Forest LTER site, Petersham, Massachusetts, United States - Inc-BW-C-27-M | ecosystem: Environmental > Terrestrial > Soil >... | reverse complement strand
GCTGCGCGTCTTCGGCTTTGGCCACTTCCGCTTCGGCGTTGGCAATCTCGTGCTGCAGGGCTTTGTAGGCTTCGTTGGTTTTGACGGCGCCGCTCTGGTCGCGGTATTTCTTCGCGCGGTCCTTCCACTGCTGCACGTCCAGCTCGAATTTCTTGCGGTCTTTTTGACTGTTGACGAGGCGCTCTCGAGCGGCCGCAACGGCTGTGCGCGCGCCGCTCAGCTTGGCGTCCGCTTCACGAACGCGCTTGGGAAAAGTCTCAATCTCGGTGCGCACCGCGACAATCAGGTGGTCGACACGCTGCAGTTCGATCAGGTGAGGAATGGCGGAATGCATCGGTCCTTAATACTAACACAGGGGGGCGCCATGCTTGGCGCGTCGCGATGGGGCCATTCCAGGGCGCGCGAGCCACAAAGCTCGGTACAATGCCTCCGTCTTGCGTGCAAGATTCTGAGATCGTCCGTTCTAAGGAGGAAGCGACATGCCGCATGTACAGATTACCTGGGTCGATGGTCGGACGCCGGAGATGAAACGCAAAATCGCCGAACGTATCACCGCGGCCCTGATTGAGGATGGCCGCGCGAAACGTGAAAACATTCACGTGTCATTTCACGACGTCCCGGCAACGAACTACGCCGAAGCCGGCGTTCTGGTGGCGGATCAAAAGCGCACGCCGTAACGGTAGAGCGACGCCCGCTTAAGGAAAGCCCGGAGAGATTCCGCTTTGGGCCCGGTCCTCTTCGTTGGATTTTCAGTGCACTTCGCGGATTTGCATATTCTGGTCAATCGCGAGCGTGGGATAGCGGACAGGCGAACCCGCGGCGGCTGCAGCGTGACCTGCCGTGACGCTGAAGTCCCCACCAGAACACTCCACGGAATAAGCATAGCCGTCCCGCTCCGTACGCGACATAGCCAGGGAGTTCGAGGAGATGAGCTCGTCGAGCGGAACGCAATGGCCGTTCTGCGCGATGTAGCCCCGCTCCCCCTGGGCAATCTGTAAAAGATCGCCGCGGACGCCAGTGAGGCTGATGGCTTGCGTCGGGGCCGTGCCTTCATCGGTCACCGGCATCTTCTTGAAATAGTAGTGATAGACGCCAAACAAAAGAGCACAAGAAACGAGAATCGCGACCAGAGCACGCATACTAGAAGTTTGGCGCTGGGCTCGGGCGCTGGCAAGTCCGGAGCGCAGGGTGCGTGCGCGAGCAAACAACAGAACCCTTTTACCGCTCCCACGATGGCCCTCCTTGCTAAACTTTTCTCGCCGCCGACCCTGCTCGGCGACTCCGAAACCCACCTTCTCGAAGCCATCTCTGGGGAGGCCGGAACGTTTCAGCACCGGGGAACGGCCCGCACGATGACATGGCCGCCGCTCTTTCCACTGCCCGGAGTGAGGCTCCTCTACAAGACCGGCGGCACGGCTCGATAGCGAAGCGGGCCTCGACGGTCGAACTGCACGGGGGTGTTCAATCAGGAATGTAGCGACTGCGCAAGCTCCGCAGGGTTTCCAATTGACAGGCCTAATGCTCTCCAGTAACAACAATAGACAACCCAGATCACGGCGATCTTTCTAGGAGAGTCGGTATGAATACGAAGTCCCCCGTTGCACTTGGCCTGGCTCTTTGGCTTTCGCTGGCCGTGGCCATTCCCGCGAACATTTCTGCCGCGCCTCAGGCCGACGGACAGCGAGCCGGCGTAGTTGCTCGCCTAATCCCTGCGGTGAGTATCGCGCGGGGCTCCAAGACCCTTGACGCTTCCGCCAAATCGATCGTCGAATGGCGGGACCTGGTAAACACCAAGGTCGATGGACGCGCACGAATCGCTCTGGATGACGGGTCGGTTTTGAACGTGGGATCGGATTCGTCGATGAAAGTTGTAAAACACGACGCCGGCGCGCAGCAAACAGATCTCGAGCTGGCTTACGGAAAGCTGCGCACGCAAGCAGCAAAGATTGCAAAATCCGACGGCAAATTTGAAGTGCACACCGCCGCGGGTGTGGCCGGTGTTGTTGGCACGGATTTTTACGTGGGTTATGAAAACAACGTGATGAACGTGATCGCTTACGAAGGCTCTGTGCGCGTCTGCAACCTGGCAGGCGTTTGCGTAATCTTGAAAGCCGGCCAGATGACCAACCTGCGCAACGGGGACAACTCCGCACCGGCACCGCCAACGCAAGCACCCCTGGACCTGCTGGTCACGGCAAGCAAGGACACGACCGTGGAACCCCGACCGGGTAGCGGTCTCCTAAACGCCGGGCACATTGGCAAGGGATTGGGCTTTACCATAGGCTTCATCGCGGTGGTTCCCGTGGTGGTCTTTGCAGTCCTGGCGACCCGTCACACCCCCGCTCCCGTCCCGACGAATCCCTGCAAAACGAATCCGACGAACTGCGGTTAGACGTTCGCTCTGGCTGCATGTCGCAGCCGAAGTTCGCTGCTTGGGGTCCCATGCAACTTGCTAGGGCTCGCAGCCGTCAGACTAGTGTGACCCTATAAAAGGGACGCGTTGACTCGTTGACTCCTGCATTTTGTGCCGTTACCCGCGGTAGCGTACACTGGATGTTTGGTGGTTCCGTCTAACTGCAAGTGAGGCAATCCTTGAAAATTTCTGTCCGTTATCACCTAGGTTCTCTTTTGTGCGCTCTGGGCTTGGTGGCTTCCCTAACGCCCATCACGGCGCCGGTGACGCAGGCTGCGCCACCCCCTGATGCGCAGGCCAAGAAGTCTCCGCTGCTCGCGGCGCTCCAGGCCGAACTCGAGCGCTCCATGAAGACGCTCCGAGCGCAGGACCCCCCCGCGTACTACCTCGGCTACACCATCACGGATACGCAACGCGCCGATGTCTCCGGGTCAAACGGCGCGCTCCTCAATAGCGGCGAGGCGCGCAACCGCTGGCTGGAAGTTTCCGTGCGCACGGGCAGCTACGAAACGGATGACACCCATAAGGTTGGCGAACGGACGCAGACCACCGCCGGCCCGGGCAAACCTGTTCCACTCGATGATGATCCCGGCGTTCTCCGCCGCGCCGTGTGGCTGGAGACCGACGGCCAATACCGCGCCGCCGCGGAAGCCCTCATCAAGATCAAGACGGGCAAAGAAGTAAAAGTGGATTCGGTCGAAAACCGTGCGCCCGATTTCTCTCACGAGCAGCCGCACACCTATATCGGTCCACAGCTTTCTTTCGCGCTGGACCGCAAACCTTGGGAAGAAAAAGTCCGTGCCTATACCCACGCGTTCCGCGAATCCGCAAAGATTATTAATTCGATTGTCACCTTCACAGCGCAAGCCCAGAACGTCATGCAGGTCACCAGCGAAGGAACCCAGCTGCAGTTCGGCCAGATCCGGTACCGCCTCGAGTTGTTCATCCAGGGCAAGGCGCCGGACGGAATGGACATCGACCGCTACTACAATTTTGACTGGGTCAATCCCGCCGAAGCACCGGACGACAAGGCCGTCTCCGCCGCGCAGGCCACCATGCGCAAGGAACTTGAAGGACTTGTTGCGGCACCGATTAACGAGCCGTCGGTTGGACCCGCACTCCTGACCGGCCGCGCGGCGGCCGTCTTTTTCCACGAAGTTTTTGGACACCGCGCCGAAGGCCACCGGCAAAAAGATGCCGCCGAAGGCCAGACTTTTGCAAAAAAGGTCGGCGAGCCCATCCTGCCGAGTTTCCTGAGCATCGTGGACGACACCACGAAGAGGAAGCTCGGGTCGGATGACCTGCTGGGCTATTACCAGTTCGATGATGAGGGCGTTCCGGCGCAACGCGTGATGCTTGTGGATCGCGGAGTCTTGAAGAATTTTGAGATGTCGCGTTCGCCCCTGGTGGGTTTTCCCACTTCGAACGGCCATGGACGCCGTCAGCTCGGCGCGACTCCGGTTTCCCGCCAAGGCAATCTGATTGTGGAAAGCAGCAAGACCGTCACGAACGCGCAACTGCGCGCGAAGCTGATCGAGCTCATCAAAGAGCAGGGAAAACCGTTCGGTCTGTTGATTGACGACATCGCCGGCGGTTTCACCTTCACAGGGCGCGGACAGCCGCAAGCCTTTCAAGTCCTCCCGCTGGTGGTCTACAAAGTGTTTGCCGACGGCCGCCCTGACGAATTAGTCCGCGGCGTCGATATCGTCGGAACGCCGCTGGCCGCGCTCACGAAAATCGTGGCCACCGGCGATACCACGGAAGTATTCAACGGCTACTGCGGCGCGGAGTCCGGCTCCGTACCGGTTTCGGCCGCCTCGCCCGCTATTCTCACATCTGAGCTGGAAGTGCAGAAAAAAGAGACTTCCACGGACCGGCCCCCGATTCTGCCGCCGCCCGCGCATGATCCCGGCAAGACGGGAGGCCCACAGTGAGGCGCGCCCACGCATTTGCTGGACTCACGATTCTCGCCGTGGCCCTCGGTTCCGGCATCTCCGTCCATGCCCAAGCTTCCAAGGACAATGATCACACGCTGGAAGCTATGCGGGACGAAATGGCGCGCTCGAAGACCCGCCTGGAGCTGCAAATCCCCGGGGCGCCGCAGCCTCAACGACCTTATTTCGTCGAATACCATCTGCTCGATCTCGACGTGCGCGAAGTCGTCGCAGAATTTGGCGCGTTAGTCTCCTCCAACCACACGCGCAATCGTTTTATGGACGTGCAAGCGCGCATTGGCGACTACAAACTCGACAGTTCTAATTTCATCAGCGACGAGGGATTCCGCGGATTTATCGGTCCGACCGGCTCTGTCGGCATCGACCGCGACTACGATTCTCTGCGCCAGGATCTGTGGATCGCCACCGACCAGGCTTTCAAGGAAGCCGTCGAAGCCTATTCCCGCAAGCAGGCCTACTTGAGCAGCCTCGCTCGCCAATCCGACATCGATGATTTTGCGAAGGCCGAGCCGCTCGAGCTCATCGAACCGCTGGTCGTTCCGGACTGGAGCAATCGCAACTGGGAACAGGAAGCCCGCGACTCCTCTGCTGCTCTTCGCGCGTTCCCGCAAATCTACGAATCGCGCGTGACCTACTACCTGGTCTATGCCACGGAATACTTGCTCACCAGCGAGGGCACGGAAATCCGCACGAACCGTTGCTACGCCGCCATCGAGGCGGGCATGAACACGCTTGCCGACGATGGTATGCAGGTTAATCACCTCTACGCCTCGTACGCCCGGAAACCTGCCGATGTGCCGAGCGTCGATGCGGTTCAGAAGGCCTTGAACGTGACCGGCAGCGAGCTGATGGCCATGCGCGCCGCACCTACGGCGCAGGACTACAACGGGCCGGTGCTCTTTGAAGCCCGAGCCGCTGCTTCACTGCTGGCGCAAGTGCTGACTCCTGCGATCAATGGCGCTCGCCCGCCCGTTTCGTTCACGCCGGTGATGGAGCAACTTCTCACCGGGCTGGGCGGAAAGAGCGACTGGGTCGGGCGCATGGGCACGCGCGTTTTGCCGGGAAGCGTTTCTTTGGTGGACGATCCCGCCGCCAAGGAATTCCACGGAACACCCTTGCTGGGCTCCTACACCGTCGATGAAGATGGCGTGCGCGCGCAAAAAGTGACCATTGTGGATGGCGGCAACGTCAAGGAGTTGCTGATGTCCCGCCGGCCCGGGCCGGATTCCGACACCTCCAACGGCCACGGCCGCTCGGCGTTCTTCGACACCAAGCCTACGATGAGCAACCTGTTTTTCAAATCGACCGAGACACAGTCGCCTGCCGATCTGAAGAAAAAGTTCCTCGACGAATGCCGTTCGGAGAAATTGCCCTACTGCCTGGTGGTCCGCGAGATGGACAACCCTTCCATCAGCTTGCTTCACCAGGATGACTTTTCGGAATTGCTCGCGACCTTTGGCGGCGGCGCGGGGACTGGCGACCGGCTGCCTCTGGTCGTTTACAAAATCTACCCGGAAGACGGACGCCAAGAGATGGTTCGGGGAGCGCGCCTCATCGGCTTGAACACGCGGATGCTGCGGAACCTCGCAGGCATCGGCAACGACGACTTCGTTTACAACTATATGCAGAGCCAGCAATCCGGCTTCGCCGGAACGGCGCTCGGTGCGTTCGGCTCGGCGCAAAGCGGTTTGCCCGCTGCGCTTGTGGCTCCTTCGCTGCTCTTCGATGACCTGGAGGTGCGCGGTGCGCGTGGGGAGCCGAAACGCCTGCCCTTGCTGCCCGCGCCGTCACTGACGGCAGACTGATGACCATCGCGCGCGAGAAATGCAGCCGGCCAATGCGCCGGCGAAGGTTTGAAACATGAAAGAGCTGACCCGTCGTGGCTTCATTTTCACCGGTGCAACTATTGGCGCCTACGGTCTGCTCATCGGCGTTCAGCGCGCCTGCCAATTCGCGCTTGCCGACGACCAACCCGCAAAGGCCGACGCTGGTCCTGTGCAAATTGTAAAATTCGCTGACGACGGAACGCGATTAAGCGTCCAGACCGCGGCAAAAGTGAGAAAGAGCGATGCCCAGTGGCGCCGCTCGCTCAGTTCGGACGAATTTGACGTTACCCGCAAAGCAGACACGGAACGGGCCTTCAGCGGCGCCTACTACAACAACCACGAACCGGGCCTTTACCGCTGTGTTTGCTGCGGCAACGCGCTCTTCAGTTCCCAGACGAAATTCGACTCCGGCACAGGCTGGCCAAGCTTCTGGGCGCCCATCGCCAAAGAAAATGTGGCAACCAGAATTGATTTGAGTCTTGGAATGCGACGCGACGAAGTGACTTGCGTGCTTTGCGACGCTCATCTCGGCCACGTCTTTGACGACGGGCCTAAACCCACCGGCCTGCGCTACTGCATGAACTCTCTGGCGCTTCGCTTTATTCCGCTCCGAAAGTCCTGAGATTTCGCAATCCAGAGCCCATCAGCAAAACAGCGAAGCCGTGGTCTTCTATTGCTTTACTTCCGCCAACAAATCTTCAAAGTCGTTGATCGATACACGGTCGATTTTGCCGGGGATGAGAAAGTCAAACGGCTCGTTAGCATGCGTCACGGACATCAATCCCATTTTTACCGTCTTATCTCCCATATGCGCATAGAGGGGCACAGCATCCTTCCAAGTATCAGAAACTCCCGTGCGAGTCATGGTTCCCTTGATGTGCGTCTTCCCGTCCGAGGTGGCTTCCGTCGTGGAGCGGAGGGTGTACTGGGCCTCGCCCGTCCCGTAGACGTACTGGTTGAAGAACCACTCCATCCTGTGGTTCCCCTCGAGATCCATGCCGCGGGTCATGTGCTTGTCCACCATCGATTTGAAATCCTCGGTGGACGCCGCTTTGTTGTCGAATGTTTTGCAATAGTCCTGCATCATTTCCTTGAACGCATGATCGGGGTCCTGGTCCCGCGGGTTCATCATCTGCATACGCAGCATCTGCAGGACGTAGCCGCCTTTTGAATAAATCAAGTCCTGGTAGGACCCCCCGCCAGTGATCGACGAGCGGATTCGCTGCCCCATCCAAATCGGGCCGAGATCCTCCGTCTTGTGTCCATTGAGGTCACTCTTGCGCAGCGTCTCTTTTTCCTTCCTCCAGCCGCTCAAGTACTCCTTCATGTTTTGGCGATACTCGACGTACAGGTGGCCTGAAAATTCAGCAAAGCCTTCGGAAAGCCACTGGTCGTGGTAACTCTTCCAGCCCACGCGGTGGCCCCACCACTGGTGGGAGGTCTCGTGGCCACGAAAAAAGTCCGTAACCGCGGTTTGATCGCGAATGCCGATGGCATTGCGTTGCGTGGAATCCAGAAACGAGCCGGACCACAGGTACAGCAGCCCCGGCCACCCTTGTCCGTAGGAATAGCTGATTGGCAGGCTGGTGACGGAGATGTGCTTGTAGGGAAAAGGACCGTACCAAGCCGAATAAACCCGCACCGCGTTGGCGATCTCCGCCCCCATCGTTTTGGCCATGATGGAAGGCGACATCGAACCCACCGCGGCCTGTTGCGCGCCCGGGCCTTCCTCAAAATAGCGCTGCACTTGGGTCATCACATCGTCGGGCGAGCGGTTGGCGTAAATATCGATTACCACGTCTCCCGCTTTGTCATTTGTGACTTTGTAGTCGCCGTAGGCGAATCCCGCCACGGCCAGCGGAATCTCGCTCTTCCAAGTCGTGATCCTGGTGCCTCCATCGACCGTGTCGCTGGTTTTCTCTCCCGTGGCCACCAGCACCGAATTCTTCGGACTATGAAACGTAAGGTCAAAATCGGCGCGCGCAGAAAAACTGTTGGGCCTCTCGGGATACCAGCCGGAGCTCTCACAGAAGTAATTCCCTGTGCCCGCCCTGCGAATCGCGCGTTTTCCGCCGTAGCGAAAATCGAGCGACATGGGAGTTCCGGCGGCAAGAGGCTCACGAAGAATCACCGCTACATAATCGCCGTAGGACTGGTTGCGGTCTTTTGTTTCTCGCGACTGATAAAACGCGAGCGTATTGTTGGCGGAATCCTTGATTGATTCGAGCCGCAAATTGGCATCCAGGTCGAAGATGAGCACGCTTTGTCCCGCCAAACGCGGCTCCAAATCGAGGCGCGCCGTGGCGTTCAGCTCCGCGCCGCTGGTTACGGCGGCGTCAATTCTGTAGCTGCGGATAACGAAGTCTTCCTTGGCTTGCGGATCCTTCCAAGCCTCGGCACTGGTGCGTCCGGCAGGAAAGCTCATCCAGGTGTCAAATATTCTGAACGGCCCGACATCCGCCCAGCGCCCAATGGTCATATCCTCCGGCTCTAAAGCATCGTCGTGGACCTCCACCCAGCTCTTATCGGTCTTCAGGTCCGCTAGAAAGTACGCCGTGCGGCCGCGGTCCGCCGACAATATGCTTTGCAGCAGGCGAGGCATGGACGATTCGCCCAGATTCTCGCGTTCTTTCTGTCGCTTGGCATAGAGATCATCGGAGGCCGGGCCAGAGGCTTGCCATTTCACTTGCTTGCCGATTTCCTCAAGCAGACCGTCCGTGAAACTGAAGGTAGCATCGGTAAACTCCACGTTAAGGCTGTCCTGCCTGGTGAAAAGCCGCAGCTGCTGCGCTTCTTGCGGATTCGGAGGCATCGCTTGGAGTCGCCCCTTGCCATGGAAGACCGCGCCGAAAACGACGCCATTGACGGGCTGGGTGAACTGAATTGTGCCGTCCGTGAGGTTTATCCGGACGTGGTCGCGAACGATGTCGACATTTTCTGCATGAGCCGACTTTCGAGGGTCCATCGCTGGAGCGGATAACGCATTCCAAACGGTTGCCGCCGGTGAACCAGTCGGCGCCTGCCGAAACCCCCAAGCGGCAAACATCCCAAAAAACAAGACCACCGTGCGAACAAGAACGCTCATCAGCATGGCTCCGGCAACGCAGCGAGAAAATACCCTGTCTCGTGGCACACAGCAAGTGCCAAGAGCTATGCGAAAAATACGCGATATACGAACGAAATTGCCACCCCACGCAGTTTTCGGAAAGGGCTTCTGCCCGCGAGCGTTTAAACCGTCCGACGGAGGTACCGTGCCACGGCGCGCCCGGAGATCGTCCCCGCCGCATCTCGAGCGAAATACGGAAACGCGCGACACTTGAGGTAGTCTAGTCAGACGGTGATGGCGGCTCGGCAAAACGAGGAAGCGCGGGAGAAACGGAGAGCGGCGCTGCTGAGCGTTGGCTCGGCCGTATTGTTGGTTTCCTTGAAGGCTTTTCTGGTCATCCGCACGGGAAGCTTAGGTGTGCTCTCCGAGGCGCTGCACTCCGGTCTGGACCTGCTCGCGGCCGTCATTACCTTCCTTTCCGTGCGTGTCTCGGATGAGCCGGCCGACGAACGCCATCCCTACGGCCACGGCAAGTTCGAGAATTTCTCCGCATTCGTTGAGACGGCACTTCTCCTCATCACCGCTCTGTACATCATTTATGAAGCATTTGACCGGCTTTTCTTCCACAGCGTGCATATCCAGCCGAGCGTCACTGCCATTCTCGTGCTGCTCGTGGCGCTGACCATCGATATGACTCGGGCGCGCGCGCTCAAGAACGTGGCCAGAAAATATTCGAGCGACGCGCTGGAAGCCGATGCGCTCCATTTTTCGACGGACGTGTGGAGCACCATCGTGGTCATTTCCGGTGTGGGCCTAGTGTGGGCCGGCGAGACCTGGAACTTGCCCTGGCTTGCTTACGCGGACGCTCTGGCAGGCCTGGCCGTAGCCGCCATTATTCTGTGGGTTGGCTCGCAGCTCGGCCGGCGAACCCTGGATGCGCTGCTGGACGTCGCGCCCAAGGGTCTGCAGCAGGAAATCGCCATGGCCGTGGCGCGCATGGACGGAGTCCTGGACGTCGACCGCGTGCGCGTCCGCCGCGCCGGCAACCGCCATTTCGTCGATGCCACGGTCAGCGTGGCGCGAACCGCCAGCCTCGAGCAAGTGCACGCCCTGAGCGACGCCATCGAAAAACGCATTGGCGAAATCGTCCCTTCTGACGTCATGGTGCACGCCGAGCCCCGCGCTCCCCAGGGTGAGCATTTGTTTGAAGCCATTCGTGCGGTCGCGCAGCGCATGGGCTTGGCCATTCACGACGTTACGGCGCTGCAGCACGCCGGACAACTGTTCATTGAGCTGCACCTCGAAGTGGATGAAAACTCCAGCCTGCGGGAAGCGCATCGTCAAGCAAGCGAACTCGAAGAAGGCATCCGCAAGCTGCGCGACGGCTCAACGGACGTGAATATCCATATCGAGCCGCTCGGCCGCCACATCGCCACGCCCGACGCCGGCGCCGGCGAAATGAAACAGCTCTCCCGAGCCATCGAGGATTTCCTGAACACCTTGACGGCTGAATTTGAAGAACTCGTAAATTGTCACGACGTGCGGGTGCGACAGGTGGAACACCACATCCTGGCTTCCTGCCATTGCACGATGCGAGGCGCGCTGCCGATTACCCAAGTCCACGACGTAACGGCCGCGCTGGAAGACCGCGTAAAAGAAAAATTTCCACAAATCTACCGCGTCACGATTCATCCCGAGCCGGTCGAAGAAAAATAATCGTGCGGAGTCGAGCGCTTCACCAAATCCGGCGGCTCAAGGAGACCTGGTCGAAACCTGTCCGGCGAGCGCGAGAAGCGCCGGGAAACACACCAGTACATAGCGCGGCTCCGGTGTCTCGAGCGTTGTAAGAAATGCCGTTCGCAGCAGAAGGTAACCAAAAAGCAGCGCGACTGCCAGCCGCAGCGAGGGGTTCTCCCGCGAAATCCTCCACGCTCCCCACACCGCAAGCGCAACATAAAAAACATTCAAAAGAAAAAATCCCACGGTGACCGACTGATCGACAGGATCGTCTTGCCAGGCTTGCCGGAGCGGAAAAACCTGCCCCGAAAAAGGCAGCAGCTCAATCCGCGGCGTAAACCAAATCGTCAAGGCCCGCGCCACAGGCAGCCAAACATAGGTACGAAGCGGATGCCGCGCGGTCCGCTCCCGCGCCAACTGCCCGAAGGCGGCGTCTTCTCCGAAACTGAGCGTAACGTCATTGTTGTATTGCTCGAGAATCGCCGCGACGCGCTCTTTTTCTTCCGCCGTGTCGAACGCTCGTGCCGGAATATCCTCCAGGTTGAGCACTTCGCCGTTCAACTTCCACGGAACGAGATAACAATCCTTGACGCGGAACAGCCAGGTCCTCTCCCAGGCCATGAATCCGTAAGGAACAAGTTCGCCGGGCAAATTCGAATTTTTCGGCGCGAGGAATTGCACCTCGTCGAGCGTCACGGCATTGCGCACCGCCCAGGGCACCAGCGGCAGGGCGCAGCCAACTGCAGAGAGCGCCAGCAGCTGCAAACAGAAAAGAAACCGCTTCCTCCTCAGCTCGATGAAACCGACGACCATCCACGCCACAACCAGCAGAAGCGGCGATTCGGGACGAAACAGCGTTCCCATGCCAATCAGAAAACCGCTCGTGAGTGCGAAAATCGGCTCGCCATGCCTGGCGAGCCAGCCGGTTCTGAAAAGCGACGCTCCGCCCGCAGCATCCCAAATCAGGACGATCAACGAGACCAGCGCAGCGGCGGTGAAAAATCCGGCGAACACTTCGGTTAGCGGAACCGCCGCGTAATTCGCGGTGAACGGACACAGCACGGCCAGCCACAGGGTGACCATAAAAACGCGCTTCCAGCTTGCTGCATGCGGCCTCAGCAATGCCAACAAAGCAGCAAGCTCGGCGATGACCAGGCACGCGCACAAATCCACCGCCACCTGCGCCGCCATTACGTACCCCCGTGCGTCCGGCCCGCTCCGCCCGGTAATCGCGTAAATAATTGCCAAAAACGCGGGGTAACCCGGCATACGCAGATCCGCCGGCACCATCCGCCCATCGACTGTCATGGCGTAAACGTGGTGCTGCAGCCAATTCCCGGCCATCTGCTCGTAGAGTACGGTGTCCGCGGAAACCATGGGATACTGGCGCACGAAGAAAAGCCGCAGGCACAGGCCGGCTGCTAATGCGGTGACAGGATGCGAGAAAATTCGCTTCATGAACGCCACGCATCTTACAATAGAGCAGACGGAATCGCGCAGACGGTCTAGCCTAGCCCACGGCCAAGTTCCCTGCCATGCCGCCAGGTTACATGCATTGACGTATGCATAGCTCGAAAGCTACATGAAAGAACGCGGACCTATCTTTTACGACGCGGAGCGCGCACGGTGGCGCCGCACGCGTCGCTTCATGGAAATCACCGGAGCTCTGTTGACGCTCCTGCTGGCCTATTTCTTTGTCACCATCGTGGTAAGTGTCGAACTTCCGGCCGGCCTGCTGCCGGAGATCAAGCCCGCCTTTCACGCTCTCAAAACGGCCGTGAAGAAGAAATCGGTCGCCGTGCGCGAAGGCCGCCACCGGCGCGTGGCCAACATCGGCAAAGTCCCGGAAACCTATGACCCGCTCCGCGCAGCCTTTTACGTGAGTTGGGATGCCGTCGGCCTGGCTTCGCTCAAGAAGCACTACAAAGATATCGATCTGCTGATCCCCGAGCAGTTGCACGCCGTAACGCCGGACGGCGCTATCACCATTGTGGACTACACGCACAACCAAACTCGCCCCGTGAGAGCAACGCCAGCCGAAGCCATCACGCTCCTAAAAGGCGATGAGCTTCATCAGTGGATTAAATCTCTCAATCCTCCCGTCGAACTGCCGATGATGGGTCTTCTTGACAACTACGACGGCTATGTCTGGCGCATCGACGAGATGGCCGCCCTTCTCGCAAATCCTGGTGCGCGGCACACTCTTATTCGAAATGTCACCGAATACGCCGTTGAAGCCCACCAGTCCGGCATCGTCGTGGACTTCGAGGAAGTTCCGGACGCCAGCCAGGCTCACTTTCGCCAGTTCGCCTCGGAACTCTCCGCCTCGCTCCACTCCGCCAGCCTCAAACTCATGATCGCCCTCCCCGCCCGCGACGACGTGTACGATTACGGTTTTTTTGGCAAACAGTGTGACGCCATCATCCTCATGAATTACGACCAGCACTGGCTAACGTCGCCGCCGGGGCCAATCGCCGCGCAGGATTGGTTTGTCGAAAATCTCCGCCAGGTTCGGGAAGTCGTGCCCGCCCAAAAAATCGTCGTGGGCATCGCGAACTACGCTTACGACTGGGGGGAAACAGAAAAGAAGGGGACCTGGTCCGGTGGCGAGTTCACCATTCAGACGGCGCTCCTGCATGCCTTCGAATCGGAAACCGACGTCGAGTTCGACGAGACTTCGCTGAATCCGCACTATTCCTACTCGGACGAGCAGAACCACATTCATAGAGTCTGGATGCTCGACGCGGTGACCGCCTACAACCAGATTCGCGCCAGCGAGCGCATGGGCGTGTGGGGCACCGCTCTTTGGCGGCTGGGTTCTTCCGACACCTCTCTTTGGCCGATCTGGGACGCCACGCGTCCCGATGACACCGCACGGCAAAAAATAAAGGATATTCCGCCTGGGCCGGACCTGACACTCGAAGGCAACGGCGATATCTGGCATTTTGCCGACACTCCCAAACCAGGCCGCCGAAGTTTCGTCTACGAAGCTGCCAGCGACCTATTTATCGATGAAACCTACGAAGATTACCCGCTGTCCTACGACATTGACCAGATCGGCGGCACCACGGCGAAGAAAGTGGTCCTCTCTTTCGATGATGGTCCCGATCCGCGCTGGACTCCCGAGATTCTCGATGTCCTCGAGAAAAAAAATGCCCCCGCCGTCTTTTTCGTGGTCGGTGAGGAAGCCAACCAGCATCCTGAAATCCTCAAACGCGAGTACACGGACGGCAACGAAATCGGCAATCACACCTTCACGCATCCGCAGTTCGATCAAATCTCCAAGACCGAAATCAAGTGGCAGTTGAACCTCACGGAACGCCTCATCGAGAGCACCGTGGGCGCAAAGACCATTCTCTTCCGCCCTCCTTACGGCATCGATCATCAACCGGAATATGCCGAGGAAGTCTCCCAGCTTCCTACCGCCCAGGATATGGGCTATCTGATTGTCGGCCAGCGCATCGATCCCGACGATTGGAGCACCATTGACGGACGGAATCAGATGCCCGCGGCGGTTATCGTCCAAAACGTCCTGGGTCAATTGGACAAGGGCAACATCATCCTGCTGCATGACGGCGGCGGTGAGCGCGCCCAGACCGTGGCCGCGCTGCCGCTAATCATCGACGCGCTGCGATCGCGCGGTTATCAGTTCGTGTCGATCGGAGACTTGATCGGCAAAACGCGAGCGGAAGTGATGCTGCCGCTCTCGGCGCAGGAACGCTTCGAAGCCCGCGCGGATGGTTTCATCTTCACCATCTTTCAATGGTTGCGCTTCTGCATCGCAACGATTTTCGTCGTCGGCATTGTCCTGGTCAGCGCCCGCGCTCTGGTCATCGGCATTCTCGCGCTGATTGAGAAGCTTCGTCCCGACCACGCCGTGATGCCCGTGCCCGAACCTGCGGTCACCGTGCTGATTCCCGCGCACAATGAAGAAAGTGTCGTGGTGCAGACCGTGACCTCCGTGCTGGCCTCCGACGTCAAAGCGCTTCGCGTCATCGTCGTCAACGATGGCTCGACCGACAAAACCGGCCCGCTGCTGGACGCCTCCTTTGGAAATGACCCTCGCGTGCACATCCTTCATCAAGTGAACCGCGGCAAAGCGGCGTCCCTTCACCGCGCATTAGGTGAGGCCAGCACCGACATTGTGGTCACCATCGACGCGGACACGGAGATCGAGCCGGACGCCATCGGCAAGCTGCTGCGCCATTTCGCCGACCCGACCCTTGGCGCAGTAGCGGGCAACGTCAAAGTCGGTAACCGCTCGCGGTGGCTCACGCGCTGGCAGGCGCTCGAATACATCACCAGCCAGAACATGGAAAAGCGCGCCTTCGATCTTCTGAATTGCATCACGGTAGTCCCCGGCGCGCTGGGGGCCTGGCGCAGACAGGCCATTGAAGCCGCCGGCGGCATCACCGCGGATACCGTTGCGGAAGACGCAGACCTCACCATCGGCATTCGTCGGCTCGGATGGCGCATCAGCTACGAAGAAGAAGCCGTCGCCTGGACCGAAGCGCCGGAAACGGCCGGCGCTCTGATTCGCCAGCGATTTCGCTGGACCTTTGGCACGCTACAATCCTTTTGGAAGCACAGCGACACGCTGTTCCGGCCGAAGCACGGCACTCTCGGCTGGATCGCGCTGCCGAATATTTTCGTCTTCCAGCTTGTTTTGCCGCTGATCTCCCCGGTCATCGATCTGATGTTCTTCGGTTCCCTGGCGCTCTGGGGACTCGCGCAGTTCCGCGTCACCAAGCTGCCGCAGCTCTGGACCACCGCGGACGTCGAAAAATCCGTCATCTTCTTCCTCGGTTTCTTGCTGATTGATGTCCTCACCTGCGCGCTAGCGTTTGCTCTCGAAAAAAAAGAAGATTGGACGCTGCTGGTCCCCGTCCTTCTGCAGCGCTTTTACTATCGCCAGTTGATGTACGTCGTCCTGTTCCGGTCGGTGAAGGAAGCCGTCAGCGGACGCCCGGTCGGTTGGCGCGGTGTTGAAACCGATGCGCCGCCACAGCGCCCGCGCTCCGTGGCCCCGGCCCTGCGCAGCTAGCTAGCTCTGCTCACCACCGGTGCGGCCATGCGTCTGAACTTCTGGGGCAGTCTCGAGTGCCTAGAACCATTACACGCCGCGTGTTTCTCGGAGTTTTTGCGGGCACAGGCGGAAGTCTCCTGGTCCGATTCCATTTGCCCCGCGCCGTTTCTCGCGCACCAGCAGACGCTTCTCCGAACAAACCGTTTGCCCCCAACGCCTGGCTAGAAATTTCGCCCACCGGAGAAATAAGAATCTGGTGCGGCAGATCGGAGATGGGCCAGGGGGTGCGCACAAACTTGCCGATGATCGTCGCGGAAGAACTTTCCTGCGATTGGAACAAGGTGAAAGTAGTCGAGGCCGATCTCGATGCGAAATATGGCGAGCAGCTCACCGGCGGAAGCCTCAGCACGCGGACCTCTTATGCCGATCTGCGCAAAGCAGGCGCCGCCGCGCGCGAAATGTTGGTCTCCGCCGCCGCCGGTGAATGGCAGGTGCAACGCACCGAATGCCGCGCGGAAAGCAGCGCCGTGTTGCATGCGCCGACAAAACGCACCTTGACGTACGGCCAGCTAACCGAGCGGGCTTCAGCAATTCTTCCGACTGCGGACCCCCCGCTCAAAAACCCCGCCGATTTCAAGTTGATCGGGAAACCCACGCGGCGCACGGACACTCCGCAGAAGGTAAATGGCAGCGCCATGTTCGGGCTCGATGTACGCGTTCCGGGCATGCTCTTCGCTTCTGTTGAACGCAGCCCCGTTTATGGCGGCGCGCCGCGCAGCTTCAACGCCGACGAAGTGAAATCCGCCGCGCCCGTCCGCGCTGTGTTCGAACTGAAGTCCGCTCATCTGACGCATCAATTCGGCGAAACCTCGGGTCCCGGCAGCCGCAATTACTCGTGCGCCGGGGTGGCCGTTGTCGCCGATTCCACCTGGGCGGCCATCGAAGCCCGCAAACTGCTCAAAGTGGAATGGAACGAGCCTCCTGCCGCTTCCGAAACGACCGCCAGCCTACGAGAACAAATGCACCGCTTTGCTTCGGCGCCGGGAGCGGTTATCCGCAGCGATGGTGATTTCGACAAAGCCCACGCTGCCGCCGACAAGAGAATCGAGGCGGTCTACGAGGTTCCCTTCCTCGCGCATGCCACGATGGAGCCCGTCAATTGCACCGCGCACGTTCGCGGCGATTCCTGTGAACTTTGGGCGCCGACGCAAATCCCGGGAGCGGCTCGAGCTTCCGTCGCCAGCGCGCTCGGCATTCCGCCCGAAAACGTCAAAGTCCACGTCACGTTTATCGGCGGCGGTTTTGGACGGCGTCTCATTCAGGATTATGCCGTGGAGGCCGCGCTCATCTCCCGCGACGCAGGCGCTCCCGTGCAGGTGGTGTGGTCTCGCGAGGACGATATCCGCCACGATTTCTATCGCCCGGCCGCCTGTCACATCATGGAAGCCGGTCTGGACTCACGGGGACGACTGATCTCTTGGCGCCACCGCGGCTCCTCGCCTTCGATCGAAACCTTTTACAATGGCACGGGCATCTCTCCGAGCGCCGCCGCGCAGGTGGATGCGCTCGATTTTCCCGCGCTCTTGGTTCCCAATTTCCGCTTGGAATTCACTGTAGCGGAATCCGGCATGCCTCTCGGCTATTGGCGCTCGGTCGATTCCTCCGGCAACCAGTTTGCGCTCTCGAGTTTTTTTGATGAAGCCGCGCACGCCGCAGGCCGCGATCCGCTTGAATTTCTGCTCGCTACGTTTGGCCCGGCGCGAAAGATTTCTCTCAGAAACAATGAGACGTTCGACGTCGGCCGCCGCCGCGCGGTCGTGGAGTTGGCCGCAGAAAAATCCGGCTGGCACAAAGGGCTCTCGCGGGGCTGTGGGCGCGGCATCGCCGCCTCGTTCGGATGGGGCAGCTACGTCGCGCACGTCGCGGAAATCACCTGCCACGCGAAAACGGGCGCCATTCGAATTGATCGCGTGGTCTGCGCCGTGGACTGCGGCACGGCTATCAACCCTCTCGGCGTAAAGGCACAAATGGAAGGCGCCATAAACTTCGGCCTGGCCGCCACGCTGAAGAGCGCGATCACCGTCGAGGGCGGCCGCATTCAGCAGAGCAACTTCCATGATTACGAAGTGCTCCGTATCCGCGACGCGCCGCAGGTCGTCGAGGTTTACATTGTGCCGAGCACCGAGCCGCCCGGCGGCTGCGGCGAGCCGGGCGTGCCCTCCGTAGCGCCGGCGGTAGGCAACGCCATCTTTGCCGCAACCGGCAAAAGGGTCCGGCGTCTGCCCATCCGGCCCGCCGATTTGGCCTAGGAGGAGTCGATATTGAGTCGATATTTCGTAGATTTTCAATCAAACCCAGGTTGTTGTACGATATCCGCCTGCTTTAGGAGGACCCCATGGCCATCACTTTCACACTGAACGGAAAAGCCCAGACGGTGGACGTCAGTCCGGACATGCCGCTCTTGTGGGTACTGCGGGACACCCTGAATATGACCGGGACGAAGTTCGGATGCGGAATGGCGCTGTGCGGAGCCTGCACCGTGCATGTTAATGGCGAAGCTACGCGCTCCTGCATTACGCCAATTTCGAGTGTAAGCGGAAAGAAAATTACAACCATTGAAGGACTGTCCGCCGATGGCAGTCATCCCGTGCAAAAGGCCTGGATCGAGGAGGATGTTCCGCAGTGCGGCTACTGCCAGTCTGGCCAAATCATGTCCGCGGTCGCGCTGCTTCGGAAGAAACCAAAGCCCACCGATGCCGACATCGACGATGCCATGAGCGGCAACATCTGCCGCTGCGGCACGTACCAGCGAATCCGCAAGGCCATTCATCGAGCCGCCGGCTCGCCGGCCCAGAAGGCCTAAGCGTCGTCCAGAAGTTTCGCCAAAATCTGCCGCAGGAGAAAGACCATGGCCACTCAGCTTTCCGTTGACCGCCGGACTTTCCTAAAAACGGGCGCCGCGGGCGGTGCCGCTTTGCTCATCGGATTTCATCTCCCCGCGCGCGCCTCCGATCCCGCCGAGGAGCAGGAGAAGCCGCCCATCAATCCTCTCAACGCTTGGGTACGCATTACCCCGGACAATCACGTCACTCTGATTCTGGCGAAGTCCGAAATGGGCCAGGGCATTATGACCGCACTGCCGATGATTCTTGCAGAAGAGCTGTGCCTTGATTGGAAGCAGGTGTCCATCGAACAGGCGCCCACGAACCCCAAGATTTATGATCACGGCACCGGAGGGAGCGGCAGCGTCGGCGGTTCCTGGCTGCCACTGCGCCAGGCGGGCGCTGCAGCGCGTGAAATGCTGATCGCAGCCGCAGCGAAAAAGTGGGAGGTGGGAACGGAAACCTGCAAAGCGCAAAACGGCTACGTTGTGCACGGGCATCCCGAGCGCTCCTACAAATACGGAGAACTGGTCCTGGACGCGTCGCTGCTCCCGATTCCTAATTTCAAGGACGTTGCTTTGAAGAATTCCCGCGACTTCACGATCATCGGCCATGATACGCCTCGCGTTGAAGCGGCTTTGAAAGCCACGGGCATTGCGAAGTTTGGCATCGATGCACGGCCAGACGGTCTGCTCTATGCCGTCGTCGCGCGTTGCCCGGTATTCTATGGAAAAGTCGGGTCGTTCGACGCTACGAAAGCGAAAGCGGTTCCCGGAGTGAGGGACGTTTTTCAAATTGAAGTCAGCGGAAGAGGCGCGTCAACGACTGGCGGCGTGGCCGTACTGGCGGATAATTCCTGGGCGGCGATAGCCGGGCGGAAAGTGCTGGAAGTGAAGTGGGATGAAGGCGCGGCGGCCAGCGAGTCCACGGAACAGTTGCGCAATCAATTTATTGCCAATGCCGCGAAGCCGGGGAAAGTCGTACGGAATGAAGGCGATGCGGACGCCGCATTGGCTTCCGCCTCGAAAAAAGTGGAAGCCATCTACGAGCTGCCGTTTGCCGCGCACGTTTGCATGGAACCGATGAACTGCACGGTCGACATCCAGGCGGATCGCGCGGAAGCCTGGGTGCCGACGCAGGCTCCGCAGTGGGCTCAGGCCGTTATCGCGGAAGCGGCCAAACTTCCTCCGGAAAAAGTTGTCGTGCACACCATGCTGATGGGCGGCGGTTTCGGACGGCGCTATCAGGCCGATTTCGTGATGGAAGCCGCGCAAGTGGCGAAAACAGCAGGCAAACCGGTCATGGTGGTCTGGACCCGCGAAGACGACATGCAACATGACTTCTACCGCCCGGCGTCTTATCACAAGTGTCAGGGTGCGGTGGATGCGGCTGGAAATCTTGCCGCTTGGAAGCACTTCCAGACTTCCACTTCCATCGCCGCAAAGTGGCGGGAGAAGGGCGAAGAAAATGCCGAGCAGGGCGAGTTCGGCACCGGGGCGACGGTGCCGTACAGCTCGCCGAATATCCGCATCGAGTACACTTTGGCGCATTCGAGCGCGCCCCGCGCCTGGTGGCGTTCCGTGGAACATTCGAGCAGCGGCTTTGTCGTGGAAAGTTTCGTGGACGAGTTGGCGGCTGCCGCCGGACAGGATCCGCTGGAATTTCGCCTGAGACTAATCGGTGAGTCGCGCAAGATTCCGCAGTTTGGGGAGGGTCCAGACGCGCCGCCTCTCGATACCGCTCGCCTGAAAGCGGTCCTGCAGCTGGCAGCCGAGAAGGCGGGATGGGGCAAGCCGCTGCCGGAAGGCGAAGGGCGCGGCATCGCTGGATTTTTCTCGTTTGACACCTATACGGCGGCGGTTGCAGAAATTTCCATTGGACAGAACATCCTGAAAATAAAACGGTTCGTTTGCGCGGTGGATTGCGGGCGGGTGGTGAATCCCAACGGTGTGCGAGCCCAAGTCGAGAGCGCGGCGATTTACGCGCTGACGGCTACGCTAAAGGACGCCATCACCGTCGAACGCGGTCGCATCGTGCAATCTAACTTCAATGATTACCAGATGATGCGGATGAAAGAGGCGCCGCCGATCGAAGTGCACCTGGTGGCGAGTGAAGAGAAGCCGACGGGCATCGGTGAGCCGACGGTTCCGGTAATTGCGCCCGCGCTGTGCAATGCCATCTTCAACGCTAGGCGGAAATCGAAGAGGGATGTCAGGATTCGCCGCCTGCCGATTAGGGCGGAAGACCTGGCTTGACGATTTATCGCAGAACGTGAGAAGTGGGTAGTGAACAGAAAGCACTGACAGCTCCGCTGCGCCGGACGCTCTTCCCTACGAGGAGCGGACGAGCAATCCCAAAAGGACGCTTGCTGCTCGGAAAAGATACGGCTGCACATGCGCCGGTCACGAGCGCCATGACAGCTTGAGGATCGGCCATAATTCTCGTGACCGGTCGAGTTGTCCGCAGAGCCTGTGCGGAAGGCGGTGGCACCTCCCGCAGCCGGAAATAACGGTAGAACCACCCGGCGGTGCTGAGGGTTGTCGTCAAGAATAGGAAGACGACAATGGCGAAGACGGTCTTCCAAGGATTCCTGTGCGCGAGCTGTTGCATAGTTAGATCCTGTACCGCACCGGTCTTTAGCTCGTCAGGTTGTAAATCAAGCCGAAGGGATCCTTGACGTAGCATCTCGGAAAGCCCGGCTATTTCTGTCTGCTCACGGTAAGTTCCATGTATTTCATCGCAGGTTCGTTACCGATTGTGAGTTCGGTAAGTTCCGTCCAATCGCCTTTCTCGGTGATCCGCATCACGGAGGTAGTCCGAATTTCCCCGAGGGCGAAGCCCCACGTAATACCCTTGCCATTGTCCAGCACTTTCAGCTCGGTCTCCAGAAAACGACCGTCGTTAAACGCGCGCATTCGATAGGTTCCGCTCTCGTCGTCGTAGCAAACGATCCCGAGCGCCTGGAGAATCGGCTTGCCATCGGCCTTGGTGCGCCCGACTCCCTCGATCAAAAGGATGAGCCCGTCGAGCTTGTATTGCGCTTCCTTAGTCTGCTTCAATGAAACCGGATCGCCTGGTCCGCGTAGGAGGCGCGACTCCCCAGTCCACTTTCCAACCATGAACTCCAGTTTCTTCATCGCTGCGCGTTGTGCCTCGATGTTCGGTATGCGGGGTTGCTGAGCCATGCAGGGAACCAACGACACGAAACAGAAGAGGGAGACCACAGCCCTCACAAGCATGTTGAACCGTCTATCGTACTCCTGCGGACTATATCCGCATCTTGTGCTCATTCTCTTTACCTCGCAACGATTGAATCAAGTGTGCATGGCGCGCTAGGATCGGCATTCTCCCGCGGCGCTGGCCTGCTCCTTCCATCGTTGGGGGTTCACACCCATCACGATGAGCCATAGCTCCAGTGGTATTTCCCCGAGGGCGGAGGCGACAGCGATGTAGGGAATGAACAGATGGTATGCCAGCGGCGGGTACAGATACATCACCCAACCCAAACCGCTCACCGGCGCAATCACTCCAAGTTCGGAACTTCTCGACGATCCAAGCCGCAAGACCGACAGGGGAATCGTTAAGCGCGTAGCCTAGAGTTTCTGGCTTCGTACTTTGAACATGACTATAGCTGCCCTCAAGGTCCCACCATGCACGAAGCTCCGCGAGGAGGGATTTGGTAATCTCGTCGTCCGGGGTTTGGTTCAATGTTCCGCCGAGAAGAAAGCGACCGGCAATGTAGTTGAGGTGAATGCCGATGATGCTGTTGCGCATGAGCGAGCCCAAGGGCTGTCGAAATGGTTGAACCCAAATCGCCTCCCTGGGCAGCGAAACGCTCATAACCGAGCTCCGACATCAATCGGGCCCAGAGTGCTGCCACCTTGAACGGATTCATGCCGCGCTCCGTAGGACGGTCAGAGAATCCATAGCCCAGTAAAGAGGGGACGATCACATCGAAGGCGTCTTCCGCCCTTCCGCCGTGCGCCGCAGGATCCGTCAAGAGAGGGATGGGCTTCACCATTTTCGACGAAGCTTCCTTCCCGGCCAGCCATGCGTGATGATG